>Ga0180434_10001225_pt1 | contig 37215 bp, 38 predicted proteins | sample SS_ome_7_FD_132453 | JGI IMG/M metagenome (GOLD analysis project Ga0180434, IMG submission 132453) | Hypersaline lake sediment archaeal communities from the Salton Sea, California, USA - SS_1_D_2 metaG | ecosystem: Environmental > Aquatic > Non-marine Saline and Alkaline > Hypersaline >... | reverse complement strand
TACCAAACATCCTGGAAAAACAATTTCTTAAATAAGAAAATGAAGAATAAAATAAGAAATCGATTCATCAGCAGTACTTCCATCTTTGTAATTACTCTTATTATTTTTGGTTCAGGGTTCTTCGCAGGACGAATAACTTCGCCATTATCATCAAAATCCATCGCGACTAAAACCGGTATCACACCACAGACATTTCAACCCTATATCCAGGCATGGAACATTCTTAACAAGAACTACATCGATCAGCCAATTGATTCTGAATTGCTCGTGCAGGGTTCCATTCGCGGTATGCTTGATGAACTCGGGGATCCATATACGAACTACATTGATCCTGAAACGTTTGCTCAGGAAAACGCATCGCTTGACGGGGAGTACACTGGTATCGGCGCCTGGGTCGATACAAGCGGTGAGAATCTTGTGATCATTAGCCCAATGCCAGATTCTCCCGCAGAAGAAGCTGGATTACAGCCCGGTGATGTTGTGGTTGCGGTTGATGGAAAATCAATGGAAAACATTGATCCTTCTATCGTTCTTGAACATATCCTTGGTCCTGAAGATACGCCCATCACATTGACCATTGCACGCCAAGGGAGCAGTGATTTATTAGAGTTCGAATTAGTCCGACGAGTGATTCCTTTGCCCTCTGTCGAATCGGAGATTATCAATGAAAACATCGGTTATATACAGATTTTCTCCTTTGCCAATAAAACCTACAATGATATTGAAGAAACCATCACAGAGTTCTTGAAGACAGGAGTCAGCTATCTGATTATTGACCTGCGTAACAATCCTGGTGGCTTAGTTGATTCCGCGATTGATATCACTTCACTATTTATTGAGGAAAAAGTGGTGTTGATTGAAGAATGGGGTGATGGGAGTACGAACGAATATACCACCACGATTGAACCCATCGCTTTGGACATCCCACTATATATTCTCGTTAATCAGGGAACAGCCTCAGCTTCGGAGATTATCGCCGGCGCGCTGCAGGATCATGACCGCGCAATTCTGATTGGCAATACAACTTTTGGAAAAGGATTGATCCAAAACTGGATCCCGCTTAATGGTGATAATGGCGCAGTCCGAATCACAATCGCCAAATGGTTGACGCCGAAAGGCAGACAAATCCAGGGTGCAGGTTTGTATCCAGATCATATCGTAGAGTTCACAATTGAGGATTTTGACGCAGGAAATGACCCGCAACTAGAAAAAGCACTTGTATTAATTAAGGAAAATAAATAATATTTAATTGACAGGGTTGAACGCGGCGGGTATAATGTTTGACTGCTTAGACCCCAATCAGGAGATTTATTTAATGGCTTCAGAAATTACTACCGGAATTACATCGACTTCAGATCTTGAACTCAAGATGCACCTTATTGGCACAGTAATGAAAACCAATCAGGCGGGTGCTATCGTTGATATTGGTGTTGAAAAGCCGGGATTATTACACGTTTCGCAGATCAACACCGAAGAAAAAGATACAAAGTTGCGTGTGGAAGATTACCTAAAGGACGGCCAGGAAGTTGAAGTGTATATACGGAATATACGCAATGATCGTGTTGAATTGACAATGAAAGAGCCTCTCAAGATGGAATGGCGCGATCTTAAGAAAAACATTGTTGTCAAGGGAAAGGTCACAGCGCTGGAAAGATTTGGCGCATTCGTCGATATCGGTGCTGAAAGGCCTGCACTTGTCCATGTTAGCGAACTTACGCATGGCTATGTTCGTGATGCTTCTGAAATTGTCAACGTTGGGGATGAAGTTGAGGCAAAGGTAATTGATATTAATCGGCGTAAGAAACAAATCAAACTATCAATGAAAGCCATGCAACCAGGATTAGATGAGATTGAAGGTGTAACAATTACACCCGCACGAAAAAATCGAAAATCAAAACAGAAAAAGAATTCACCAAAGAATAAAGCAGACAATACTCCAGCAGAGCAAGAACCTACAGTAATGGAGATGGCTCTGCGTGCCGCTATGGATAAAACCGATTCCGAAGAATCTCCGAAATCTGACCGAACAAAAAAATCCAAGGAAGTTTCAAACACTCAGGAAGATATCCTGGCCCGGACGCTGGATTCGCGATCCTAAGATTTTTTATATCGAAAGAATTTCAACCCCGATTTCCATCGGGGTTTTTCTTATGATAAACTTTTTCCATCTTGAAAATAATTTTCAATCAAAACACATTTGTGATATAACCGTCTTTGGGAGGGTGCAATATACGCCCCTCCCATTATGTTTTGAAGGTAACTATGAAAAATAATAAACCACATCAATTTATCTTCTTCACAGGTGGTGTTATCAGTTCAGTTGGTAAGGGTTTGACCGCTGCCTCAATGGGGAGAGTACTAAAAGAACGTGGTTTTTCCGTGTCTATTCAAAAACTGGATCCATATCTTAATGTCGATCCGGGTACGATGAGTCCCTATCAACACGGCGAGGTTTTTGTTTTAGATGATGGCGCAGAAACTGATTTGGACCTTGGCCATTATGAGCGTTTTATCGACAATCGGTTAACCAAAGAATCAAATATGACCTCAGGCCAGGTTTATGCCGAAGTTATTGAAAAAGAACGTAAAGGGGAATATTTAGGAGGAACGATTCAGGTCATCCCGCATATTACGGATGAGATTAAGCGACGTATCAATCTTTTAGCTGAAAAATCACAAGCAGAGATCATTATTGTTGAAGTGGGTGGAACAATTGGAGATATCGAAAGCCTTCCCTTCATTGAATCTCTGCGACAAATGCGTCAGGATGTAGGAGCGAAAAATGTATTTTTTGTTCACACTACATGGCTACCTCATATTGGCGCAACCGGCGAATTGAAGACAAAACCAACACAACATTCCGTGGGAGAAATGCGATCATTAGGAATTACCCCGCACATGATCATTGCACGTTCAGATTATGATATTGGCTATTCTCTACGAGAGAAAATATCTCTCTTTTGCGATGTGCCAGTTAGCCACGTAATTCCGATAAAAACCGCATCATCTGTGTATTCAGTTCCATTGATATTAGAAGATTTTTGTGTCGGCGAAAAAGTTATGGCGTTTTTTGGATTAATTAGCCGGAAGGAACCGGATTGGTCTGATTGGGAGCGAATCACTCAGACAGAACAGAATCCAGCTCATTGTATAAAAATTGCCGTTGTTGGGAAATATGTAGAATTGCATGATGCTTATATGAGCGTGAAGGAAGCCTTGAATCATGCTGGTTTAAATCATGATGCAAGTATCAAAATTGAATGGATTCATTCTGAAAAATTGGAAGAGGGGATTGGATGGGATCAAATCGATACATCCAATGGGATTCTGGTTCCCGGCGGTTTCGGTAACAGAGGTATTGAAGGGAAAATCAAGGCAATACAATATGCCCGGGTAAATAAGATCCCCTTCCTTGGTCTATGTCTTGGGATGCAATTAATGGTAGTTGAATTTGCCCGATCCATTTTAAATTACAAAGATGCCAATTCAACTGAGTTTGATCCAAATACGTCCCATCCTGTCATTGATCTAATGGCTGACCAGCGGGAAATTATCAACAAAGGGGGCACGATGCGGCTGGGATTATATCCCTGCCAGTTAATCAGGGGAACTACCGCTTACAACGCTTATCAAGAAAATGAAATTAATGAAAGACATCGACATCGTTATGAGGTCAGCAATCAGTACCGTCCTGAATTTGAAAAAAATGGGTTAATTTTTTCTGGTCAATCTCCATCCGGGAATCTCGCGGAGATTGCGGAAGTTACGGATCATCCCTTCATGGTTGCATGCCAATTCCACCCGGAATTTTTATCCCGTCCCAATCGCCCACATCCACTATTTAGTGCTTTTATTGCAGCCAGCATTGCATTTTCAAAAAAGTAATATCTGAATAATGGGAAAATATCAATCCGTATTATACTTAGCGCGGTAAATAAAATAAAAAAATAATAGAGGTTAAGAAATGTTCACGTATATTGAATCTGTTCAAGCATTAGAAGTATTAGATTCTCGCGGAAATCCCACTGTTGAAGTTGAGGTGTTCCTTGAAGATGGGAGTTACGGAAGCGCTATTGTCCCCTCCGGCGCATCAACCGGCATTCATGAAGCACTCGAAATGCGTGATGGTGATAAATCCCGTTATGGTGGAAAAGGCGTTAAAAAAGCAATTGCGAATGTCAATACTCTTATTGCTGACGAATTGATCGGCTGGGATGCAACAAATCAGATCGCCCTAGATCAGATGCTGATCGACCTAGATGGCACACCGAATAAAGCCAAATTAGGCGCAAACGCAATCCTGGGAACAAGCCTTGCAGTAGCAAAAGCAGCGGCGAACTCAATTGGTTTGCCTCTTTATCGCTATATCGGCGGGGTTTACGCACACCTGCTTCCTGTTCCAATGATGAATATCCTTAATGGTGGAGCGCATACGGCATGGCAATCCACCGATGCGCAGGAATTTATGGTCATGCCACTTAGTGCACCTTCTTTTTCTGAAGCTGTCCGATGGGGTGCGGAGATCTATCACGCATTGAAAGCTGTTTTAAAATCACATGGATATACCACATTGGTGGGTGATGAAGGCGGATATGCGCCGAATCTCAAAGCTAATGTTGAGGCTGTCGAGGTGATTCTTGAAGCAATTGAGAAAGCGGGATTCAAAGCAGGGAAAGATGCCGCAATCGCCCTTGACCCGGCTGCATCAGAATTTTACGATGAAGACAAAAAGATCTACAACCTGCGTACCGAGGGCAAAAAATTAGACCCAGCACAAATGGTGGATTTCTGGAAATCCTGGGTAGACCAATTCCCGATCGTATCGATCGAAGACGGCCTGGGACAGGATGATTGGGACGGTTGGAAGAAAATGACGAAAGAACTAGGCGACCGATTACAGATCGTCGGCGATGACCTGCTTGTTACTAATCCAGAGCGTGTACAAAAAGCAATCGATGAAAAAGCATGCAACTCACTATTAGTGAAGGTCAATCAGATTGGCTCGCTTACAGAGACGATCGAAGCCGTGACATTATGCCAGCGCAATGGCTGGACAGCAGTTACGTCACACCGTTCAGGAGAAACAGAAGACACTACGATCGCAGATCTCGCTGTGGCGTTGAATACTGGCCAAATCAAAACGGGAGCACCAGCGCGCTCAGACCGCGTTGCTAAATATAACCAATTACTTCGAATCGAAGCAGAATTGGGAGATAGGGCAAAGTATGCTGGTTGGGACGCACTAAAAAATTAAGTTTTTAGATCAACACAATTGAGGCTGTCTCATAAGACAGCCTTTTATTATTATGCAGAGAGTGCAAAATCAACCGCCGCCTGCGCGTGCAGGAAGGTCGTATCAAACAGCGGTATAGTTGTTTCTTCCTGCTTCACTAAAAGTGGGATCTCCGTACAACCGAGTATGATGCCTTGTGCGCCCTGTTCATGAAGATCTCTAATTATGCGATGGAAGAGCTGCTTGCTGGTTTCCTTGATTTTTCCAAGAACTAATTCCTCAAAGATGACTGCATTGACAGCCTTACGGTCATTGTCTTGCGGTATAAGCGTATGAATTCCAAAATTTTCCAACAGTCTACCAGAGTAGAAATCTTTCTCCATGGTAAATTTCGTGCCCAGCAGGCCAACTGTATTAAAACCCATTTCTCTGATTTTGTTGCCTGCCGTATCTGCGATATGCAGTGCTGGGATGGATACCGCTCCTTGAACGGCTTCAAACATTAGATGCATTGTGTTGGTCGCGATCATAATACATTCCGCACCGCCTTTCTCAAGCTGCTGCGCTGACCGTACCATTTCTTTGGTCGCATGATCCCAACGACCTTCGGACTGCATTTTTTCGATGGGAGCAAAATCAACAGAAAGCATGATCAATCTGGCTGAATGCAATCCCCCCAGCCGATCTCGTGTCAACTCATTGATTATGCGATAGTACTCCAAAGAAGATTCCCATGACATTCCGCCTATAATACCGATAGTTTTCATTCAATATCCTTAATTTTTCTTTTTGCATGCTCCCAGACACCAGCAAACATTGATTGCGTCAATCGTCCTGTCTGTGTATTTTGCCGACTGGGATGGTAAGAAGCTAATAACCAGACCGGAGATGGTTCCCACTCATAAAATGCGTTATGCGAAAATTTCGGTCTTTTGCGTGCCAATTTACCATATCCCTGTTTTAATAAGTCGAATGCATTCCGAAAAGCAATTCCACCAAGCGCAACAATTCCCTGCAAATGGACTAATAAATTCATCTCAGCTTTAAGGAAAGGTAGGCAGTTTTTTTGCTCCTCTCGAGTTGGTTTGTTCCCTGGTGGCACACATCGGCATACAGCTGTAATGTAGCAGTCAATCAATTCCAGGTTATCGTCCTGAGACGTTGCTTCAGGTTTTGAAGCAAATCCAGATCGATAAAGAGCCGGAAATAAAAAATCACCGGATGCATCACCGGTAAACATTCTGCCAGTACGATTGGATCCATGTGCTCCTGGAGCTAATCCCAGGATCAAGATGCGCGCGCGATGATCACCAAAACCCGGCACGGGTTTACCCCAATAAGAATCATTCAGATATGCGCGCCTTTTCCTTGCAGCGACCTCCTCGCGCCAAGAGACTAAACGAGGACATCTACAGCAATCAATTACGCTCTTATCGTGCAGCCTCCATTTTATTTCTTTGTGTTCCATCATAAGATTAACATTGCATCACCAAATGAGTAGAATCTAAAATTCTTGCCGATTGCATATCGATAGCACCGCTTGATATTTCCGAGACCGGCAAACGCGCTAACCAATATCAACAAAGAGGATCGCGGTAAATGAAAGTTGGTGATGATGCAATCTACCACTTTGAATACGTAACCTGGTGTGATGAACAGATCTGTCGGACAGGTGAATGCCTGCAATGCTCCATGTTTATCACGGAAGCGATCCGCTGTTTCCAATGTTCTCACTGATGTTGTACCAACAGCTATCACACGCCGACCCTCCTTTTTCGCATTGTTAATCTGTCGCGCAGACTCAGCTCCCATTTTGCACCATTCTGTATGAATATCATGATCCTCAATATTTTCTTCATTTACAGGCGCGAAGGTATCCAAACCAACATGCAGTGTAATCTCCGCAAACTGCACACCAAAATCCTTTAATTCTTGCAACAGAGATTTTGTAAAATGCAAACCAGCAGTTGGTGCTGCTGCTGAGCCATCTTCCTGCGCATACACTGTCTGATAACGATTCTGGTCTTCCAGCTTTGTATGGATATACGGCGGCAGCGGCATGTGACCCTGCTCCCGCATATACGGTTCAACCGGTTCTGAAAATCTCACCAGCCGTTCACTGCGGCCCATATCCGCGACAATTTCCGCTTCGAGTTTTTTATCAAAAAATATCTTCTTACCACGAGTTAGTTTCTTTCCACCCACAAGTGTTTCCCATGTCGTTTCGTCAATTTTTTTCAATAGGAGCAATTCCACGCTGCCGCCAGTCTCTTTGTTCCCAAAAATACGAGCGGGCAGTACTCTGGTCTTATTAATTACCAGAACATCTCCGGGTTTAAGGAATTCCTTTAAATTTCGGAAGATACCTTCCACTAATTGATCGGATTTGCGGTTATACACTAATAGACGCGCGTTGTGTCGTGGTGTAACCGGTGTTTGGGCAATTCGCTCTTGCGGGAGGTTGTAATCGAAAATATCGGTTTTCACGTTAATCCAGTAGAGACGGTTGAGAGAGGTTGTTGTAAGGAATATCCAGGTGCTGATATGCTTTCTCTGTCGCTACCCTGCCCTGGGCAGTGCGGTGGAGAAAACCAAGCTGCAGTAAATAGGGTTCAACCACATCCATGATGGTATCAGGTTCTTCGCTTATGGATGCTGCGATCGTGCTCAAACCAACCGGTCCGCCGTTATATTTCTTGATTATCGTCACAAGCACCATACGATCTATCTCATCCAGTCCAAGCTGGTCGATACTCAACAAACCCAAGGCTTCGCTGGAGGTATTACGGGTGATAACACCATTTCCTCTCACCTGCGCATAATCTCTTACACGACGCAACAAGCGCAACGCAATTCTGGGTGTGCCACGAGAACATTTTGCTATCTCCGCAATTCCGTCATGTTTATATGAGAGTTCCATTAACCCTGCTGCTCGTTCGATGATGCGTTGGAGAGAGATCTGGTCATAATAATCCACACGATATATTGCACCAAAACGCGCGCGCAGCGGTGCGCTAATCAGAGCCAAACGCGTCGTGGCGCCGATGACAGTAAATCGCGGTAATTTGAGGCGCACAGACCGCGCGGATGGACCTTTTCCGATGATGATATCCAAAGCAAAATCTTCCATCGCGGGATAGAGCACTTCTTCCACCACTTTACCCAAGCGATGAATTTCATCGATGAAAAGAATATCTCCGCCGTTTAAGTTGGTTAAGATGGCTGCCAGATCACCCGGGCGTTCGATAGCTGGTCCGGCAGTAACAGTAATATTGACATGCATTTCATTTGAAAGAACATGTGCAAGCGTTGTCTTTCCCAGCCCCGGAGGCCCATAAAACAATACATGGTCCAAGGCTTCTTCACGCTGGGTTGCTGCAGTGATCAGGATCCTCAGATTTTCACGCAATTGATTTTGTCCAATCACTTCGTCTAATAATTTTGGACGAATATTGAATCCACTGGTATCTTCGCCGCGTTTTTCAGGGCTGTTGATTCGGTCTTTTGATTTTTGCATATTTTCTTTGTTCCTGCAGATATTATACCTATGGAAAGAGATTGGCATTCTCCACAGATATTTGATATTATCTATGGCGATTAATAAAGTCAGGAGAGTCAATGGAAAATGTATTTTTATCAGAGCACCCTCTGGTCAAACACAAAATGACCAAGTTGCGAAATAAAGACACGCAGCCAAAGAAATTCAGAGAGCTGATCAGAGAAATCGCCGGATTGCTGACCTACGAAGCAACTGGCGATTTATTAATTAAGCAGAGCGATGTACAAACCCCTATCGGTATGGCAAAAGGTGCCGAATTGATAGAAAAAATCGGCCTGGTGCCCATCCTGCGCTCCGGGTTGGGTATGGTACAGGGTGTGTGGGAACTGATGCCATCCGCAGAGGTGTGGCATATTGGCATTTACCGTGACGAAAAATCCCTCGAACCTGTTGAGTATTACAATAAACTTCCTGTCAGCCCAACGGTTGGTGTGTGTTTGATTCTCGATCCTATGCTGGCAACAGGCGGCTCGGCTTGCGCGACAATCGATATCTTGAAGCGCTGGGGCGTCCAGCGTATCAAATTTATGGGTATCATAGCTGCACCGGAAGGGATCCATGAGGTACGGAAATATCATCCAGAAGTTCCTATCCATCTGGCCGCGATTGATGAAAAGCTAAACGGAGATGGATTTATTGTGCCGGGACTAGGTGATGCGGGTGACCGGCAATTTGGCACCGGTTAAAATATCAGCTGGCTTTCGCCAGCTTCTTTTCATTGGATTTTTCGTATCTTACGTAGCAGCTTCTACAATCTTAACGAAGTCTTCCGGTTTTAGGCTCGCGCCACCAATCAAACCACCATCAATATCACTCATCCCAAAGAATTCGGAGGCATTATGGGATTTTACAGAACCACCATACAGGATGCGAATCTTCTCTGCCACTTGATCGCTGAATTGCGAGGCAAGATTCTTGCGAACTACGTTCTTGATAATATCATTGGCTTGTTCGGAGGTTGCTGCTTTGCCGGTACCAATCGCCCAGATCGGCTCGTACGCGACAACCAGTTTTTCGGCATGCGCGCTTTCGATGCCGGCGAAATCTGCTTTTACCTGCGCCGCAACGATCGCTTCCGTTTTGCCAGATTCATACTGTTCCAATGACTCTCCAACACATACAATCGGTGTCATTCCAAGCGCGAAAGCCGCTTTGACCTTCTTATTGACAGTCTCATCAGTTTCATTGAAATATGCCCGGCGTTCGGAATGGCCCAGGATGACATATGCACAGAATTCCCTGACCATGTCGGGGGACGCTTCGCCTGTATAAGCTCCAGATTTTTCCCAATGCATGTTCTGCGCACCCAATCCGACCTCTGTTCCCGCCAGCATGCCAGAAACAACCATTAACGAAGTAAACGGCGGACAGAGAACTCTGTCTACCGTCCTTACGGCTTCCAGACCCGGTAACATATCAGCCACTAAAAGTGTGGCTTTTTCAACGGTCTTATTCATTTTCCAATTACCCGCAACAAAAGGTGTTCTCATTGATCCTCTCTAAATATGATTGATGGTGCAATTATAAGGCGTAATTATCAACACTTCGAAATGCATTTTTTCTGTCATTGACTTGCGAATATTAAACCGTTATGATGTCTCTGACTGGGTTGATCGGATAGCCGCAGTTCATATTTTGAATTGAGGAAAGTCCGTACTCCAGAGAGCGCGAAACCGGGGAAATCCCGGGACGGGGTAACCTGTCGGTAAGGGCAACAGAAATATACCGCCTGCAAAGGTAAGGGTGAAATCGTGGTGTAAGAGACCACGGACAGGCGCAGCAATGTGTCTGTCAGGCAACCCCTTTCGGGAGCAAGGTCAAACGGGAACGGTACCATGGGCTGCTCGCTCAACAAGCGCAGGCTGACCGCTCCAGGTGGACCGCATAGACAGATGGCTATCCCGGTATGCAAATACCGGACAGAATACGGCTTATAGATCAACCCGGCCATGAACCAGAAAAGGAGATTGCTAATGTCAGTGGTCCATCCATTCAATGACAAAAACGGCCCATATCGGTGGGAGGGTGTCGACAGCCTGCCCCTACAGATAGATGGGATAGAAGGTGCGGTTAAAAATATCTTGATCGGTGACAAAGAAGGTGCCCCGCATTTCATTATGCGATATTTCGAATTGGCACCCGGCGGGCACAGCCGTCTGGAACAGCATGCCCACGAGCATGAAGTGATCGTCCTGCGCGGTAAGGGTGTAGTGCAGATGGGGGAGAAAAGGCACGCGATCGCGCCATTTGATACGATTTATGTGGAAGGCAATGAATTGCACCAATTCACGAATCCCTATGAGGAGCCATTCGGTTTTATCTGCGTAATACCGCGGATGTGAGCGCATCCGCAGCAGACACTACCCGACAAAAGCCGACAGCTTAGCACGATGTATGATTCGTTGCATGGAAACGAATCGCATTACCCATCCAAGCAAACATAAACAATTGATTGCATAGGAGAAGCGCATGCCATATCGATCAGATCCAAAAGCACCAACAACAGAAACCAAAGAAATCATCGCCAACAGCATCACACACGGTATTGGAGTGTGCCTAAGCATCGCCGGGCTTGTGATATTGATCATCCGGGCTGTTCGGACGGGGAGCAGGTGGCACCTGGCAGGATTCCTGGTGTTCGGAATATCCTTGATGTTCCTCTATCTGTCATCTACCCTGTATCACAGTTTCGCACGTTTGTCCGTTAAAGCCCTTTTTCAACGCCTGGATCATTCCGCGATCTATTTCCTGATCGCAGGAACGTATACTCCTTTTTTGTTCACCACGCTGCGGAATGTATGGGGTTGGAGTATCTTTGGGATCATGTGGGGATTCGCTCTGGTGGGTCTGATCCTGAAATTGGGATTCAAAAACCGATTTGAAAAACCCTCTGTGTGGCTGTATCTGATGATGGGATGGGCCGGTGTGATCGTTTTCTGGCAGGGAATGCAACAGATGCCAACTACCTCGATCATTTTCCTTTTGCTGGGCGGGCTGGCATACAGCCTTGGGGTGATCTTTTACCGCTGGCGACAGCTTCCTTTCAGCCACGCGATCTGGCACCTATTTGTATTAGGTGGGAGTGTGTTTCATTACTTCTCGATAATCCAGCTCGCGCCCAGCATGTGAAACCCAACCACTCTGGCTCTCCTACCACACCATCCATTTCAGCCATCACCACCACTCTGGATACGCTCTGGCTAAACAATCGGTGTAATTCACCTTGTATTCTGTCGTTCAAATTCCTATAATGAGACTATAGGTAGCAGAAACTTGGGAGGGTATCATGCGTATTTCTAAAAATATCGTAATCCTATCTACGCTTGTGGTGGTATTAACGGTTACCGGCTGCGGAACAGGCGATGAGAAAGATTCAAGCTCACCCCCCGAAGAAAAACCGGAAAACCTGAATGCACCAATTGACTCAGGGAGCGATGAGGAAAAGATGGAGTATGACGCATCCCAAAACACAACCCCGGAATTCTTCGCATGGAATTGCGAGGATTTTTCAATACCCGCTGGGACAAATATTGGATTATTCTACGAATGGACCAGCCAGACTGAAGAACAAAACAAAGCCTATTTTGAAGCGGCGGAGCATCAGGTATATGTCAATGATAACCCGATTGATGCCGTTATGGACGGGCTGAACGGTGTGGAAGAGGATGGTCAGGGGTATTTCAAGCAACTGTTCTGGATGGATATCGGGAATTATCCTGCTGGCACCTATACACTCCGTAATGTAATCACTTTCACTGAACCTGTGTTTGACGGCTGGGATTGGTATGGACCCGACAGCGATTATGCAATTATGGAAAGTGAATGCACGGTAACGGTTACTGGCAGCGGAGAAGCCGGGAGCAGCGCACCAACTGATGACGAAGAAGCAGAAGCACCTTCAACATGCAGCATTGACTCCTCTATCCGTGAGGATTGGAACACGGTACTATGCGAAACGTTTGAGGACGATACCGTATTATGGCAGGGAACCAGCCAAGGAACCAGCACACGGCTTGAAGGGGGACAGTATATTATCGATAATACAACAGGCGTATCACAGGGTTACACCACTGGCTTTACGTTCCCGGTGTTTGCCGGAGGCGCACCCGATCACATGATCTCCGTGGACGGCGAACTTGACAGTCAATTTAAAAATTGCACCTGGGGCGTGTTTGTGCGCAGCAAGAGCGATGAGATCATTTATTTCTTCATGATCAACAATCAGGGTCGCTATACATTGACCGGATCAACCGATAATGATGCCGCCCGTTATCTGGGGAATATCGACAGCGGCAGCCACAGCGCAATCGTCTGGGACGGAGTGAATAATCTGACTGCAGTGGCTGATGGCCGTGAGCTGGCATTCTATATCAACGATGAAATTGTTGTAACCCATGAAGCGAATAATGATACAGACGATCAATTTGGGCTGATTGTGTGGGGCGGCGAGGGCGTCAGCGCGGTGACCCGCTTTGATAATTTGCTCGTTCGGATTCAACCATAAAAAAGGGGATGGGTGTACCCCATCCCACTCAACCAATAAAACTGATATTTTATTTTCCGCGAGTGCGGGTGGCAACATCAAATACGACCGCCAGCACCAGGACAGCTCCGCGCACAATATATTGCGAGGAAATATCCACCCCCATGAGATTCATGCCGGATGTGAGCGATGTCATCACAAGCGCACCGATAATCGAGCCGGTCACCTTGCCGACACCACCAGCAGAGGAAACACCGCCAACATAAGCAGCGGCAATCGCATCCAACTCGAATAGCTGTCCGGCTGTTGTGGTAGCAGACTGCAGACGGGAAGCGAAAAGAATTCCGGATAATGCCGAGAGCATTCCCATGGAACCAAAAACAAGCTTTTTCAAAAGTCGGTATGTTGAAATAGCCCGCGGATGTTGTCTATCCAATAGATATTGCTCCTATTAGCTGGAATGACAGTGAATATGATGATTGTGATTTGATATAGGCAGGGAGATTGTCCTCCTTCGAGGAGGCTGAGCGCTCACGCCTAACCAGCCGGCTCGCAACGACAGGAGAGATGAAGGAAGTTCCGCTTGAAATATTAGATATTTTGTTCTATATTGAAAGGTAGAGTTTTAGAGGAGTAATCCGATGACAGAGGATGCATTAAGCAGTAAACAAGCCCTGGCGCTGGAGTTGGTGATCGCGGGTAAGTACGACCGCGAGGTGGCGGAGATCGTGGGGGTTACCCGGCAGCAGGTAAACCGGTGGCGCAACCATGACCGGGTTTTCATGGAAGCCCTGCGTGCACGGCGGGTATTAATCCGGGAACACCATATCGACCGCATCAACCAACTAATCGACCGCAGCCTAGATACACTGGAGGAAGAACTGGAATGCGGACCAACCCATCAGCGTGTGAGTATCGCTAAATTCTTACTGCGCCTGTCGGGTATGAGTGGATATGCTAAAAGCGACATAGAAAAGAATCCGAAGCAAGAATTTATCGATGTGCTGGAAGACGCGATCAGGGATGCGAACGTGGATATCCAGGCACGGTATGCAATCGAGGGGAAGCCTGATGATATAGATACGAACGGATGACGGTTATTAGACGGGGATGGAATGATCAAGAAATGTATGGCGGTTTGAACCAAGCCGGACTATTTATTCAGATGGGAGATTATTGGAATATGCTCCCGCTCCTTTTTCCTGCCCCTCTTGTACGTAGATGAGTGAATCGAGATGATCCGTGCGGTAAAAACGATCAATGCAAGTTGGGTTTACCACAGGGAGATTGTCCTCCTTCGAGGAGGCTTCGCGCCCACGCCGGGCAAGCCGGCTCGTAATGACAGGAGAGAGATGGATTTTTAGCGATGTGGTATGTTGGAATGACCCGCAGATTTTGTTTATCACGTAGATATCGATCCCATTGGTTGGAATAACATTGAATATGCTGATGATGTTGTGATGTGGGCAGGGAGATTGTCCTCCTTCGAGGAGGCTTCGCGCCCACGCCGGGCAAGCCGGCTCGCCGTGACAGGACAGGTAAAAATTGTTATTTTGGCAGGGACAATGCGCACGGGGCCCGCCACACACGACAATGAACAAATTTTGTTATACTATATCCGTTATGCAATTTTTAAGGTTTTATGCCAAAGAATAAGGGTTTATTGGTTAAGGTAATGGGCGTCGTTGTCGATGCCGCTTTCCCTGAAGGCAACCTGCCAGGGATCAATAATGCCCTGGTGATCACGGTCAGCGAAGACCGTAGGGAAGTGTTCGAAGTGCGTGAGCATATCAACGCATCGACTGTGCGGGCAATCGCGATGGGCACCACCAGTGGACTGCGGCGCGGGATGCGTGTCACCGATACCGGCGCGCCAATCCGCGTGCCAGTCGGTTCTTCCACGCTGGGACGTATGTTCAACGTCCTCGGTGAACCAATCGATGGCAAAACAATGCCGGACGCAGTTGACACTCGCCCGATCCACATCAGCTCACCTTCTCTAACCGATCAGAAAGGTGCATACCAGCCGTTCATCACCGGCATCAAGGTGATCGACCTGCTGATGCCTTTCCCGACAGGCGGCAAGATCGGACTGATCGGCGGTGCGGGGGTCGGTAAGACCGTGCTGATGATCGAATTGATGCGCAACACGATCCGTGAGCAATCCGGATTGGCGCTATTTGCCGGCGTGGGAGAACGCAGCCGTGAAGGCAACGACCTGTGGCTGGATTTGAAATCCAGCGGTGTGCTGGACAAAACAATCTTAGTTTTTGGGCAGATGAACGAGCCGCCGGGTGCGCGCCTGCGGGTGCCGCTGACGGCGCTGACGATGGCTGAATATTTTCGTGACACCGAAAACCGCTCTGTACTGGTTTTTGTTGATAATATCTTTCGTTATATTCAGGCTGGATCTGAAGTGTCGGCCCTGCTTGGTCATTTACCTTCCGCGGTGGGATATCAGCCGACACTGGAAAGCGAGATGGGTGAACTGCAGGAACGTATTACTACCACCAGCGCGGGGAGCGTGACATCCGTGCAAGCGGTGTACGTGCCAGCAGATGATCTGACGGACCCTGCCGTGGTAGCGACATTCTCCCACCTGGACGCTTCATGTGTGCTTTCAAGACGGCTGGCTGGACTGGGATTCTATCCTTCAATTGACCCGCTGCAATCGAACAGCTCTCTACTGACAGAAGAATATGTTGGTGGGCGGCATTACCAGATCGCAAATCGGGTACGGTCATTCCTGGCACGCTACGATGAACTGCAAGATGTCATCGCGATTCTGGGTGTGGATGAGCTGAACGCTGAGGACCAGATTATTGTCAAACGCGCACGGCGCATGCAGCGCTTTCTGACGCAGCCATTTTTTGTTTCGGAGAATTTTACCGGGTTACCGGGCAAGTTTGTGCGCCTGGAAGACACGCTGAATGGTTTTGAAGCGATCGCGAACGGCGAATATGATGACCTGCCTGAGCAGGCATTTTATATGCTGGGAGCTATCGATGAGGTGGAAGCGCAAGCTGCTGAGATGACGCCGGAAAGCGAAAGGGCAGCATGAAGCTACAGATCCAATCCCCAAATGGCATTGAGACCGCGATGGATAGCGTACAAGCCATACGGACCAGATTAATTGATGGCAAACCTCTGACGCTGATGCCAAGCCATGCCCCCTTGATGGGCGAGATCGGCAATCAGACCATCACCGTTGTTAGCAATCATCATGAAAGGTCTTTTCACGTCAGCAGCGGGGTGTTGTATATTGCAGATGATGTAGTAAGAGTGTTAACCAATGGGATGACGCAGGAGGAGGATCAAGTTGAATAAGATCCTACTAACCATCCTGTGGGGCATTGGCGGCGCAGTTATCGGCATCTTGCTGGGGTGGTGGCAATCGCAATCGATCAAGAGATTTGAAAAAAAGCCGCCGGAAAAAATTATGGGGCGGGTGTACTTTAGCTCACTACCACGCATTCTGCTGGTATCCGGGCTGTTGTTCCTGGCCATGACACAGCGCGTGTGGTATGGCATTTGTTTCGCGATCGGTTTTACAATCAGCCGCTGGATCTGGACGTGGATCGCGCTACGGGCATTGAAAAGGAAGGTTGACTGATGGACGCAATCATCCCAAAGGTCGTTTTCACACTTTTTGGCCTACCGATTACCAGCACGGTGGTGGCTACCTGGTGTGCGATGGTACTGATCACGATCATCATGCTGGCCTTATCAAAGTGGATGCCTTCCGCACTGGAAATGATCGTTGACTTTTTGAATGGGCTGGTTTCAAGCATCATGGGTGAAAACAGGAACGTGGAGGATTATCTTCCGTTGTTAGGTTCGCTGGCGATATTCGTCGCAATCGCTAACTCGCTGGGTGTTTTGCCGGTTTTGACAGCCCCCACCGCCGATATCAACACCACCATCGCGCTGTCACTGGCTGTGTTTTTTGGCGTACATATTTACGGGATCAAGAAAAAAGGGGCTAAGGGATATTTTAAGGGACTGGCTACACCGGGTATCATGCTGCCATTTGAGATAATCGGGCAGATCAGCCGAACATTTTCCCTGGCTTTACGCCTGTTTGGCAATGTGATCAGCGGGGAATTAATCACCGCAATTGTGTTCGGTATCCTACCGCTTGTGGCACCGCTGCCTTTTGCCGCACTTGGTTTGTTCTTTGGCATTCTGCAATCATATATATTTACAGCCCTATCGGCCCTGTATGTTGATGGCGCTGTCGCAATTAATGAAAATTAGTGAATAGAAGAGGTATTTATTATGGAAATCAATAACCCTGAATTCGTTGTTACATTCACCACGATTCTGGTATCGGGAGTGGGCATCATCATCGGTACTGCTATCCCCTCGATCATGGAGGGACGCGCCGTCCTTAAAGCACTAGACGGGATGACACGCCAGCCAGAATCAGCCAACGACATTCGAACTACACTGTTGATCGCAATGGCGCTACTGGAATCCGCATCGATCTATGTATTACTGGTGATCCTGATCCTGCTGTTCGCGAACCCATTGTTGACGCAGTTTTTCAGTTAAACGATGTTAAACATCAACCTGACCACAATCCTTTTCCAGCTCGTCAATTTCGCGATCATCGCGGTGGTGCTGTACTTTTTGCTGTTCAAGCGGGTATCAGCAGCCGTCCAACAAAGAAAAGACCATTTAGCCAGTATCGAAGCCGAAACTTTGGAGAATTTTGCCGCATCCGAACAGGCAAAAGCTGAAATGGAAAAGCAAATTGCCAATGCCGAATCACTGATCGAAGAAAAGATCTCGCAGGCAAAATCTGAACTGGAGGTAAACCGCTTCCAGATCATCGACACTACCAAACAGGAAGCAGAACGAATTATCAAGGAAGCGGTTGCGACCGCTGAAGGAGAACAAAAACGTTCGCTTGAAAAATATAATGATGATCTGACGGCTGCAGTGGTCGAGATCGTAAAAAATTTACTCCATCAATACTCTCCCGAAGTGATCCATAACAGCCTGATACAACAAACAAATGAGCGCATCTGGGAGCTTGGGAAGAAGGAAATGGACCGCGTAGAGACAATCCGGCGCTCTCTGAAAGACCGTGAACCGACTTTATCGCTTGAAAGCGCCTTTCCGCTTTCAAAAGAACAGCAAGCCAACCTGATTCGCACCTTTTCCGCACTGGCGGATAAGAACCTTAAGCTGGACATGCAGATCAGCAAGAAGCTAGGATCTGGTATCCGGGTACGGCTGGGCGATTTCATCATTAATAATTCATTAGATGCGTTACTCGGCGACATTGAAGAACAGGCAAAGCAGGAGGTTGCCACCTTTATCGCCGGCCATAAAGCCAAATGAGAAAAGAGATCGAAACGAAACTGAAAGAGATTACCACCAAAGTCTCCTTTGAAGATTTTCAAAAGGACATTGCTTCGCATGTCAACACGGTCAAGAAAGGGTTAAAAGGTATAAAAGCACCACACGCTCTGACCGGGGCGATCATTGAAACACTGCGCGAAAAGAGCGCGGATATGCGCAGCACAGTTCGTTTTGAAGAGGTCGGCACTGTCCAGCATATTGGCAACGGTGTTGCCAATATCTCCGGACTCTCGCGGGCAAAGATCGATGGATTGGTCACCTTCCAGAACAGCACAGAAGGTATGATCCTGAACCTGGAAACCGATGCACTGGATGTGATCCTGCTGGGAGAAGATGAAGGCATCCAGGGCGGCAGCCTGGTAACCCACGGGAAAGGACGGCTGAAGGTACCCGTGGGACCACAGATGCACGGGCGCGTGATCAACGCGCTGGGTACGCCGATCGACAACAAGGGAGAGATTGATATTCTGGAAGAGCGCTTCATTGAACGCTCCGCTCCGGGTGTTTTGCAACGTACACCGGTTTCGCAACCCTTGCAGACAGGCATCAAAATGATCGATGCATTATTCCCGATCGGCAGAGGGCAGCGAGAATTAATCGCAGGCGACCGGCAAACCGGGAAGACGACCCTGGGGCTAGACGCGATCATCAATCAACGCGGGAAGCAAGTGACTTGTGTATATGTCTCGATCGGCCAGAAAAAATCATCGCTGTTAACAGCGATTGATACGCTTCATAAATTCAAAGCGATGGAAAACACCGTGGTCGTGAGCGCATCACCGGATGACCCACCAGCGTTAAAATACCTGGCACCGTTCAGCGGGATGACCATCGCGGAATACTATCTGGATCACGGCGAAGATGTACTGATCGTTTTTGATGACCTGACAAAGCACGCGGATGCTTACCGTGAGTTGAGCCTGCTGCTGCGGCGTCCCCCGGGACGAGAGGCATATCCCGGCGATATTTTCTATTTGCACTCACGGCTACTTGAACGCGCCTGTAATCTCAACGAAGCGGCTGGCGGCGGATCGATCACCGCTATCCCGATCATCGCGACCCAGCAGGGTAATATATCCGCCTATATTCCCACTAACCTGATCTCAATCTGCGATGGTCAGATCGTCCTGAGCAAGGAGAAGTTCAATAAAGGATTCAAACCCGCAGTGGATATTGGTATCTCCGTGTCCCGCGTGGGCGGTTCCGCGCAAAGCGATCTGATCCGTTCACTTGCCAACCGATTAAAATTAGATATAAGCCAATTCGAGGAGGTGGAGAAATTCACCCAATTTGGCACAGAACTGGATACAACGACCCAGCAGATGATCAAGCGCGGACAACGGTTGCAGCGCATGCTGGGACAGGGTATCCACCAACCCATGCCGGTGAGTGAGCAAGCACTGATCATATTCGCTGCCATCCATGGTTATCTGGATGCGGTGCCACTTGACGATATCCAAGATTATGAACATGCATTGACCGGATGGGCACGCACAAACCGTGATGCTCTACTGGCAAAGATGCAAGCAGAACAAGAGCTGACGGATTCGATCACGGAAGAATTGAAAGAATTACTACAAGCGTATGCTCTTACCAAGGCAGAAAAGGAGCTGGCAGATGAATAAGATGCTGATGGCCGTTATCCCCCGTGACGAGGCAGAGCATGTGCTGGACGCTTTGATCAACGCGGGTTTTTCCGCGACATTTATGGAAACAAAAGGCGGCATGCTGCGCCAATCCCAATATTCACTGTTCACAGCTTTTCCTGCAGATAAGCTCGAGGCTGTTTGCGCGATCATCAAAGACAATTGCACGTCGGATATCGTATTGGATGAAGATGACCTGACCAAGCAGGAAATCCTGAATACCAGCGGTGTGCAAAAGATCGGCGGCGCGGTTGTATTTGCCTGGGATCTGGACCTTTTAGAAACCTATTAATGAGCCGTAATTACCAAACGGTTGAACGCCGCAAGGAAAACATCTCCGCAATTGAACCCTTGATCTCCGCTATGCGAACCATCTCCCTGTCCCAGTGGCGCGTTGCCCTGAACCGACAAACCGCACTGAACGCTTACTTGCAGGAGATATCCAGATTTAACATGATTCTGTCAAGGTTTATAGAAAATGGCTATGCGCAATTTAATGCCGATGAAGAAATCCTGATCATCCCAGGCAGCAATCGCGGATTGTGCGGTAATTTCAACAAACATTTGCTGCAAAAAGCAATTAAAGAACAACTTGACACCCACAGATATTACCGCGTGTTTCTGGCCGGGAAGCAACTTCCTGCAATCTTCAATTCGATCAAAACATGGAATCCAATTGTCATGGATTTTCCGGATATGCACGGCATCCAAAACGCAGCGAGACTGTTTTCACTGGATTCCACACAAAGTCTGAAGAATAAACGGATCACCCTGCTCTACAACGCCTATCAGGGTGCCAGCCATTACCGCACTATCAGCAAGCAAATATACCCAAGTGTGCCTGAAAAGCGCTTAGAATCCACCTCAGAGGTATCAAAGGTGATCTTAGACACGAATCCACAATCATTACATAAAAAACTGGCACAACTGCACTTTAACACGCAGCTGCAGGCGTGCCTATATTCCTCGATCGCCAGCGAACATTCAAAACGGTATGCGCTGATGGAAAACGCCGGACAAAATATCGATGACCTGGTAACAGAATTAGAGATCTTATTGCAGGACTTCCGCAAAAGCAAGATCACCGCTGAAACGCAGGAACTGGCAATTTCCTCCGGTTTACTGGCATCCGAATAACCTGTTTAGATTTAATACATTCCTATACAACAACTCCCCTTTTTCACCTGGTGATTAGGTCAAGCACAAACATCGATTAACGCCGCATGAATCAATAACAAAGAATCCATTATTTTCATCAGCGACGGCATCGCTGGTTTATCCGCGGGATGTAGCGCGTTGGCGAAGTATAATCAATTTATTTATCCAACCCCAAACCATTCCCTTATCACCACAATCTTGTTGATCAACAATATTAATTGCTTTAGGTGCTTTCATATTTTTATTTCCTGTTGTATATTATTAATAGGCAAATACAAAATATCGAGAGGTCATCATGGCAGACAAAGTTAAGATCGGCATCATCATCTGCGACCGGTACCGACGCTGCGCGGGAGGGAAATGCCTGCGGGCGATGCGGGAAAAAGCAGGTGCATTCAGCATTTATGCAGATCAGGAGCTGGAATTGGTTGGTTATACCAGCTGCGACGGCTGCCCAGGCGGAAATGTGGAATACGCAGGCGAAGAAATGGTCAGGAATGGCGCGCATGCGATCCACCTGGCAACCGGATTAGTGGTTGGCTACCCGCCCTGCCCATATATTGAAACGTTCCGATCCTTTCTCGAACACCGATTTGATATTCCTGTAGTGATTGGCACACACCCGATTCCTGCGGGGTATATGTCAATGCATAAATCACTTGGTACGTGGCAGGCACCCAAATGGAAGCCCATTATCGCTGCTACCATTTCCAACGCAGCAACCCGATCCGCTTATGATTAAACCAAAAATTCATGAAAAAAGCTCCACGGACTCCTGATTGGATCGCCCAAATTCCTTCTGTATGGCTGGTTGCCGCGGCAACCGGGCTAACCCTGGCACAATTTGTGCTAGCGTTCTTCTTGCAGGGGCCAAATTCTGCGGTTTGGGAATGGATGGGATGGATCTGCCTGTGGAGTGCGGGTGTTTTCGGCCTAGTGCCTATCGTGACCTTCCGTAAGCAAGGAGAAGTGAAGAAAGAAGACAGCTATATCGAAACCACGCGCCTGGTTACGCGCGGACTTTACGCTATTGTGCGCCATCCCCAAAACTGCACGGCCTGGATCTTGATTAACCTGGGTATGCTTTTGATTGTACGCCATTGGAGCAGTTATCTGACTGGCAGCATATCAATACTCCTAGCCTATCTTGATACCGCCAAAATGGATCAACGCTGTATCGATAAATTCGGCCGATCATACCAGGAGTATATGAAAGAAGTACCACGGGTTAATTTCCTGCGCGGCATTTTCTTGCTGATCAGGAAACGATAAAGCGTGCTGCTGGCATATTCAGGCAAGGCGGGGATAGTCTTAACCGCACGATTGGAGAGCCCGCACTCATCCATTTCATCCAGCTCAATTAACGCATCCTCATCTTCAGCAGCACCCATTGCAGCGAAGCGGTGATCGGCCAACCCAATTGTGGTGGATATTACCATCTCCCGGACGTTATTATCTTAATAAGGCTGCAGCTTTGATCGCGAATAGCCCGATCATGCTTGCTCCCGGGGCTGTTTCGTTTTCATCTGCTTAGATTTCAGCCACAAAATCAGCGTCACCAGTCCATAGGCAACCATCGCCACCAGCAGCACCTGGACACCGTTCTGCTGCAATGCTTGCAGCTCAGGCGCGTCGGGGTTGAGAAAGGTATGCAGGAAAGTGAAAACGGAGATGCCGAACAGGGCAAACCACAACACCTTATTCCAATCCCAGATATTTCTGCCCTCACAAATACCAAACGGCAATAATTCAAACAGGACGCCTTGCACACTGATGGCAAAAATGTTCAAGAACAGCGGCTCGATCCAGGGAGCAAACCGGGAAAAGAAGTGCGAAAGAGCCCAGAAAAGCGCGCCGCATGTAAATAGGGCTGTGAGGATGAGCGCGGAGCGCTTGCCGTTGTTCACTCCATCTGTGAGATCTGGCAGCAAGAAGATGGTGCCGAGCGTACCGAGGATATAGCCCGGCGTGAAAGCGACCAGGCGTGAGAATATGACACTGGCCATTGCAGCCAGCAAGCCAACCCAACGCACCTGGGCGATTATTTTCACATCCCGCAAAATTCGCCGCCGCACCAACCAATCGGTCACCCATTCAACTCCGTTAACGATCAAACCGGTCATGAACAATGACAGAATGATGCGAATTCGCTTTATGCCCATAATACTGCTGTTCGGTTCAAGGAATGATTCGATCAATGCGTTTATTAGAACAATCAACACCCAGAACAGAATAAATATCCATTTTTTTGTGGAAGCCCCGGGTACCGCGTTATCTCTCAACCTTTTAAACCATCCTTTCATTTTTTGAGGAATGACTTTTTCGGGAAACCAATTTAGGCTGGTATCTTCTACCAGGTCACCAAAAATAGTGGTTGTGAATCCAAAATATACCATCGAGATGATAGCCAGAGACAAATTAGTGCCGATGACCACGGGGTCTTTTGAGACTTGTGATGGAGCGATGATATCCGGCAATTCCTGCATCACACGCAGTGATCGGTTTTCAAACGCATCGGAAAGCATCGATGAATTTCCGGCTGCATCGATTGTCAATACTTTCAGCATACGTTCCTGGAATGCGCCCTGTTTCAAGGTACACAGGAATTGACCCTGAGCGTCTGCTGTTGTCGTGCATTCAAAATATTGCGCTTGCTCCTCTTGGTCAGAGTACACTTCCACGATCTGTCCCGGGCCGGCAAAGCCCTGAACGCTTCGACTGCTGGCATCGGTTATTTCTGGTGCAGAGATATCCCCGTTCGCTCCATTTTCAATATTGACTGCTATCCCATTGTTTGAGAAGATGTGGTTGGCAGTGATTGTATTGTGAACGGATTCTGGTCCTCTGATGGTGATGCCATGGTTGCCGCTGTACGCGATCGTGTTCCCGGGGCCAACCTGATTATCGTGCGCGCCATCAAAGATGGACACTCCGTCTTTATTTGTTCCATACCGGGGGTGACCGACAATATTAGTGGCAATTATATTGCCGCTGGCATCTTCTCCCATGATATCCACTGCGCTATTCGTATTGCCGCTGATAATGTTTCGGAATTTTAATTCCTCTCCACCGACTAATGTATCCATGCTATTTTCGATGCGGATGCCGAAACCAGAGTTGCCAATATTGTGTTTCAAAGCGATGTCCAACCCAATAATATTTCCCTGGATGCGTGTGCCGATAGAGCCATTGTTTATCAAAACACCACCTAAATAATTACCGCTGATAATGTTACCTTCAACACCGAACACGCCACCGATCACATTACCGGAAGCGCCGTCACCAATATATATTCCAAACTCGTTATTGGATAAATGATATTTGCCCTCACGATCAATGCCAATATGGTTATTAATGATAGCGTTGTTATCGCCAGTGATGCCAATGCCTACCCTATCCATCCAACCAATCGTATTACCTTCACCACGACCTATCCCACCGATCATGTTGTTAGAGCCTTCTGGTTCGATCAAAATGCCGAAATCAGGGAATCCGATGATTTCCATCCCTAAGATGGTGTTGTTAGAAGAACGGATTTTAAACCCGCAGGTAGCGGCATAGCCAGATTCTGCAGTCAGGATCACCCCCGCGCCGCTGGCATCGATCGTTACATTTCCCGCTTCCAATCCAGGCAACTCACGTAGCAGCCGGATTTCAACCGGATCGTTTTTTGGAAATACCTGTGGGGAGAAAGTAATCACCGTTCCAGGCCCCGCACTCTTCAGTGCCTCTCGCAACGTACCCGCCCCGCTGTCTTCCACGCTGGTAACCACGACCACCTGTGCATTCTGAGCGTATAACATGCCCGGTAAACCAAATAGCACTGTGGCAAGGAGAATAAGTGAGATCAAGTAATATTTCTTCATATTGCACTCCATTATGCGTGGGAATGTCCCCATGTTATTAATGTTTTATGATGTATTTTATACGGAATTAATAATAATACTGAAGTGTGTTTTAAGGTTGAAATAACAGAATAAGAGCGTTTCCCCCATACGCAAATATAATCATCTTCAAGATCTTGCCAAGCGTACACCACAGCAGGAAGCGCTGAACTGGCATTTTGAGCACGCCGGCCGCGATGCCCGCAAGGTCAAAAAGCGGATTGGGGATGAAAGCCAGAATGAGCACGGTCAGATTGCCATAACGCGACATCCAATCCACGACACGATCATACCAATCCTTACGATCGATGACGAATTGTCCGCTGTACCCCGCTAAATATCCGGTTAGTTCACCCAAAGCCGCACCGCATCCTGCCGACAGGGCAACCAGCAAGGGATCGTAAACAATGCCCATCATGGATGTGAATACCACGCCGGGCATGGGAAAGATGATGGTCGCGTTAGCCAGGATGGACACAAGAAAAACACCCACATATCCCCAGCGAGCAAAGCGTTGGATCTCGTCACGATTGATGACAAGCAGGATGGTAAAAATAACTAACACAAGAAGAAGCAGAACACGCACGATCAGCAGACGATGCTGTTTTGTGTTTGTGGTCATTCCGCTTTCTGCAATAGCGTATCAATGCGGGCAATGACCATATCCATCGCCACCTGATTCAAGCCGCCTTCTGGAATGATGACATTGGCATAGCGTTTTGATGGTTCTACAAATTCGAGGTGCATGGGGCGTACGGTGGTGATGTACTGGTGGATGACATTCTCCGTGGTGCGGCCGCGTTCGTTGATGTCACGCGTCAAACGGCGGATGAAACGGATATCGGCATCCGTATCCACAAAAAGCCTGACATCGAACAATTCGCGCAGATCCGGCTCGGCGAAGATGAGAATTCCTTCGACGATAATGATACGATGCGGTTCAACGCAAATCGTTTTTCCCGTACGGGAGTGGGTTGAGAAATCATAGATCGGGAGCTCGATCGCCTTACCTGATTTGAGCTGAACGATATGCTCAATCATCAATTCGGTTTCCAGTGAATTGGGATGGTCAAAGTTGACCGCTGCCCGTTGATCGAATGGCAAATCATCCAGCTCACGGTAATACGCATCATGCGGCAGGTAGGCAATGTGTTGTTTGCCAACCCGTTCGAGAATGACATTTGCAACGGTTGTCTTACCCGATCCTGTTCCGCCCGCAATTCCGATCACCAGCTTGGTTGACTGCCTGCTCATAGGCAAAATTATACATCAGAGAATAATTAATACCCCCTGAGCCAGATATCTTCTATGGAATAATTTAAATATGATCAATTTAGAGATCTCACTTTTCTACCATCTGCGGCAGAAAGCGGGGAAAAGTCCAGTTTTCCTGAGCATCCCGGAAGGGACCAGCATCCAGGAAGTCAAAAATATTCTTGAAAAGGAATATCCACGGCTGACCACCCAGCTTGACAACGTGATGATATTAAAAGGCAAAGAGATTATATTAGAAGAAGAAATATTAACAGAAGATGCAAAAATATCATTCCTGACACCGATTGGAGGCGGATAAATGATGAAAATGAACCCTATTAATCCTATTATTTACAGCAATACTACTTATCGCACCTGCGTGCGGACAAAATGAAGAAGAAGCATCGGCACCACTCACTAACAATGAAACCGATGACGTTTCGCCAGATGCCGAAGCGGAAAGCCCCAGCGAGCCAACCGCAAGCGGACCCTGCAATAATGTCCTGTTCCCGCTCAATGACGGGAATGAATGGGTCTATCAAGTCGATTCGGCGGATGAGAACGGGCAACCGATCACATTGGAATACGCCTGGTCGGTTTCCGAACAGTCCGGCGATACCGTCAAATTAGGCACGTTGTTTTATGATTCCGGAACGGTGCTCTCCGCGGATGTTAAATGCGTGGATGGCGCAGTAGAAAACTTCCCTCTGACCGTATCCAATATCGTTTTTGGTGATATGGAAGGCGAAATTGAATATGAATATGTCTCCGGTAAATATCTGCCCTCTTATGAAGAAATTGAGGCAGGCAACTGGGAAAATTCATGGCAGACGGTCGTCAATTCATCCGGAAGCATCACGGCGGAATATGACGGTGAATCGGTTGCTATCGTGCTGGAAGATAGCCCACTGACGATGAATTGGCAGATCCTTGAGAAGGATGTCAGCGTGAGTGTGCCAGCGGGATCATTTGATAACGCAGTCAAGATCAACCAAGAGTTGATCTATTCGATCAATTCCCTGACGATCGAATCCAGTGAGCTGCCGATGGATATCTCCACGGAGATGACCTTTGACTCGGACTATTGGTTCGTACCAAATATCGGGCTGGTGAAGACCCAGGTTAATTCCACGAGTATGGAATTGTTTGGATCAGCCTTCCCGGTTGAAATGACAGGCGGTTCTGTACTGAAAAGCAGCAACCTGATCCAATAATCATTACGCAACCATGAGCCTGAACATCCGCCTTTGAGCGGATGTTTTTTTAATCTGGGACGGCCTGATCGAAAATGGTCTGGCAGCTAGTATCGGGTGGATACGATTTTGATTCTGCGTAGCCAGACTCGACCAAAGCGAGATTAATAAATGTTCCGTTTGCAACGACATACCGCAGGAGGCGGTCATATTTGTCTGTGTTCGATAGGTCTTTGAACAGGTACAGGGTACTTCCCGATAGCAGCCGACGGTTCTCCCGCGTGGCCGCGATCGCTGCTTCCCGCTGCGAGCTGTCATACTCCGGCGTATTGATTCCAATGTAGCGCACCTGGATCTCACGACCATCAAGCATGATGCGGATCGAATCGCCATCAACCACATCGATCAGCGTAGCGGTTTCATAGCGATGTGGATTGGGCACGCAGCCAAACCCATCTACCTGATCGAACAAATCGGCTTCCTCTGTTACCGCTGAGAGATTTACAACTGGCGATGAAGCGGGGACGTTCGTAAGATACTGGCAGGAAGTACCAAGCAACACAGAAAATAAAATAACAGCGGCAGGGAAAGTAAAGCGTTGTATTTTGCATATACTGAACTTGCGATGAGAAAATGCCACCGGGCTTATTCCAGAACATCTTTCAAAAAACTGGTGCCGATGGAAGGCATCGGGAGAGAGAATGCTTCCGCGATCGTTGCAGCTACATCCGCAAACGTTCTTCGGATGCCCAGATCAACATTGTGCTTGACCTTTGGCCCAAATACCAGTAACGGAATATATTCCCGTGAGTGATCAGTACTTTTTGTAGTCGGATCAACACCATGATCGGAAACAATGATGGCAAATTCCGTGTCTTTCATCTTTTCACGGACCACGGGAATAAACGCATCAAACTCTTCAAGCTTGTGCGCGTACCCGGATACGTTATTGCGGTGTCCAAAAGTCATATCGAATTCGACCAGGTTCGCGAACAGCAGACCAGTGAAATCCTGATCCATGAAATCTATCAGGGCTTGAATGCTTTCTTGATTGAAAACCGAATGGTAGGTTTCGCTGATGCCGCGGTTGCCAAAGAGATCATCTATCTTTCCGGTGGCATAGACTTTGTGTCCATGCTTAATGAGCGTATCGAGCATGGTATCGGAGGGCGCCAAGATGGGGAAATCATGTCGGCGCTTGGTGCGAGAGAAGGTTTCTACGCTATCACCGATGAAAGGGCGTGCAATCACCCGACCTACCGCATGGTCTCCGCGCAGCATCTCCCGTGAGATTTCACAGATCCGGTAAAGCTCCTTGATGGGAATGACTTCCTCATGCGCAGCAATCTGGAAGACGGAATCAGCGGAGGTGTACACGATCGGATTACCGGTGCGCATATGCTCTTCACCCAACTTCTTGATGATCTCCGTACCTGATGCCGGTATATTACCGAGTACTTCATACCCGGTTAATTTTGTAAATTCATCAATCACTTCTTTCGGGAATCCGTTGGGATAGGTCGGAAACGGATTTTTTACCTCGACACCCATTAACTCCCAATGGCCGGTTACGGAGTCCTTCCCTTTTGAAATCTCCGCACATTTTCCATAGGCACCTTTGGTCTCCTCGCGCGGCGGCACCCCTTGTATGGGCGTGATATTGCCAAGGCCAATCTCACCCATATTGGGCAGATCAATCCCGCCCATCACTCGGGCAGTGTTGGCCAAACTGTTGCTGCCCACATCGCCATATTTTTCCGCATCCGGCAATTCACCCACGCCGACCCCATCTAAAACAATGACTGCAATTCGATCAATCTTCATGTGCCTACCCTGTTTTTTGTCCATATTATACTTTTTCCAAAAACGGTTTTTGCGTTAGAAAAATGAAAGAAACCGTGCTTAAAAATTGTGAGCCACCGAAGGGAATCGAACCCTTGACCCGTCGCTTACGAAGCGACTGCTCTGCCGTCTGAGCTACGGTGGCGCGGCTCAAATTATAACAGCATCCGGGTATAATCATCTTCGTTATGCATATTGCGATGATCAGTTATCACACCTGTCCGCTGGCAACACTGGGCGGAAAAGACACGGGCGGGATGAATGTGTATGTGCGCGACCTGACGCGTTACCTGGGCAAGCATGGCATTCACGCAGATGTTTTTACCCGCTCACAGGACGAGCATGTTCCCCATATCCTGCATGACCTCGAACACGGAAACCGCGTGGTACACATCCCAGCCGGACCGGAAGTACCGCGCCCCAAAAAAGAACTCCAGGATTACATCGCAGAATTCACGACGAACATCCTCGATTTTGCAACGCAAAAGAGGATCATGTATGACCTGATCTTCAGCCATTATTGGCTGTCCGGGCTGGCGGGGCTGGAATTGAAAAAACATTGGCATGTACCGTTGATCCATATGTTCCATACGCTCGCACACCTGAAGAACATCATCGCCCGATCGGATGAGGACAAAGAGGGGCAATACCGCATCGACGGCGAGCAGAAAGTTATTAAAGGAGCAAACCAGATCATTGTTGCCACCAAGGATGAACGAAAAAATCTGATTGACTTGTATCACACCAAAAAGAATAAGATCAAAATCATCCCTCCCGGTGTGGATACGGCACACTTCTATCCGATTCCGAAAGATGAAGCCAAAGAGTACATTGGAATGCCAGTGGATGAGAATATGATTCTGTTTGTCGGCCGGGTGGAACCGCTTAAAGGGATCGACACCCTGATCCAGGCTATAGCCCAAATGCGCCAGGCGGATGTGTTATCGCGGTGCCCACATTATCTATATATCATCGGAGGGAACCCGAACTGGGGAGAAATTGAGGCCAATGATGAGATGCAGCGGCTACAGGAACTGCGCGCAAAACTTGAATTGCACGATCTGGTGCTGTTCTTGGGCAAGCGGGACCAGGATTCGCTGCAATATTATTACTCCGCGGCGGAAATGGTGGTGATGCCATCCCACTATGAATCTTTCGGCATGGTCGCGCTGGAAGCGATGGCTTGCGGCACGCCCGTGATCGCCACCCAGGTGGGCGGACTGCAGCACCTGGTCCAGGATAAAGTGACTGGATTCACCGTCCCCAACGGCAACCCGGACGCATTGGAAGAAAAGATCACTGTGCTGATGTGCAAAGACACACTGAAGAAGATCATGAGCGCAAACAGCGTTTCCTACGCGCAGAACTACAACTGGGATATGATCGTGAAAAAGCTGATCAAACAATTCAAAAAAGTGATTGAAGAATAACAATAAGCTATTCCCTTTTTCCGCCGCGCTGGATGATGTCTTTTCCATATCGCGCGTGAAGCGCATCAATCGTTTTCAAGAGTTGATGCTCCTTTTCAAATTGGCGGTCAAAGAGAGAGAGCTGGTGCACACCGGATTCGAGCTTGCTGACACCCACCCCGACCAGGCGCACCTTTTTTCCCGCTTTCCAATTGGCCAGCACAAGATCTTTTGCCTGTCCGAAAATTACGGAATCATGATTGGTGGGCTGATCAAGTGTTGTCTGGCGGATGATGGTGTTGTAATCGGCCCAGCGCAACTTGACACGGACTGTACGGCCAGCCAAGCCCTTTGTTCGCAGACGGCGGGCAACTTTTTGCGCCAGGGCGCGCACCACCGACAATAACGGCTCCTTTTCCACAATATAGTCAAAAAAAGTGCGTTCATTGCTGACCGATTTGATAGCGCTATCGTCGCCCACCGGGCGGTCATCGATCCCGAGCGCGCGGCGGCGAAGCGTGGGGGCAAAACTACCTACGAGGCGCTGCAACTCACACACAGACATATTCTGCATGTCGCCGATGGTATGCACCCCATTCTGCTGCAGGTATCTGGCTGATTTTGGGCCGATACCCCACATCTCACGCACGGGGAGCGGTTTTAGAAAGGCCTTTTCACCGCCTGGCGAAATGACAAAGATCGCCATGGGCGGGGTCGGTTCTTGATGGCCCGCTTTGCCGACATTGGTGGCGATCTTGGCTACCAGTTTATTCGAAGCGGCGCCGATGGAACACGGTAAGCCGGTCTCCTGCTTGACGCTCCGTTGAATTTGCAGTGCGATCTCGCGCGAGGATTGAGGCAAGTCGGTCACGTCCAGAAAAGCCTCATCAATCGAAATAGGCTGCACCAAGGGGGTAACTTGCTCAAAAACAGCCATTACTTTACGCGAATATTCGCTGTAACGCTGATGGTTGCCGCGGATGGTCTTCAAACCAGTACATAAGCGCAGCGCCTGGCTGATGGGCATGGCAGAATGCACCCCTTTCAGACGGGCGGCGTAGGAACAGGAGGTGACCACCCCACGCCCATCGGCTGTGCCTCCAGTGGCGAAGGGAATGCCGCGCAGTGCAGGATCAAGCAACTCCTCAACGGAGCAGAAGAAGGCATCCAGGTCGATGTGCAGTATCTTTCGCATGATAAATATTTAGAGTATATGTTCTATTATACCCATTGCCTGTATGCATCAAACCGCATTGATGGGAGGATACGGGGGTTATTAATTACCACTTGACCCATCCCAAATAAACCGAACCAGAATTGGTTGATTGGTTTACTAGACATTCTAATTGGGGATATTCGGAGGCAATTTTGTCTATTTGGTGAGAGCGATATTTTTATCGGAGAGCTAATAAGCCTTTGTTTAGTGTAAAACCTGCTCAAGTTTTGATCAGCTTTCTGATTTTTATGTGTAATTGGTATGCAAAAGCAGTGGTAATGATGGCAATAATGGAAGCTTTAATACGCTGTAGATACGATCGCTGCTGAAAGGAGCGCAAAAAGCCCCGGGCTTGAATCCCAACGTCCGGATTATTACGCACGATAGACAAGTAATTTTCTCATTATTATTGATCCTGGAATCAAAACCACAGTGCAACCGTGCTTTCTTAGGAATACAAATTGTTTCAACCACCTCAACATTCCCGCAAATAACAACCGGTCTGGTGTGAACCCCGCAATAGGCAATTGAGTCTCAAAACTATACCTGCCATAAATTTTCAGAATCGCTTTTCTAAAAAATTTGGGAATCCATCGCCGGTTAAATTCGCTGCAATCCTTAAGCCGATCCCGGACCCGATTGGTTATGGGGTGTTTTCCAAAGGATGCGGATACTTAACTACCGGCTGCCCTTTTTACCGCCAGACAGTCCGATAAGAAGACCGCATTTAAGAGCGGTTCACACCCCTGACTACATCAGCCACCGCAACCAGTGTAGTCATAGCTGTAGATGCCTGAGTAAGTCTCGTTTCCGAGCGTATCAGCCGCCTGAAATTGGTACTGGATATTGCCAATGGGTGTGCCCATACCGTCATCAACTGAAATACCGGCATCAGACTGCCAGATGCCGCCGTAATCCGACATCCAGATCCATTCCCAACCCTCCTCATTCTTATTAAAGCCGAATTTCATCCAGCCAATGCCGGATGGGTCGCTGGCAATAGCCTGACCATAGAACTGGCAGCCCTCAAAGAAGATCGATCCGGTGTCGATAGAGGGAGCGTTCGTATCAGCGGGTGGATCCGGCGGGGGTTCGGTATCAGGTATCTCTTCGCCATCGCCATCCGTATCATCAGGGGGAGCGGGCGGGGGTTCGGTATCGGGAATGTCATCTTGCTGTGATTCGGGAGTCCAGGTAGGTTTGGGTGTATCGTCCGGGGCCGGGGTAAGCGTGGCGACGTCGGGCACCTGTTCCTCGCAGGTTTCGACGCAGAAATTCACTAAGTCGCTGGCGCCGGCAGAACTGCCCATGCCTATGGCAGAAAGAACATAAGGACCTGGAGCTGGCGGCTGCCATGGGTAGTCCAGGCGCACCTGCTGCCAGGTGCCTTCGGTGCTAAGATCCGACACACCCAGCGATGGAAGGGATTGGCCGTTAATAGAAACCTGAATGCCCATCACGCTAGCGGAACTGCTGGCATAGGCGACCAATTCGACCGGTTGATTGGGAATAATCCAGCCTTCCAGCGGATATTCGATCCAGGTGCTGACACCCTCACCGGAGAATTCCTTTCCTTCTTCTTGCCCCTCTGATTGAAAAGCCGTAGGCAGATCACAAGCGCTGATAAAAAATAATACTATGATAAGCGTAATTGCAAATCTCTTGATTATTAAATTTTTTTTGTTTTTCATATTTCCTCGCAATTTTTCCTCATCACGGGTTAACCTGCATGGGATGAAGGTCTTTACCAAAGACGAACAATAAATTGTTGGTTTGATTGTTGTCAGTATAGGAATAATTATATAAATCATCATGTTCTCTGAGTTCGGCGAATAGTGCGAACGGGCAGCGTTCACCCCCTGGTGAGACTTGTTCAAGATCTTCTCCTGATAAAAACCGATCAACTATTTTTCCTGCTAATTCTGAGTAATCATCACCTAAGTAAACCCAAAGCGGTGTGTTATTAGCGATCCAGACATCAAGATCATAATGTGGGCTGGTCGTGTAAAAAACTCCATCTGGGCACCTCGCACCAAACCGAGGTTGCACCCAAATCTGATTGTTAGTAAGCTGATTCGGTCCGTTATTTACAATCCGAGCATAATACCTTTTACCTATGGTGGCGATATCGGTTATTCCCAGGTCAGCCTCCGGGAGCACAGTGGTTCCGGTTTTATCGGCTTTGGCTTTAACTAAATTGAATTCAACGGTCATCTCGCAGTTGCCGTCGAACGATTGGATCACTTCCGTACGCTGCTTATCCGGCCAATCAGCGATGGGCGGCAGAGTGAGGGTATCCACGCAAACGCTGGCAAAAATCTCGTCACCCAACGCATCAATACCATTGACAGCAAAAAATACTTCGGGCGATTGAGAAGCTCCCAAAACAAGTTCAAATGTGTTGTTAAGAGTTTTCCCGGCGATGAGGGCATGAGCGAGCAGTTTGTTCGTGCCGGTATTTACTGAGAAAATATTAGATTTTCTGCTAAGGTACCCCGCGCGCAGGGTAAGGCTGGCGGCGGGGAATTTATCGGCGGTGGGCATATCCAAAATCTTTAATTGCTTAAAGGTTACCTGCAGCACGTCTCCGGCTTCAGTATCGCCGGTGACGGCATTACTGCGCCTGGACTGGCCGCACGTGTCCATGCTGGCCAATTCGTAAACATAGCGGCAACCACCCGGTTCTGTGTGGAAGTTAATATCATACTGCCTGGCTCGGGCTGGCTGGTTGGGAATATAAATAGGCGCCTGGATGACCGCTTCCTGACCGGGGCAACTATAGGAACGATACAGAAGGAATCCATCCGGCTGCAAATTAGCTTCATATTTCCACTGCAGTCGGCGTGCATCTTTGTAATTCGAGTCAACAGTTAAGTTCTGCGGTACAACAGCTCCAAGGCAAGTGGCATCCTTTGTATTGGCATCCCATTTCACATCATCGGCATAGATTTTGTAGTCAACGGAGAATAACGGACCATTCACGCTATAGGTAACATTATTTTGTGGAATTTCATTGATTTTGTGGCTGACAAAGGCGGTGCCCAGGTCTTTGGGGCCTTCTGATTTATCTTTCCAGGCTTGTTCAGTGTAGGCGGCCGCCCAGAATTTAAGGATAAAGGGCTGGTCAGGATTTAGGCGCGTGTTCACGGGTACCGGAATATTGAATTGCGGGGTCTGCTGCCAAGTGACTGCGTCCTGGTAATCATCCAGCGGCACACGGTAGGTGAGCCCTTGATCAACCGCCACCCATAATGCCGCCATGTTGTGGGTGCTGTTTACGGGATTCAAGTCTGTTATTGTCAAGTAGATTAGCTTAAAAGATTGCGGATCCTGGATACACTTCTCGGACGGCTCTACCTTCACTTTGAATGGCTGGCTGCGTTTGGGGTCAACGATCTGCTGGACACCTTTGAGGCCGACATTGGCTTTGTTAGCAGGTGCCTGATTAATCACGCCGCCAACCGACTCGATCTGGTATTCATACTCGGCAGGATAGGGGACGGTGTCTTCAAAGCTGACAGCATTCGCGCTGGCAACACTGACCATGGTTGGTCCGACCTGGCCAGGAAGACGGCGGCGGTAGATGGCAAAGCCGGTCTCGCCCTGTGTGTTGTCCTTCCAGGAAAGCGTGACCTTGCAGCCATCGACTTTTGCGGATAGTCCATCAGGGATACCCTGCAGAGATGCAATCCCGGCGATGTTAATGCCAGCATCCGGCGCGATTTCGGGCAGGAGATGCCCAACAATGCCCTGCGCACCAACGGAAATACCCGGCAGCAAGCCCGGCAGGGCCTGCGGCTGGAGACCGGGTAGTTTATTGTTAGGCGGATTAGATGGCGGGTTGTTCTTGTTGTTTTTGGGTATTGCAATTTTCTGATTGGGTTTCACGTTTTGAACGCCGGGATTGGCAGCCTTAATATCCGCCACGCTCACGCCTGATTTTGCCGCGATCCCATCCAGATCCTCACCATCCTGCACGTCATAAATGATTGGGCTGTCATCAGCGCCAGTGTCCGGGTTAACAACAACCACGACCGCTGGCGATTCAGTTACAGCGCCACTGGTATTGTAGGCGCGGGCGACCAGCGTGTAGGTGCCCTGTTCATAGGCTTTCAGGCCATGAAACAGGGTAAGCGGTGAGATGCCGTTATCTTCCGGGCTGGGCTGAGAAAGGCTGAGCTTTCCGTTAATCCATAACTCCAGCAACACCACACCGCTGACATCCGCGGCTGATACATGGGTTGATACTGTATCACCCACCTCGGCTTCCGTACCGGACAAGGGCGCGATGAACTGGACATCGGGACCGCTGGTATCAGACGCGTAACCCGACACTCCTTTATCCCGCACAAACACAAAGTAATAAAGGCCTGCCGCCAGTAAACAGGCGAGAAGAACGACAACACTAATTACTATAATTGTAATAATTAGGGGTTTCTTTTTCTTTTCTTCCATGCCTGTCTCCCACACAATTTATTTCAGTATACAAAAATCTGAGTGTAAAATCAATATTGTGCTGTGCGGTGTCCAGGACATACTATACACTCAGGGTATCAAGAATATATCAGGTTAGTGATGAACTTGAAGCATGGAAACTAAGGACGCAATATTACAGCGCGGATATAACTGCCATTGAATGGATGCATAAGTTGTGGGAGTGCAAAAAGATCTCGATATATTGCACGCGCAAAGCAGGATTGAAACATCATAGAGCGACTTTTGGTTAAAATGCACAAAACCGTGAAAATTGCGGTGTGCGGGGGTTTTGGAAATTGTTATTAAGTGAGAGGACAAATCTGCCTTTGTTTCGTTTAATAATTTTTTTCAATTTTTTGTCAGCTTTCCTTCTTGAATTCAACTCGTAAGTGCAACTTTGAAAGAGTTAGAAAGGTAAGCTGAGGTAAGATAAGCACCTCTCTAACGACAAAATCAAAGGAGCGCTAATGAGAACTTACGCACAGCTTACCT
>Ga0180434_10001222_pt1 | contig 37276 bp, 27 predicted proteins | sample SS_ome_7_FD_132453 | JGI IMG/M metagenome (GOLD analysis project Ga0180434, IMG submission 132453) | Hypersaline lake sediment archaeal communities from the Salton Sea, California, USA - SS_1_D_2 metaG | ecosystem: Environmental > Aquatic > Non-marine Saline and Alkaline > Hypersaline >... | reverse complement strand
TCACGGATCAGGCCGTTCTGGGTCAAGTTGTAGCGCGAGTCATCCGAGCAGTACGGGGAAGCGCCCGTGTGGTACCAGGAGTCCTGGCCCAGGCGCGGGCTCCAGTGAACGTTCGGGTTGTACACGCTCGTGTAGGGGTAGTACTTGTAGCCGGGGCGGTAGAAGGTACCGGCCGCACGGCGCAGGTACTGGAAAGCGTCCCACTGCACGAACGTCGTGTTGTAGCTCTCGACCGGATAGGTCTCGCGGTCGAGGACGCAGAGACCGGAGTGCATCTGCTCTTCCTGGTCCACCGGGTGGCCCGGCACCGGGAAAGTCGTCGTCTCATCGACGCAGCCGAGTGCGTTGCCCGACATCGTACAGCCGCACGGCATCTCGAGCGTCGTCACCCACTCGTCCCACGTCGCCTCGGGCCAGACCGCCATGAAGGCGCCCACGCCCTCGCACTTCTCGAACATCCAGCCTTCGTCGTCGGTCTCGAAGTCGTAGTCGTAGTTGTTGGCGCCGTGCGTAACGCTGATGTCGTCCCAGGCGCACGGACCGCAATCGGTCGGGAAGTCGCCGTCCTCGTCCGACCAGCCGCCGTCCGAGGAGAAGCGGAACTCGACCTGGTAGACATCGGTCTCGGCCGGGATCTCGGCCGCGAGCGCCGTCTGGTTGTCGGTCTCAGGAGCGTCGTAGGAACCGAACGCGCCGTCGTAGTAGATGAGCTCGATCTCGGCGACCTGCTCCTGCGGCACGACATCGGTGTCCCAGCAAAGCACGTAGACGTAGGAGTAGTCGTACAGCGGCTCGGTGTCGTTGAAGAACTTGTAGCTGATCTCGATGTCGTTCGTGCCGTCGAACGGCAGCTCCGGCGTCATCGCGCGCTGGCACCAGCTGTTGCCGTAGCCCATGCCGTCGGTCCAGTCGCGATCGTCGGCTTCCTGCTCGGTGGCGCCGCACCAGATCTCACCGACCTCGCCGGGGAACATCGGGGTGCAGGGATCATCGACGCTGAAGAAGCCGGCCGTGACGCGCCGGAAGTAGACCATGTCGTTCTCGGTCACGTCGATCGTGTACCAACCCTCGAGCGGGTCCGGACCACCATGATCCCACGTCCACGTGGCATCGTCCGGATTGCCCAGCTCGGCGCTCAACAACGCGTTCCCGCTGCCGTCGTCACCACCAAACCAGAGGGTGTCCTGGCGCGTGAATTCGCGTTGGCTGAACATGCCATCCATCGTCTCGCCCGGCAGCAGCGCCTGCTTCATCTCCGGCACGCTCGCGTCGCGCGCCACAGCGCTGCCCGCCGCCACCAGCATCAAGATGGCCAGCAATGCGAAACCTTTTCTCATTTCAAGCCTCCATCGTTCGATCGTCCCGGGGGCGCCCGGTGCAGGTGCACACAGAACCCCCTTTCGAACCACCTCGGCGTAACTCCAATGAAAAGACGCGGCGTTCCGGGACTGCGATGTACGGCCGGCGCGGCGCAAACCGCGCGAGGGTAGTCGGCCATGATGCTCCGGAGACGCCCGAGACTACGAGTGTTGCATCACCTCCTCCCCTCGATCACTCCACTCACGCCTGATGATACGGTGCGGGGACACAGAATATGGCAGACGGCGATCGAACCGTGCGACCTGGAGTGTAAGGCCGCATCAGCGCGACAGCCGCGGATAGCCGCGGGTGCGAGAAAATGTGTCGGTGTCGGTTGCACAAATCCTGTTGTGACACCAAGCTGCCCTGCCAACGCCGGGGGGATGTCCGGGTAAGGCCGGCTGTCTGCCCTTTGCTGAATTTCGGCTGGATGCCGAAAACCCGAATGAAGTATAGCAGCGGACCCTGGGACTGTCAACGCTCACCGGCGGGGGGAATTCCAGAACTGGAAAGACGTTGCGCCTCTGCCGCGAGAGCCCCGTAGGCGGCGCGCCGCACCCGGGCGACCGATACGCCCGCGCGAGCGGCGGCCGCCCGACACGCCTCGTACTCCGGCTCCCCCACCCAGCCGCGTCGCCCGCGAGCGGCGAACTTGACCGCCACCGGCCCGAACTCGGTCGCGACCGTGCCGGGGCGGCGCTCCAGTTCACGCCGCCACTCGTAGCGGCGACGCACGCCGAGGGTGGTCGATTCCTCGAGCAGCACCCGCAGCAGGGCCGGCTCCTGCGCCGGCCGGCACAGCACCGTTAGCGCGCTCCCCTGGCGGCCCTTCTTCATCCCCGCCGACTGCTGGCTCACGTCGAGCGCGCCCGCCGCGCGCAGCGACTCGCTCAGCGCAGCGATCTCCTCGGGGGTCGCATCGTCGATCTGAGTCGCGAGCACGACGACCGGCGCCCAGTGCCCGGGACAGTCCTCCGCCGGCGTTCCGGACGTTCCGGGACTTCCCGAGGTCCCGGGCGCCCCAGCCGCCGCCGGCCAGCCCCAGGCGGGGGGGGGCGCCTCGGCCGGCAAAGCAACCGCCGTCGACCCGCTCGCGCCCCGGCCAACGGCCGCCCGCGAGCCGATGAAGAGGCGCGCGATGTTCGCCACGTCGCCGAATTCGCGCTCCCCGGCACCGACGCCGACGCGCTCGATCGTCATCGGCGGCGGCGGCGTTGGTTCGCCCAGCGCAGCGACGAGGGCCGCACCCGTCGGGGTGCAGCGCTCGCCCTCGGTCGCGGTCCAGCGCACCGGCCACCCATCGAGCAAGTACGTGGTCGCCGGCGCCGGCACGGGAATGCGGCCGTGCGCGGCGACGACCGTGCCCGCGCCCAGCGGAAGCGGGGAGACGTGCAGCGTCTCGATGCCGAAGTGATGCAGACCGAGACAGGCGGCGGTGATGTCGATCAGCGCATCGACCGCCCCGACTTCGTGGAAGTGGACCGTCTCGGGGGTCGCACCGTGTGCGCGCGCTTCGGCGCGCGCGAGGGCGGCGAAGACCGCGGCCGCACGCGCGGAGACCGGCGCCGGCAGCCCGCTCCGGGCCAGCAAGGACTCGATTTCGGTCAGTCCGCGGGCCGGCGGCTGCGGCCGTGCGCGCGGAGTTACGCGAATGCCCCGGCCGCAGAGCCCCCGGTGGCAGCGCGTCTCCACCACGAGCTCTTCGATCTCCGCCGCCAGCCAGGCCGCGCCGGCGCGCAACTCCGCCTCCGGCCAACCGGCGTCGAGCAGGGCGCCGACGAACATGTCACCGCTGATGCCGCTCACGCAGTCCAGATAGGCGACCCGCATCCTAGTCCACTCCTTCTCCTGCGGCGGCGACGATGCGCTGGTTGACGAGCGCCGCCGTGAAGCCGGCGCCAAAGCCGTTGTCGATGTTGACCACGGTCACGCCCGAGGCACAGCTGTTGAGCATGCCGAGCAGCGCGGCCAGGCCGCCGAGGCTCGCCCCGTACCCCACGCTGGTCGGCACCGCAATCACGATGGACCGCGCGAAGCTGCCGACGACGCTCGGCAGCGCGCCCTCCATGCCGGCGACGGCAACGACGGCGTTCGCGCACCGCACCTGCTCCAAGTGCGGCAGCAGGCGATGCAGCCCCGCCACGCCGACGTCGTAGGCCGTCGTCACCCGCGCGCCGAGCGCTACGGCCGTCTCGACCGCCTCCTCGGCGACCGGCAGGTCGCTCGTCCCGGCCGCGAGCACAGCAACATGCCCCTCGCCGAAACGCTCGCGATCGGCCGCCAGTCGGAACGTGCGCGCCCGCGCATTCGCAACCCCCTCGGGAAACCGGCGCGCCAAACGCGCGCGCGTCTCCTCGTCGGCGCGCGTCACGAGCAGGTCCGAACCACCGGCGACGAGGGCAGCGGCAATCTCCTCGGTCTCCTGCGGCTGCTTGCGCTCCGCGAAGACGACCTCGGGCAAGCCGCGGCGCAGATGACGGTGGTGGTCGAGCTGAGCACAGCCGAGATCCTCCACCGGCCAGCGGTCGAGCGCTTGGAGCGCCGCCGGAACGCTGCACGCCCCGGCCGCCACCTCGCGCAGCAGCTGCTCTAGACGTTCTGGATGCACGCTTTCCCCTCCCCCGCCACCTGCCGCGCAGTCCCCCTGCCGGCCCCTGACCGCCCGCCGGGGGGCCGGCGCGCCGCGTCAGGGGGCTAGGAATCCCGGGCAGTATACGGTCTTGCCTTCGGCGCCGAAACCCTCCTGGTTGTGGAACGGCGTCTCCTGGTCAGGCACCCAAACCCATCGCGCGCCAAGGAGTTGGAGCCGGGCAAGACAAGCGGGACAAAGGACCTGCCCAGGCGAGACGACCCGGATTCCGCGCGCCGGATTCGCCCTGTCTGGTCACCCCCCGACAGCAGCTGTAAGGGGCTTTGAAGAAAAGAACTACGAGCATTGACCGCAGAACAGGATTCCACAACCAGGGTCACTCGAAGTCGGGGCGCTGCGGGTCGCCGAGCAGATAGCTCAACCCCGCCCTCACCCACGGATCGCGGCGTAGATCGCTCGGCCGGGGTTGCAGACGGCCCGAGGCCGCGAGGGAATCAGCGGCGGCCAGCGCCAGGTTGGGGCGCAGTCCGCCGCAAACGGGGCGGTCGCCGCGCGTCGCAAAGCGGCTCGTCGTCACTTTGAGCGCCCCGCCGGCGGCCAGCGGTTTGATGCGCTGGATGCTCCACTTGCCGTAGGTCGGCGTGCCGGCGAGCACCGCGACCCCGGCCGCCTGCAGCGCGCCCGCGAGCAGCTCGGCCGAGCTCGCCGTCTCGGCATCGCACAGGACGAGCAGTGGCACGCCATACAGGTAGGCCGGGCGCTGCGCGGTGACCCGCTCGCGCTCCTCCGGCCGGCGCGCAAAGGTCCGCGCGATCGCGCATCCGGGTGGCAAGAAGAGGTCGGCGATCGCAGAGGCTTCGTCGAACAGGCCGCCGGGATTGCCGCGCAGATCGAGCAGCAGGGCACGCGGCTCGCGCCAGCGCCAGGCCCGCAGTGTCGCCTCCAGCTCGCGCGCCACGCCGAGCTCGAGTCGACGCAAGCGCACGTAGGCGATCGCCTCGCCATCGAGCCAGACGGTCTGCAAGGCCGACAGCTCGAGGTGGGCGCGCTGCAGACAACGCTCCTCCCGCCCCCGCCCCGGCGAGACGAGCTCGAGGCAGACGCGACTGCCGGGCGCGCCGCCCAGCAGGGCGCGCACCTCGGCGAGCGACCGGCCGCGCAGGGTCTGCCCGTCGGCGGCGCACAGCCGATCGCCAGCGGCCAGCCCGGCGGCGGCCGCCGGAGAGCCCGGCAGCACCTCGCGCACGACCGGGTAGTCACCGCCGTGGTCGAGTAGCACTCCCAGCCCGACGAAGCGGTGCCCGCCGCCCGTGACGAGACGTTGCCACTCCTCCTCCGCCAGAACGCGGGTCTGTTCATCCAGGCGCGCACAGATGCCCTCGAGCGCGCCGGTCAGGAGTTCAGCGACCGCGATTGAATCGACGTAACTCGCCCGCACGGCCGTCATCACCTCGGCGATGCGTCCAAGCGCCAGCGCCAGCGAGTCGGCATCGGCGCCGGCGGAGCCCACCACCGCGGGCGGGCCGGCCAGCGGTGCCCCGGCGCGCGGAGCAGCCGAAGACGCGAGCAATACCGCCAACCCCATAGCCAGAGAGAAGATGGGACGTCGCGCCCGGCGAGGCGGCCAAACTCGCCCAAGGGCGCGGCCGCGGTGCGAACTGCTTGGCTGCATGTCCCTTAGTATAGCACGGCAACCCGGGCGGCGATCTCTTCGGCGAGCGCTTCCTCGTCTTGCGCGGCATCGAGCACGAGGTACGCGGCGCCCCGCCGGCGGGCCAGTTCGAGGTAGGTCTGGCGCACGCGCTCATGGAAGGTCGCGCGCTCGCGCTCCATGCGGTCCTCGGCCCGCGGCCGGTCGGCGACCCGCCGCGCGCTTTCGGCGACCGAGAGGTCGAGCAGGATCGTGAAGTCGGGCATCCAGCCGGCGGTCGCGATCCGGTTGATGCGTTCGACCGCCTCGACCCCGAGCTCGCGACCGCCGCCCTGGTAGGCAACCGATGAGTCGGCGAAGCGATCGGCGATCACCGTCTTGCCGGCGGACAGGGCGGGACGAATGAGGCGCGCCACGTGCTGCCGCCGTCCGGCGGCGAGGAGGAAGAGCTCGGTCCAGCCATCCATGCCCTCGCTCTCGTGGTCGAGCAGAAGGCGGCGCAGGGCCTCACCGAGCGGTGTTCCTCCGGGTTCGCGGGTAACGTGGCAGGTCCGACCCTCCGCTTCGAGGCGAGCGGCAAGACGCGCGATCTGCGTGCTCTTGCCACACCCTTCGATGCCCTCGAACGCGATGAAAGGCGCCCGGCGCTCCGGCGCCGCCCCTGCGCTCATCGCTTGCCCTCTGCGGGCGGCACTCCGCCCCCCGCCGGTCCCTCGCCCGGTGGAGGGGCGGGCGGGGTCGCCGCCGGCGCGGGCGCCGCGGCGGCGGCTTGCCGTTCGCGGTCCTGGAGCCAGACGTGGCGCACGCGTTGCCCGACCGTGGTCCACGTCAACACCGCGAGCAACGCCAGCGGGTAGCCGGAGGCGCGCAGCCCGAGGAGCAGCAGGATCAGCACGATCACAACGCGCAGACTGCGGTCGGCGATCCCCACTTGACAACCGAAGCCCAGCCCTTCGGCGCGCGCCCGGGTATAGCTGACGAGATAGCTGCCGGCCAGCGCCAGCAACCAGATCGACATCCACAGCCAACCGACGCCCCCGCCATGGTAGAGGCGTCCGATCAGCAACCCACCGAAGACCAGGGTCTCGGCAAGACGATCGACGGTCGAGTCCAGAAACGCACCAAAACGGCCCGTACGGCGGGGCCCGAGCCGGGCGACATCGCCATCGAGCATGTCGCAGAGGGCATTGATGAGCAGCCAAACGATTCCGAGGGCGAGATTTCCGAGGGCGATCGAGAGTCCGGCGAGCGCGGCCGCCAAGAGCCCGGCCGCCGTCAGCTGGTCAGGCTGCACGCCGGCGGCGGCAAGCGTGCGCGCCAAGGGGAGAAGCACGCGGCGCAGCGACTGCTTTGTCTCGGTCAGCATCCAAGCCTCACTGGCCGGCACCCCACGGCTACCGGCGACCGCGCGAAGGTGGAGCGCCGCCGCGGCCGAGGCCGCGAGCCGCAGGCGGCGAAGCGCAAGCGACGGCTACCCATCCGCGGGGCGAGCCGCTCGCTGCCTGACGTCGGTCAGATGTTGGCGACCATGTCCTTGAGCTGCTTGGAGACCTTGAAGACCGGCACGCGACGCTCCGGTACGTGCACCGGCTGGCCCGGGTTCTTCGGGTTGCGGGCGACGCGCGCCTTGCGCAGTCGAACCTTGAACGTTCCGAAGCCCCTGATCTCGATGTGTTTGCCCGAGACGAGTGCTCGCTTGATCGCCTCCAGGAACTCGTCGACGGTGTCGGCCACATCCTTCTTGGTCAAGCCCGTACGATCGGCGATTTCGTCAACTAGATCCGCCTTTGTCATGCGTCCCTCCTTGGCAGAACGCCCGCACCCCACTGCGCAGGGCTCCACGCCGCCGGGAGCGGCATACGCCGCTCGAAGCTGCAATCGCATTGATTGCAAGCGATTGCTTACCTAGCACGCCCCCCCAGGGGTGTCAACACGAAAAGCCGCTTGGCGGCGATCAACTGCAACGGCCGCTTGCCCTTCCGCGATGCTTAGCGGACCGACTAGCGGTTTCTCAGCTCATCGAGCGCACGGGCGATATTGAAGAGGTCGAACTCGACCATCCTCAGCGTGCAGCGCAACTCCTTGCGATGCCAGAAGACGCAGTAAGCCTCTTCATTCTTTTCGGTTACATCGACCCACACCTTGCCCGCGCGGCAGAGCTGCCGGCTGACAGGGCAGTACGGATATTCCATCTCCGGCTCCATAGCCGCCATCCTCCTTGTCCGGCGGTCATTCCAGGGTGACCTCGAACTTCTCCGGTTTGACGGGTTCGATCGAGACGGCGCCAGCCGCCGCAGCGCGGCGCAGCTCGACACTCGCCATCAGGGTATAGGTGCCGCCCGGAGGCAAACCGCGCGCATCGATCGAGGCGCTCAGCTCGCCAGCCGTCAGCGACTCGACCACGCTCGCCGGGCCGCTGACGACCACCATCCCGGTCCGCGGCTCGAGCTCACGCAGCTCGACCCCGCGCGAGCGCAGCACCTCGACCGGTAGCTCGGTGAACGTGCGCGAGACGACCTCCTCGATCGTCACGCGTACGGTCACCTCAGGCGGCACGGCGCGCAACCCTTCCCGCAGCGCCAGGCCGACGCGCCGGGTGACGACATCGCTGGCTCCGGTCAGGTCGATCGTCTCGGTCGCCACTTGCTCGAGTCCCCGCAACAGGGCGGCCGCCCCGCGGACGACGACGGAATCGGGTTCCAGGACCGTGCGGCCGTGGACGGTGTAGCCGGCGGCGACGCGGCCGGTGACGCGCGGCACGACCGGCAGGCGTTCGAGCAGCAGCCGGTCGAACTCGAGGAAGATCTCGCGCGGAGCGACGACCTCGAGCGGCTGCACGCGCAGGTCGGGAGGTAGAACGACGTCGTCGGTGACGATCGGACGCTGGTAGTGGCCCGGGCGCGCCTCACTCACGTCAACTTGGACTCGCGCGCGCTCCAGACGCGCGCGCAGCTTGAGCAGATCGACGCCGAGGCCGCGAAACCGCACGCGCGCCTCTTCGTCCAGGTCTCCCGACCAGGTCAGTCCCTCGGGCACACCCCGCAGTGCGAGCGGCAAGTCGAGCACCAGCTCATTCTCTTGACTCGTGAAAACGTGCCCGTAGAGGATCACCGCCAGAACGAACGCAATCAGCTTCAGCCCCGCGTTCGCGAACACGTGCCGCCGAAGCCATTGCCGCATGGAAGCGCCCCCCTCCGAGTAGAAGCCGCAGTATAGGTAGCCGCGCAATGCGTGTCAACGCAACCAGCGGCACAACTGCCTACTGCCCAAAAAGCTAGCGGATCAAGGCCCAGCGCTTGCGAATCGCACCCCGGACGGTGAAGAGCTCGATGTCATCGGCCGACTGCGAGTGCCACTCATGGTCGAAAAACGCGTAGAGCTCCCAGCTCCACCCGCGCGGCAGGGCTCCCGCGCCGATCAGCGCGAGCTCGACGTAGCGGTAGTCGGTCTGCGCCAGCGAGAAGGAACCCGTCCCGAGGTCGAAGACGAGGCCGCCGTCCCCGTCATGCCAGCGCTGTCCCACTTCGCAGCTGAGCTCGCACCAGGCGTCGCCGGCGGCGGCGCCGCCGGCCGCGCTCAGTTCGGTCCGCACTCCGAGCCCGCGAAAATCGCCGGCGCCGCCCCGCGTCCAAAGCCGGTCGAGCACCGGGCCAACGCCCGTTGCGCAGCGGGCGAGAAGATCCTGCGCACCGAGCGCGGTCGCCAGCTCGTTTGGCCCCGCCACCCATTCGCGGCTTGCGAGCAGATCGCACTCGAGTCGCAACCGATCCGCGTTGAGGGTCTCATCCAGTCCGGCGGTTCCCAGCGTGTCGTCCAAGGCACCCGTATCGGCCTCGTCGTACAGGTTGCCCGTCAGCCTCGCCGTCGCCTCGAGCTCACCGCCCCCCCGCGTGCGTTCCCAGTGCACGTAGCTCTCCGCCTCGTAGAAGGAACGCAGGGCGCTCGTCGTGGCGAGCGAATCGTCGCCGTGCGGCGGGTCGACATAGTGACGCCGTTCGAGTCGCAGTTGTCCGTCCAGGAGCCCCTGGCGGCCATAGCGCGCCCGGCTCCATTCCGCCGCCAGGGCCGTGTAGGCGCTGCCGCTCTCGGGCGCGATCCACTTGCGCTCCAGGTCGAGATAGAGGCTGGCGGCGTCGAGCCCGCCGCTGGCGCGCCCGCAGCCGAAGCTCGCCTTGGTGTAGTCGAGGTAGCCGGCATAGGCGGCGTAGACGCCGGCTTCGTCGGCCGCCTCTTTCGCTTCCGCCCAGGAGCGGTCGAGCGTGCCGCGCACGACCCACTCCCATCGCCCCGCCGCCACCGGTCGGCGCCGCAGGTAGAGCAGGTTCTGCACACTGCGCAGCGCCCCCTCCTCGCCCTCGTCCTCGTCATCCCAGAGCAGCAGCTCGCGCAGCGACCAGCCGGCCCAGCGCCCGGAGTCACAAGCGGCAGAGGCGCCGAACGTCAGCGAGCGGCGGGCCTCCCCCCAGCGGGTAGCGAGCTCAGCGCTCGCGTCCCACGGCCCATGGTGCGGGCGCTGCCATTCCAGGCCGAGCAGCGCTCGCAGCTGCGTCTCGCGCTCCCGGTAGCGCACCGTGGTCGGCTCGATCGAGCCGATGTCGGAGCCACCGGCATCGAAGAGCGATTCGAAGCCGAAGGACTCGCGCGATCCCTCGACCTCGAGGCCGCTGGTCAGGGCCAGACGGGGCGGAGAGGGCGACGGTGGCAGGGAATCGAGCGACGCCAGCAGCGCGGAGAGGCGGGCAAGATCCGCGGTAGTGGAGCGGTTGAGCGAATCCCCTTCGCTCGCGACGCCGGCCGGCAGCGAGGGCGTTCCCGCCCGCAGCCAGGGGACCGCTTCCGCCTGCAGCCAGGAAGCTGTTCCCGCCTGCAGCCAAGGGGAGGCAACCGCGCGTGCACCCCCGGCCGCCGTCACTGCGGCCGCGGCGCACAGCCAGGCCAGGAGACAGACGAGCCGGCCACAGCCGCTGACGATCGCGCCGGCCGCGCGCCCCCGCCGGCCGCCCCCCCTGGCTCGCACCGCGCCCCTCCTTCGGCGATCGTCGCTTCGCTGCGCGGCAGCAGCCTTAGCCCTGCGCCGTCGCCTCGGCCGCTTCGCGCAGCAGCGCCTCGGCCGCCGCCAGCCGCGCCAGGGCCTGCGCCAGCTCACCAGCGGCGAGCAAGCGCCGCGCATCGCGCAGCTGCCGGCCCGCCTTGGCCAGCAACGTGCGCGCCGGCTCAGCGCCCTCGGCGCCGATTTCACCCGCCAGATGGTCGTAGAGCAGCTCGAGATCCGCCAGCGTGGCACGCAGCTCGTCGCCATCGAGCGCGCGCTTCACATCGTTGAGAATCTGCAAGCCATGTTCGCGCGCCTCGAGCGCGAACCGCAGGGCGATGCTCGTGCGCCCCGCGTGCAGCGCCTCGCGTGCGCGCGCGAGCAAGCGCCGCGCCTCATCCAAGCGTGCGATGGCCGCGCCCGCCCCATCCCCGGCGAGCTGGGCTTCGACGTCGGCCAGCAGGGCAGCGGTCCGCTCGATCGCGACCGCAACGGCCTCCACCGTCGGTCCGCCGCCGGAGATCACGCGCGCGGCGCGCTCGAGCAGTTCGAGCGCGAGCGTCGCCAGGCGAGCCGCCTGCGGGTCGCCCCGCTGAAACGCCTCGCGCGCCCGGCGCAGCTGCTGCGCCCCCTGCTCGAGCAACTGGGTCGCCAACGGATGGCCGCTGTCGCCTACGCTGGCGAGCAGCTCGGCGAGCTTCGCCTGCGCGCGTTCGATCGTCTGGCGCACGCTCTCGCGTGAACGCTTCTCGATCGCCGCCGCTTCGATCGCCTTGACCAGCAGCTTGCGCGCCTGCTGTGTCAGCTGGTGCGCCTCGCGCAGGCGTACGGGATCGATCTGCACCCCCGTGCCTTCGTTGAAGGCGCGCCAGGCATCGCGCTGCAGATCCGACGCCTGCGCCCAGAGATTGCGGGCGAGCGTGTTGCGCACGCCCTCGAACTCGGCGCGCGCATGGTCGAGCAGGCGCTCGGTGCGCTCGAGCTCGACCTCGAGCCGCTTGACCTGACCCGTTCCCTGCGCTCCCGCCTCGGCGAGGAGAGCCACGCAGAGACAGGCGATCGCCAGCGAAGCGATCCGACTTCCGGCTCTCCATTGCACCATTGCGAACACCTCCTGCCCCTCTCGGTACACTCTAGAGCTCGATGCCGTAGCGCTCCATGCGCGAATAGAGCGTGCGCCGCGTCAGGCCGAGCAGGGCCGCAGCGCGGCTCTTGTTGCCGCCCGTCTTGCTCAGGGCTTGACGGATCAGGCGCTCCTCGAGCTCCTCGAGAACGAGGCCTTCATCCGGTATCTCGATTTCAGACTTGGAGATACCATCTCGCCCCCCCGTTTCATCCGGGATCTGCTCGGCTCCCACGACCTCCTCGCCGGCGACGATCAGCGCCCGTTCGAGGATGTTCTCGAGCTGGCGCACGTTGCCCGGGAGGGGGTGGCGCAACAGCGCTTCGAGCGCCGCGCGCGAGACCCGGCCCGCATCCACCCCCTTGCGCTTCAAGAAGCGTTCCACCAACGGCGGGATGTCCTCGCGTCGTTCGCGGAGCGGAGGAATGGTGATCGGAAAGACGTTGATCCGGTAGAAGAGGTCTTCGCGGAAGTCTCCGCTGGCAATCGCTTCCTCCAGGCGACGGTGGGTGGCGGCGATGATGCGCACATCGACCTCGATCGGCGCCGTGCCGCCCACGGTGAGGAAGGTCTTCTCCTCGATCACCTGCAGCAGCTTCAACTGCAGCGGCGCCGAAATGTCGCCGATCTCGTCGAGGAAGAGCGTCCCCCCATCCGCGGCCGTGAAGAGCCCATCCTTGCGGCGCACCGCGCCGGTGAAGGCGCCCTTCTCATGCCCGAAGAGCTCGCTCTCGAGCAGCTGGTCGGGCAGCGCGGCGCAATTGACTTTGAGGAAGGCGTGCCCGCGCCGCGGGCTGGCGCGGTGAATCGCCCGCGCGAGCGCACTCTTGCCGGTTCCGCTCTCGCCGCGCAGCAGGACGGTCGCATCGGTCGCGGCTACCTTGCGCGCGAGGGCGAACACGTCCTGCAGGGCCGGACTGCGCGCGACGAGATGCTCGAATCCGGTCGTCGCTTCGAGCGCGGCGACGCGCTCGGCGAGCATTTCCCGCTCCCGTTCGAGTGCCCGACGCTCGTAGGCGTGCGCCACGCGCATGCGCATTTCGAATTCCTTGTACGGCTTCTGCACGTAGTCGAGTGCGCCGAGCTCGAGTGCCGCGCGCGCGCTGTCGAGGGTCGCAAACGCGGTCAGAAGGATGAACTCCGTCTGCGGCCAGCGGCGGCGCACCTCGCCCAGCAGAGCCAGGCCGTCGGGCGGCGGCATACGCAGATCAGAGATGACGAGATCGAACGGCCCTTGAGCGAGCGCCGCCAGCGCCGCCTCGCCGTCGGCCGCGGTCTGGACCTCGTAGCCCTCGTCGCGCAAGAGGTCTTCCAGGTTGCGGCGCAGCTCTGCTTCATCATCGACGATCAGCAGCCGGAAGCGGCTGCGTTCCTGCTCGGCGTGCTTCATCATGCTCCCTCCGTCCGGCGGGTGCCGCGCGCGGCGACCGGCAGATGGATGCGAAAGCGCGTCCCCTTTCCGGGCTCGCTCTCGACCTCGAGGCGCGCCCCGTAGAGGTCCAGCATCGAGCGCACCACGGCGAGCCCGAGTCCCGAGCCGTGCGCCTTGGTCGTGTAGAAGGGCTCGAACGCGCGCCGGCGCTGCTCGGCCGTCATGCCGACGCCGGTATCGGCGATCGCCAGTCGCAGCTGTGCGCCCCCGCTCGCCTGCACAGCGCACGTCAGGCGGCCCCCGTCGGGCATCGCATCGCGGGCGTTGAGCAGGAGATTGACGAGCACCTGGTGCAGCGCGGCCGGCGCAACGGCGGCCGGCGCCAGCGGCGCGGACGGCAGCTCGGTGGCGACCGCGATTCCTTTGCGGGTGAAGTCGTTGGCCAGGAGGCCGAGCACTGCCTGCAGCGTCGCCACAAGATCAGCCTCGCCCTGCAGCTCCGCCGGGCGCGCGTAGGCGAGATACTGGGTCAGGGTCTGATCGAGGCGGTCGATTTCGCGCGGAATCACGGTGAACCACTCGAGAATCTCCTCGCGCGGCCGGTCCTGCTCGAGCTTCGCGCGCACGCGCTCGGCGCGCGAGGAGATGATCGCCAGCGGATTGCGAATCTCGTGCGCCAGGACCGCCGCCAGCTCGCCCGCCGCGGCGAGCGCCGAGGTTTCGCGCAGCGTCCGTTCCGCCACCGCCTGGGCGCGCAGCAGTCGGCTGAAAAAGAGCGTCAGCGCGAGCACGGCGACGATCCCCAGCGCGCCGCTGGCGAGCATCTGGCGTCGCACGCGCCAGAGGCCGGCGAAGAAACTTGCTCCCCCCTCGGCCGCCACCACGGCGCGCACGCTGCCGTCGGCGGCGAAGACGGGGGCAAAGGCGGTCTTGAGATAGACGTCACCGACGCGGTACAGCTCGCTCGCCGCCGGGACGCCGGCGAGCGCCGCGGTCGCCGCCGCGTAGTGCAACTCGACGTTGGGGTTCTCGAACCCGGCGTCGAAGCGACCGGCCGCGTCGAGCAGGTGGCGCCGGTCGCGATCGAAGAGGTAGAGGTCGCCAACCCCGGTGTCGAAGACGACGCGCGCCAGCAGCTCGCGCAGCGCGGCTGCCGCCACTCCGTCGGGCGCGCGCCCCACGGCGCCGAGTGTCTCGGGCGTGATCCCGGCCGCGGTCGCCGAGGCGACGGCCAGCAGCCGCTCCCCCAGCTCCTCCTCGATCGTCGCGCGCACCTGCGAGTAGGTGAAGAAGGCGCTCGCGGTCAGGACGAGCAGCAGCAAGAAGAGAAAGAGCCCGAGCAGCAGGAATCGAGACGGCGTCGGCACTCGCATCGCTCTCCCCGGCGGGCACGCTACAGGCGCCCGATGGACATCGTCGACGGGCGGATGATACAGTCCCTCCCGCCGTGACTCAGCCGAAAAGGAGGCCGTGTGGCCGCTGAACCGATTCCCGCCCTGCGCGCGATCGAAATGGTCCCGATTCGCCACGACGGGCGGGATCTCGTCGTCCTGCGCGACCCGCAGGGCATTGCCGCGGAACCGTTGATCGTCTCGCTTTCCGCCGTCGGCGTGCTGCGGCTGTTCGACGGCGAGCATACGCTCGAGGAGATCCAGCTCGCGATCACGCAGGCCACGGGACAGATCGTGCCGGCCGACGAGCTGCGCGGTCTGGTGGCACGCCTCGACCGCTTGGGCTATCTCGACAGCCTCGCCTACCTCGAGCGGCGCGGCGAACTCTCGCTCGCCTATCGTGAGGCTCCGCAGCGAGCCGCGCAGTTCGCCGGACAGGCGTACCCTGCCGAGCCTGGCGCGCTCCGGGTGGAGCTCAATGCGCTCTACGATCGCCCGGGCGGGCCCGGCCGGCCGGATGCGCCGGGGCGCCTACCGCGCGGACTGGTGGCGCCCCACATCGACCCGCAGCGCGGCGGCGCCGTCTATGCCCAGGCTTATCGCCATCTCTGGGGCACGACGCCGCGGCGCGTCGTGATCCTCGGCATCCTCCACGCCGGCGGCAGCCAACCCTTCGTGCTGACGACGAAGGACTTCGCCACGCCGCTTGGCGTCGCCCCGACTGAGGCCGCGCTCGTGGCGGAGCTGACCTCACACTGCGACTGGGATCCGCTCGCCGACGAGTTCCTGCACCAGAGCGAGCACTCGATCGAGTTCCAGGTGCTGCTCGCCCAGCACGCACTCTCCTGTGGCGGAGAACGACCCGTGCCGCCCGAGACGCACTTCCTGCCCATCCTGTGTGCGTTTCCCTGGCAGTGGTTTGCGCCGAACGGGCAGGAGACCGTGGCCGGCGAGGCGTTGTCGACGGGGCGGCAGCGCGTCGATCGCTTTCTAGAAGCCTTGGCGGCGCTGCTCGCAAACGATCGCCAAGAGCAGACGATCATCGCCGGCGTCGACTTCGCCCACGTTGGCCGGCGCTTCGGGGATCCGGAGCCGTTGACCGATGCGCGCGCCGCCGATGTGCGCGATCAGGATCGGGCGACGCTCGAGCGGCTCGCCGCCGGCGATCGGGCAGGATTCGTGGCGGAAACGGTGGGCGAGCGGGATGCGCGTCGCATCTGCGGATTCTCGGCGCTCTACGCGCTCCTGGGCCTGCTACCGGGCATGTCCGGCCGGCGGCTGGCCTACGACCAGAGCCGCGACACCGAGCAGGGCGCGCTCGTCAGCTTTGCCGCGCTGCGCTTTCCCGACTGATCCGCGAAGGACCCGCGCCTACGTCCGACTGCGCTGGAACTGGAACCCGCACTCCTCGAGATGCTGGATCGAGGGCACCAGGTCTTCGCGCCCGACCTGCAGGGTGATGTTGACCGGCTCGGTCAGCTCGGCGCGAACCGTCTCGTAGACGACATCGAACCCGACGACCCCTTCCCCGCACGCCTGATGCAGATCCTGCATGCCGTCGTTGTCGTGGAAGTGCAAGTTCACGATCTTCTCGCGGAACTGCACGATCCACTCTTCCGGGGCGAACTGCGAGAAGCAGGCGGCATGACCGACGTCGCAGCAGAAGCGTAGCCACGGGGAATCGATCGCCTCGAAGAGACGCGTGATCACCGTTTCGTCCGATTCCCAGGTGTTGCGCAGCGCGACGATCACTTCCTCTTCTCGCGCCCGGGCGACCAGATCTTCAAGACCAGCCACACATTGCTCGACCCACCAATCGATCTCGCGCGGGTCGACGTGGTTGCTGAACCCGCTGTGGAAAATCGCCGTACGGGCCCCGAGAATCTTGCCGATCTCGAGTCCCTCCTGCAGGGCATCGAGGCTGTGCTCGAGCACCCACTTGTCGTGGCTGGCAAGCTTCAGATCGTGGTGCGGCAAGTGGGCAATGACCTTGATCTTGTTGCGCCGCAACTCGATCGCCATGCGTTCCAGGTCGCGGATCGGCACCTCGGCATTGTGGGACGTGTCGGCCAGGCTGACCTCGACGTTGAGCCCGTGCTCCAGCAGAAAGGGGATCGACTCGCGCAGTTGGGCCAGCGGGATGGGGAAGGAAAGCGGGAAGACGAGCACCCGGTCCTCGTCTTCGAGCGCGTCTTCGGCCTCCGCCTCTTCTGCGGTCGGATTCGCCTCGTCGCCGGAGGCGACGATCGGCTCAGCGGCCGTCTCTTCGGCTCCCGCCTCTGGCACCTCGTCACCGTCGGGTGCGCTCGCGGCATGCTCCAGCGCGGGCGCGTCCGATTCCTCGCGGGCGTCCATCGTTTGCAGGTCCCGTTCCTTCTCCAACGTTCTCTCCTTCCTGGGCGGACGTCAGCGCCCGTCGCCGCGGGTCGCCGCGGGCCGTCGCGCGCGTCTGCGCCGCGACTAGGACTTCGCCTTCTCGATCTCCTCCGCCAGCCGCGGCACAACCTTGAACAGGTCGCCGACGATGCCGTAGTCGGCGATCGAAAAGATCGGAGCATCCGGGTCCTTGTTGATCGCCACGATGCACTTGGCGGTGCGCATGCCGGCCAGATGCTGGATCGCGCCGGAGATGCCGACCGCGACATAGAGCTTGGGCGAGATCGTCTTGCCCGTCTGCCCGACCTGATGCGCATGGTCGATCCACCCGGCATCGACCGCCGCGCGCGACGCGCCGACCGCGCCGCCGAGCGCCGCGGCCAGCTTGCCGATCACCTCGAAGTTCGCCGGTTCCTTCAGGCCGCGCCCGCCCGAGACGACGATGTCCGCCTCTTGGACGTCCAGCTCTCCCGCGCGCTGCGTCTGCAGCTCGACGACCTCGGCGCGCACTTCGGCCGGAAGCTCGACCACCAGCGGCGTCACCTCCGCCTGTGTCTCGCCCGCCTCCGAAACCGGATAAGCGCCCGGGCGCACGGTCACGATCGTCGGCGTGCGCGTGGCGCGTTGGCGCGCAAAGACCTTGCCGCCATACATCGACTTGAAAGCGACGTACGATCCGTCCTGCGCATCGAGCTGAATGCAGTTTGTCAGCAGCGCGGCTCCCGTGCGCGCCGCGACGCGGGCGGCGAGGTCCTTGCCCATCGCCGTCGCCGCGACGAGCACGAGTTCGGGCGCCAGCGTTTCGATCGCGTGGGCCAGCGCCGCCGCGTAGCCCTCGTTCCAGTAGCGCGCACAGCGCGCATCGGCCACGGTGTGCACCTGCCGGGCGCCATAGCCGCCGAGCGCCGCCGCCGCAGCCGCGATTCCCTCGCCGCCGACCAGCAGGGCCTGCACGTCGCCGCCCATCGCCGCGGCGAGGCCCAGCGCTTCGTAGGAGTTCTTGCGGACCGCGCCCTCTCTCTGCTCCACGAAAACCAGTGTCGTTCCCGGCATCACGCCCCCTCCCTGCTAGAGCACCTTGGCTTCGTTCTTCAGCAGCTCGACGACCTGGGGCACGATCTCCTCGACCTCCCCTTCGAACTTCTTGCCCGCCGCACGCTCCGGCGGCGGCTCGAGCGCGATTATCTCCGCACCGGCCGCTTGCGCGGCGACGTCGTCCGCACTGACGTCGGGTGTGACGACGTCGATCTGCTTGCGCTTGGCCGCCATGATGCCCTTCAGCGACGCATAGCGCGGCTCGTTGAGGCCCTTCTCCGCGGTCAAGACCGCCGGCAAACCGACGCTGACGATCTCCTTGCCGCCTTCGATCTCGCGCACCACCCGCGCTTTGCGCGGCTCGGGCCATTCGATCTGGGTCACGAGCGCCACGTGGGGCCAGTCGAGGAACTCGGCCAGCGCGGGGCCGGTCGCATCGCCTTCGACATCGATGCTGAGCTTCCCGCACAGGACGAGGTCAACCTCGAGTCCGCGGATCACATCGGCGAGGATGCGCGCCGTGCCGAGCGCATCGCCACCCTGATAGGCGGCCTCTTGCACGATCACGCCGCGGTCGGCGCCCATCGCCAAGCACTTGCGCATTTCCGTCTGCGCACTCTGGTCACCGACGGCCACGACGATCACTTCACCTTCTCCCTGCGCATCCTTGATCCGCAGCGCCTCCTCGACCGCGAACTCGTCGTACGGATTGACGACCATTTCGACATCGCTGCGGTCGATCGTCTTGCCGTCGGCCGCGATCGTGATGCGTGCCTCCGAGCTTGGCACTTGCTTCATGCATACCGCGATCTTCACCGCATCCACCTCCTCGTGGCGCATCCTCCCCCGCGACCCCAGGCAGGCGACCTGGGGCCAAACGAAAACAAGCCTCCAACGGGGCCCTCGGGCTCGCGTGGAGCGCTCGTTCACCAGCAAAACCGTCCGGCTTTCGGATGAGAGGCATGGCCCCGGAAGCGACACCTCCCACGTCACTTGGGCACAACCCCGGACGATCGAAGCGTCACACTAGCAGAGGGTCAGGAGGGGGGTCAATCGAAGATCCCCGTACCGGCGCCAGCCGGCGCCGGCTCCGCCGGCTCGATGAGACGTTCAAGGAAGCGTGGAATCTCCTCTGCACGAAGCGTTTGCCAGTCGGATGGCAGAGGAGGCGGCGGCGCCCCACCCGGCGCGGCCACCGCGCTGCGTCGCACGAGCAGCTCCGCGTGCAGGTCGACCGGTTCGGCGAAGAGCTCGATACGGCCGGTCTCCTCATCCCGCCGGCGGGGCGGGTGATAGGCAACACGCAGCCAGGAACGGCCTTCCGGTCCCAGCAGCGACCAGAGGGCGATCCCGCCGGCAGGATCGAGCCACACCTCGAGCGCCGCAATCTGGGGCGGCAGCCCGTCCGGCCGCCCGCGCACGAGCCAGCGCTCTCCCCGCCGTTCGAGCGGCGCTGCCGCCAGGGTCGCCAGGAGGCGCGTGGGTTGGGCGATGCCCGCGAGCAGCCAGCGCAACCCCGCGGCGGAGAGGAGTGAATCCGACCGGCTCGCGTCGCTGACGAACGCGACGCGTTCGCGCGGCAGGCGCACGCTCCAGCTCTGCGCGTCGATCCACAGGGTGAGTACCGGGGCGAGCAGGCCGGGGCGCAACTGCAGCAATCCGCCCGCCTCGCGATCGAGGCGCCAGCGCGCCTCGAGAATCGGGTAGCGCCGGCCGCCGAGATCGAAGCGCACTTTGCCGCGGCCGACCATGGCGACCGCGGCCGGCTGCGCGGTGAGCCCGGCGCGCAGCGACTCGGCCGCGGCCACCCGCCCCGCGGGCGCAAGCCCGGCAGCAGGCACCGGCCGGTGGGCCGCGCAGCCGCTGCCGCCCACGAAGAGCAGCAACCCACCCCCGGCGAACAGGGCGCAGGCGGCGCGCTTGACCGCCGCTCGCCGCGTGGGCCGCGCGCTCGGCCCGACTCGGCGGCCCGCCTGGCGCTGACGCTGTCGGCCCATCAAACTCCTCCCCCCGCCGCCCGCTTGGCCGCGCGGCCCGCAAGCCGGTCGTTTTCCTCGAATCGTCGCTCGCCGCGCCCCGGCCCTTACGCGACCCGCTCGATCGCTCTAGAATGCGAGACATGCGGCCGCGTCGCGCCGCCGTCGCCGCAGAGGCGGCAGCCGGTTCCAAGGAGGCTCAGGGTGCTCGATCTCGCCACTCCAGTGCAACAGCTCTCGTTCGTCGTCCTCGACGTCGAGACAACGGGGCTCGAACCCGAAGACCGCATCGTCGAAGTTGCCGCCCTGCGCCTCGCCCCCGCCGCGCCGGGCAGCTGGACCGAGATCGAGCGCTTCGAGAGCCTGATCAATCCCCAGGTCCACATTCCCCCTCAGGCAACCGCGGTCAGCGGGATCGACGATGCGCTCGTCTCGGGCGCGCCGAGCTTCGCCGCGGTCTGGCCGAGCGTGGCGCGCCTGCTCGCCGACGCCGTTTTCGTCGCGCACAACGCGCCCTTCGACCTGCACTTCATGAGCAGCGAGCGCAAGCGTGCCGGCCTCGGAACGTGGGATGGCCCGGTGCTGGACACGCTACGCCTGGCGCGCAACGTGGTGCACGCGCCGCGCTACGCGCTCGCCGAGCTCGTCGCCACGCTCGGCTTGGCGGTCGCGCCGGCGCACCGCGCGCTGGCCGACGTGCAGGCAACCGTCGAGCTTCTGCTGGCGCTGCTGGCGCGCATCGCCCCCGCGCCACGGACGCTCGCCGACTTGCTGCAGGCACAGGAGCCCCAGCCGGTCGCCTGGGACGCCGCCGAAGCGGCAGGTTTGATCACCGGCCCGCTCGCCCTGCTCGTCCCCGCGGCCCAGGACGGCGAGGAGGTCATACTCGACTACGAGAGCCGCACCGGGCTGCGGCGGATGCGCGTGCGCCCACTGCGCATCGAGAGCAACGGCCCGCTGCACTACTTGCAGGTCGAGCCCGGTGAAACCCAAGCGGCGCCGCTGCGGCTGCGCCTCGATCGCATTCGCCGCGTATCACCGCTAGCGAGGGATGCTACGACGCATGAATCCGACACCTCTTCCGTCTGATGACGCGGCCGGCGCGACCCGCCCGGCGGTCTGGATCGAGCTCAGCGCCGCCGCCTACCGCCACAACATGCGGGCGCTGACGCGAGTGCTGCGCCCCGGAGTGCGGCGCATGGCGGTCGTCAAGGCCAACGCCTATGGGCACGGCGCGCCGGTGATCGCGCGACTGGCGGTGGCCGAGGGCATCGACTACCTGGGCGTCGACTGCCTGCCCGAATACGAGGAGCTCGCCGCCATCGCCGGCGACGTGCCGGTCTGCTTGCTCGGCCCGACGCTGCCGGATGCGGCGCCGGCGGTGGCGCGCTCAGGCGCCGAGCCGACCGTCTCGGAGCTCGAAACCGCGGCGGCGCTCGCCGCCGCCGTGCGGCGCGGTGCGCGCCCCACGCCGCTGCCGGTCCACCTCAAGGTCGAAACCGGAACCCACCGCCAGGGCATTGCGCCCGAGGAACTGCCCGCCTGGTGCCGGTTCTTGCGCGCACACCCGGAGCTGCGCTTTCGGGGGCTGCATACGCATTACGCCGACATCGAGGATACGACCGATCACACCCACGCTCGCCGCCAGCTCGCACGGTTGCGGGCGGCCCGGGAGCAGTTTGCCGCCGCCGGGCTGGAACCGGAGTTGCTGCACTCCGCCTGTTCGGCCGCCGCGATCGTCATGAGCGAGACCCACGGCGATCTCGTCCGTCTCGGCATCGCCAGCTACGGCCTCTGGCCCTCGCGCGAGACCTACCTCTCGACGCTCCTCTCGCCGCGCATGGGTCCCGAGCTCGTGCCGGTACTCACCTGGAAGACGCGCATCGCTCAGATCAAGACCGTCCCGGCGGGCGAGTACGTCGGCTACGGGTGCACGTTTCGCGCCCCGCGCGACATGCGCCTCGCCGTGCTGCCGGTCGGGTATTACGACGGGTACGATCGTGGGCTCTCGGGTCGGGGCCATGCGCTCGTCGAGGGCCGCCGCGCAGCGGTCGTCGGACGGATCTGCATGAACATGATGATGATCGACGTCAGCGACATCGAGCGCGCGCGGCTCGGCGCCGACGTCGTTCTGATCGGCCGCAGCGGCCCGGAATCGGTGTCGGCCGATGCCTTGGCAGCGCTCTGCGGGACGATCAACTACGAGATCGTCGCCCGTCTCGGGCGTCATCTCCCGCGCCGGTTGATCGCCGGCAACGGTCCCGCAGGTACCGCAGAAGCCGCCGCACGCAGCGCCGACTAGGAGATCGGCGTCCCGGGCGGCACGCTCTCCATCGTCGTCAGCAAGACGACCTGCTCGCCGGCCGACGCCGCCAGGAGCATCCCGCGCGACTCCTCGCCGCGCAGGCGCACCGGCTTCAGGTTCGCCACGACAACGATCGTGCGCCCGACGAGCGCTTCCGGCTCGTAGTGGCCAGCGATGCCGGCCACCACCTGCCGGTCGCCGGACGGACCGAGATCGACCTCGAGCAGCAGGAGCTTGTCGGCGTTCGGGTGAGGCCGCGCGGCCCGCACGCGCGCGACGCGCAGGTCGAGCGCGGCGAACGTCTCAATCGTCACCTCCGGCTTCCCGCCCGCATCTGCGGCCGGGGCGCCGTTCGTTTCAGCAGCCATCAGCGCCATCCTTTCCCTGTGTCTGTCTCTCGCGGGGCGCGCGCGGGGGCGGCGCCGAGCTCGCCGGCTCCGGGCCCTGGCGCCTCGACCGCGCGGGGGCCGGCCCGGATCGGTGCGGCGGCGACGCGCTCAGCGTCAGCAACCAGGCATACTTCAGCCAGTCGGCGTAGGCGGCCATGCCGGCGATCAGCAGACCGCGCCAACCTTCGCGAAACCCGCCCCGCCAGACATAGCGTTTGCAGAACTTGGCCCCCGGGCGCAGCGCCAAATCGTGGAACCGCGCGCGACGATGGCCATGCTCCTGGTCAGCCCAGAGGCGCGCCATTTCGTGCGTCTTGCGCACATGATGGTCGAAATCGCGGAAGGAGTCGTGCAGCAGGTCGCCGGCCAAGAAGCCGATGCTGCCGTCGACGCAGAGGCGCTCGTGCACGCGCCGGCCGTCGAAGCGCGCGCGGCGCCGATCGAAGAGCCGCACCTTGCGGTCCGGATACCAGCCCCCATGGCGCAAATCACGCCCGAGATAGGCGGTGCGGCGATTCATCGCGTAGGCGGCATGCTCCGCGCGGCGCTCCCCCTGGGCCGCCAGCGCCGCTTCGATCGATGCCCGCAACTCGGGCGTCAGCGCCTCGTCGGCGTCGATCCAGAGCACCCAGTCATGGCGCACCTGGCCCAGAGCGAAGGTCTTTTGCGCGCTGTATCCCTCCCAGGGGTGGTCGACCACGCGTGCACCGGCCGCGCGGGCGACGGTGGGCGTGCCGTCGGTACTGCCCGAATCGACGACGAGGATCTCATCCAGACCCGCCAGGCTTTCCAAAGCGCGCGGCAAGCGGTCGGCCTCATTGCAGGCAATGATGATCACCGAGAGCGGCGCGCGCGCACTCATGCCTCGCTCGCTTCGCCTGCCGGCACCCCGCGCATTGCGTGCAGCGTTTCGAGGAGCAACTCGGTCGCCCGGCGGCCATGCTGAGCGAGTGAGTAGTCCTCCTGTACGCGCTTGAATGCCCGCTCCCCCAGGCGGCCCGCCCAGGGCAAGTCGTCGAGCAGGCGGCCGATGGCCTCGGCGAGCGGCTCCGGCCGTTCCGGCGGTACGAGCAACTCGTCCTCGTCGATCAGTTCCGGCAAGACGCCGACCAGGCTCGCCACGACCGGAATGCCGACCGCCATCAGCTCGAGCGCGGGCCGCGACGGCGCATCCGGGCCGATCGCCGGCTGGACGCCGACGTCGAGCGCCGACGCATACCGCAGTGGGTCGTCGATGTGACCGGTGAAGACCAGGCGCTCTTCGATCCCGAGCGGGCGCGCCTGGGCGCGCAGGTCCTCTTCCCGCAGATCGCCCTCCCCCCCGATCACGAGCAGGCGGAAGTCACGCCCGGCGGCGGCCAGGTGCCCCGCGGCGTCGATCAGGACGCGGTGCCCGCGCACGGCGGACATCCGCCCCAGAATGCCGATCAGCGGAACGCCCAGCGGAATGCGATGGTCGGCGCGCACATCGCCGCGCACCTGGTGGCGGCCCGCCTCGGGTCGGTAGGCGGTCGCCGTCAGGTCGATGCCGGGCGGCAAGACGGCAACGCGCTCGCGCTCGACGCCGAGCGGCAGCAGGTGGCGCTCGCGCATGTACGCCCCGCCGATCAAAATGCGATCCGTCCCATGGCGGTACAGCCAGCGGTGGGCGATGTCGCTGCGCGGCGCGGGCGCGTCGGCCAGAATCCGCACGAGCGGGATCGGCAAGCCGCGGCGCGCCAGATGCGCGGTCCAATGCCCGCCGCCCGTATGGACGACGATCAGATCGACGCGCTGCTGCTTGAGGAACGTCCGCAGCGCCGTCACCGCCTGCCCCCAATTCCAGGGGCGCAGCTCCGGAATCGCCAGGCCACGCGCGACGCGCACACCCTGGCGTCCCGCCTCTTCCAGCACCGGCGTGCCCCGTTCCCCGGCGAGCCAGCAGACGTGGCCCTCCTCCTGCAGCGCCTTGGCGAGGGTGACGGCATTCCACGCCTCGGCACCCGGAGCGGTGACGCGCGCGACGTGCAAGATGCGCATCGGCCTATCCATTGCGACTCCCATTCTCTTGACGATCATCTCGACGATCGTCCGCCCGCGCCGCGCGGGACGCCGGCATCCGCCGGGCCCGCCGTGCGCGTCCGCCGCCCCGCGGCTGCCGGCCAGCCAGCAGCGCCTCCAGGCGCCCGAGGCACGCCTCCATCGCGCGTGCGCCCGCCGCCAGAAGCTCATCGGCGCGCTCGAGGTCGAACAGGGCGCATCCCCCGACCTCCGGCTCGATGCTCAGGTCGGCCATCGCCGCCGACCGGCGGGCGAGCTCATACTGTACCAGCTCGGTGATGCGCCCGAGCAAGTGCCAGAGGTGGCGCGGCTGCGTTGGGCCGGCGCGCTTTCCAAGCACACTACACGCCACCAGCGGCCGGCGCTGCCCCGCGCCGAGCGCGGCCGCCGTCTCGACCGGCAGCGGCTCGACGATGCCGCCATCGATGCACGTGTGGCCGTCGATCGTGACCGGCCGGTAGAACTCCGGGATCGCGCAGCTCGCGGCCACCGCGCGAGCGACCGGCCCGGACCGAAAGACGCGCTTCTCGCCGGCCGTCAGGTCGGTCGCCACCACCGCGCAGGGCTGTTCGAGCTCCTCGAAGCGCAACGCCCCGATCCGACGCACAACGAAGTCGCTCAACCGTTCCGTCGAAAGGATGCCGAGCGGATGCGGCCGGAACTCAACCAGTCGCCGCCACTCGACTCCGCGCGCCTCGCGCTCCAGGTCGACGAGCGGATAGCCCGCCGCCCGCAACACGGCGATCAACGCCCCCCCGCTCGTACCGGCATAGCAGGCGATCGGGATCCCGGCCCGCTGCAGAACGCGCAGCGCTCCGAGATGAGCAATCGTACGCGCCGCGCCACCGCTCAGCGCGAGCGCGATTCCGTCCGCTGACACAGCGCCGCGCGAGTGGGCCGTCATCGCTCTCCCTCTGGCTGCCGGCGGCGCGTGCCCGGCGGGTACGTCCGACCGCCAGCCGACGGGTCCCGGCCCCCCGGCACGCCTCCCCGACCCTGACGGGGAGGCCACGGCTCCAGCGGCGGGGGCATTCCAACCATTCCGTTTAGCACGCCGGCCGGCGGCCGACAAGCCCGCCCCGGGGGGGCGTGGCGCCGTCGCCATGGTTGACATGTCTGGAACCGCTGGGGAAGATGAGTCGGTTTGACCGAACCTGGTCGCGGTTGCGCGGGGTACCCGCCGACAGGGCGGCCTTTCGCGGAGCAGGCGCCGGCGGCCTCCGCCGGCAAGGAAAGGGATCCAACGTTGCTCAGGCGAGTCACGGCGCCCCGCCCCACGGGGCCCCAGCGCGGCGTCACGAGCGCGAGGATGCGCGCGGCGCTCAACGGGGGATGGCTAAGTGCGCTCCTCGCGCTCACGCTCCCCGCGGCGGCGGCGGGCGCCGCCGCCGAAGATACCGGCTTCGTCTCCTTCCCCGCCGCTGTGAGGCAAGCGGCCGCGCCGGCGACCGAGACGGCGGACCCGGTCTGCACCGGCTATCGCCTGGTCGCGCCCGGCCGCCGCGTCACCAATGGCAGCGCGCTCGAGTTCTATTCCTATTGGGATGCCGCTGACAGCGTGGTTGCCGATCTCAGCCTGCTCGACGCCACGCTCGAAGCGCCGCTAACCGGCACATACGTGGGTGACTCCTCGTTTGTCGCGGGCGACACGCTCCACGTCTGGTCCGTCTACTGGTTCACGCACGTAGTCGCGAGCGACAATCCGCGCCCCGACGGCGACGGGATCGCCGCAGCGATCACCGGCTTCGACACCGCCTCGGGCGCGTCGACGACGAACGAGGCGCTGCGCTTCTGTCTCGCCAACCATCCGCCCGCCGCCCTCGCGGCGCGCGTCGTCGGTCCGGCCGAACGCTTCACCGCAGTCGACGGCGACTCCTGCTACATGGTGCGGTCGGGCGACTCGCTCTTCGTGCACTCGACCTGGGAGTTCGGCCTGCGCCCATTCATGACGACGGCTGACTTCTCCGCGGTCGACGACAGCTTCAGCAGCGCCGACGTCTTCTACCGGCTCGTCTCTGCCAGCGGGGATACGCTCGAAACGCATGAAGCCTACTATGAGCTCAGCACGGGACAGCCGGGCGGAACCGACACGAAGCTCCCGGTGCGCATCCATGGCGCCGACGGCGGCTGCGGCCGCGACTCGGTCACGCTCTGGCTCTGGGTCGACAACGTCGGACCCGACGGCGCGGTACGTCTCGACGTCTTGCCGGAGACGGTGACGGCGGCGGGGGTCACCGTCTCCGGGACGGCGCCCGCGGGAGCCCACGACGTTCTCGTGCGTGTCAATCAGTCGCGTTCCTTCACCTTCGATCTGACGCCGGCCGGCGATTCGCTGATCTTCTCCGGCGAAGTCACGCTGCAGAGCGGCAGCAACGAGATCGTCGCCTACGCGCGCGACGTGCTCGGCAATCGGTCCGACGCGAGCGAGAGTCAGTCGATTGACTTCGCCGCCGTCCCCGTCTTCAAGGGCTGGCGCAGCGTGCAGCCCGACACGCTCGGCCCCGAGTCGGCCCTCACGGTCCCGGTCGCCAACGGCGACCTGATCGTGATCCACAGCTACTGGGACACGCGCGCGGACTACATCGTCGCGGCCGATTTCGGCGCGCTCGACAGCGCCTATGACTCCACGGCAACGCTCGTCACACGCATTGCCGACACGACCGTCGCCGTCGGCGACACGACGGAAACCTGGGCCACGTATCGCATCGAATACCCGCTGTCAGAAACGAACACCATCTCCGATGGCGACGACTACGTCGTCCCGGTCACCGCCATCGATCCGTCGACGGGGAATCAGACGCGCACCGAATCGCTGCGCTTCTGCCTCAGCAACCATCCACCCGAGCACATCGACACCTACTTCGACGCCGCGGACGAGCGCTTCATCGAGCGCGACGGGCAAGAGCTCTTTCTCGTCCGTAACGGCGGGACGGTCTACATCGTGACGAGTTGGAAAACGCCGGGACGCCTGCGGATTACGGCCGACTTCTCGGCGCTTGACGACGACTACGTCTCCGATCTCGTGCGTTCCGACTACGTCGACAGTTTGAGCAGCGACTCGACCGCGACCTATCTCGTTTACTACGAGTTCTCGCTCGCGGCCTGCTGTGCCGAGGGCAAGGAGCCCTATCCACTGCCGGCCACCCTGCGCGTGACGGAGCGCGACGGCTGCGGCAGCGGGGAGCGGGTACTCTGGTTCGAGATGGACAACGAGGGGCCGAGCGGCGCGGCGACTTGGTCCGGCGACCCGCCGCCGGAAGAGACGACCGTCAACACGCTCACCGTACGCGGCGCAGCGCCTGAGGGCGCGCAGGTCGGGCTGATCGAGGTGCTCCACGTCGCAGCGGACAGCACGACGCGCATCGATGACCTCGCGCTCGACGCGGAGCGCGGATTCTCGGCGGCGATCCCGCTGCTCGCGGGCGACAACGAGGTGACGCTCTATGGCCGCGATGCGGTCGGCAACCGCTCCGCAGCGTCGGCGACAGCGGTCGTGCGCTACGTGACGACCGCGACGCAGGTGACCGTGCCGAAGCTCCTGCATCCGGGCGATACGATCGCGGTTGAGGATCGCGACGGCTGGACCGAGGTCACGATCGAGATCTACAACCTTGCCGGCAGCCTGATCCGCCGGTGGGAAGAGCGGGGAGCGCTGCAGCGCTACTACGCCGTGCAGTGGGACGGGCGCAACGGCGACGGCACGACCGTCCGTCAGGGCGCCTATCTCGTGCGCGTTGCCACCACCACCGCCTCCGGGCGCACCGAGGAGGAGGTCAAGGCCGTTGTCTTCCAGCACTAGCCTGCGCGACCGACGCCGGCGCACGTTGCGCGTGGCGATGCTCATCCTCTGTGGCCTGCTCGCGGCGACGGGCGCGACGCCCTGCGCCGTCGCCGGCACAGGCGGCGGCGCGATTGCCGGCGCCTTCGTCGATCTCGAGCCGGGCGGCCGCGGGGCGGCGCTGGCCGGCGCGCTGGCGCCGATCGTCGATGACGCCACGGCGCTCCACTGGAACCCGGCGCGCCTGCTGGCGCTCGGCGACCGCGCGGCCGCCATCAGCTACGCCGATCTCTACGGCCTCGGCCTGGTGCACCACACCGCCCTGCAGGTCGCCTGGCCGCGCTTCGGCCGCTCCCTGAGCTGGGAGGCGGATCGGATCGTCAGTCGGCGGACCGACGTGGCGAGTGCCTGGGGATTCGGGGTGCAGACGACCCGCGTCGATCTCGATCCGGAGTCGTACGGGGAGTACGACCTCACCCTCGCCCATGCCCGGCGCGGCCCCTGGGGACTCAACTGGGCGCTCGCGGCCCACGTCCTCTGGGTCGATGCCGATCTCGAAGAGGTCGGCGCGAGCGGCTACCGCCTCGATCTCGCGTTCACCCGTTCGCTGCCCTTCGAGCTGACCGGCGCGCTGGTCGTGCGTTCGGTGCTCTCCCGTTTGAGCTGGGACAACGAACGCAACGAAACGCTGCCGCCGGTCGCCGACGTCGGCTGTGCCGCGGCGCCCTGGCAGACCCTCCAAGTACCGCTCGTGATGCGTTTCGACCTGGAGACGAGTCGCCTCGAGCACATCTCGCTCGGCGCTGAATGGCAGCCGGCGGGAGAGGCGCTGACCTTGCGGGGGGGACTCCGCTCGCGCGATGACGGCGACGAGACACAGCTGCGCGCGTCCCTTGGAGCCGGCTTCGCGTGGCGCGACGTCGCCCTCGACTACGGACTCGCCTTCGACCGCGAAGAGCTGGGGGAGACGCACCGCTTCGGACTGCACGTCCGGTTCTAGGCGGCCGGGCTGCGAGCGAGGATCCGATCGCGATGGCACGCAACGGTAAGGTCCAGAGCCCCTATGGCGTCGAGGAATGGGGCAACGGCTACTTCGCGATCAATCCCGAAGGCCATCTCGCGGTGTGCCCCTTTCGCGACCATCGGTCGATCGATCTCGTCCATGTCGTGCATGCCGCCGCGCGCGAGAAGCTCTCCGCGCCCTATCTGGTGCGGTTCCCGCAGGTGCTTCAGACCCAGCTCAAGGATCTCTACGACTGCTTCGACCGCGCGCGGACCGAGTTCGAATACGGCCCGGGCTACCGCAGCATCTACCCGCTGAAGGTCAACCCCCTGCGGCCGGTTGTCGCCGCCCTGACCGCCGCCGGGCGGCCGGGCGCCTTCGGCCTCGAGGTCGGCAGCAAGGCGGAGCTGGCGATCGCCCTCGCCCAGCCCCTGCCGCCCGGGTCCTGGATCTGCATCAACGGCTTCAAAGATCTGGCCTTGATCGAAATGGCGACGCTGGCCGCGAGCAAGGAACGCAAGGTCATCTTCGTTGTCGAGCGCTTGCGGGAAATCCCGCTTGTCGTGCAGGCCTTTCGCCGCCATGGTCGCGCGCCGCAGCTCGGCCTGCGCTGCCGCCTGCACCAGCGCGGCAGCGGCCGCTGGGAGGCCTCGGGCGGTGAAACCTCGAAGTTCGGCCTCGGTTCCTCGGAGCTGCTCTTCGCCACCGACTCGCTGCGCGAGGAAGGACTGCTCGGACACCTCGAAGTGCTGCACTTCCACATCGGCTCGCAGATCACGAGCGTGCGTCGGATCAAGGATGCGGTCAAGGAGGCGGCGCGCATCTATGCCAAGCTGCGGGCGCGCGGCATCGCACTGACGACGCTCAACGTCGGCGGCGGGCTCGGGATCGACTACGACGGCAGCCGCACTCCCTCGGACAGCAGCGTCAATTACACGATCGAGGAGTTCGCCAACAATGTCGTCTACACCGTCAAGGACGTGTGCGACGAGGAAGAGGTGCCGTTGCCGGAGCTCGTGTCGGAGAGCGGACGGGCGCTAACGGCGTATCATTCGTTGCTGATCACGAACTGCGAGAGCCGCGAAAGCGACGTGCCGGTCGACTACGCGCCCGAAGAAGGCCCGCCCGTCGCGGAGGCCGAGGAAGACCCACCGCCCCAATTGCAGGAGATGGAGGAGATCGCGCGCGAGATCACGGTCAAGAACTTCCGCGAGTACTACCATGACGCGGTGATGACGCGCGCCGATGTCCTCAACCTCTTCGGCCTTGGCTACCTGAGTCTGGAGCAGAAGGCGCGCGCCGAACAGGACTTCTATTCCGTTTGCCGCAAGGCGTTGCGACACGCGCGCCAAACCGGGTTTGTCTCGGACGAGTTTCGCGCGCTCGAGAAGTCGTTCCGCGCCAAGTACGTCACGAACTTCAGCGTCTTCCACTCGGTGCCGGACGCGTGGGCGATCGAGCAGCTCTTCCCGGTCGTGCCGATCCACCGCTTGAACGAGACGCCGAGCGTCCAGGGCGTGATCGTCGATCTGACCTGCGATTCCGATGGTGTGATCGACAAGTTCGTCGACGTGCGTGACGTCAAGGAAGTGCTCGAGCTGCACGCGAGCACACCCGCCCGGCCCTATCTGCTCGCGATCTGCCTGCTCGGCGCCTATCAGGATGTGATGGGAGACCATCACAACCTCTTCGGCCGGCCCGCCGAGCTGGCGGTACGCTACGAACCGCGCGGGGCGCAGATCGAGGTGCTCTCGCGCGGGGAGAGCCTCGAGGAGATGGGCCGCCTCGCCGGCTACGATCCCGCTCGCCTGCGCGGCGCCCTGAACGAGGCGACCGCTGCCGAGCCGCCGACCGATGGAGCGGGCGAGGCACGCTCGAGCGGGTTGCGCGACGCCTATCGGCGCTTCTGGCGTTGCTCGTCCTACCTCGAGGGCGACATCGAGCCCTACCGCAACCTCGACTGAGGCCCGACCGGGATCGCGATTGATGCCGGACCGCGATCGCGGCTGAGGCCAGCACGCTATCCGCGGACGTAGATCTTGCGCACGAACGTCTCCCCGCCCGCGCTCAGCCGCAGGAAGTAGAGACCCGGGGCGACGCGCGCACCGTCATCCCCACGCCGATCCCACCAGAGCGTTTGCTCGAAGCCGGCGGCCAGGTCGCGATCGAGCCAGCGGCGCACGAGAGCGCCCGAAGCCGAAAAGATGTTCGCCGTCACCGTGTAGTGCCCGGGCACGCCCGGCGGTAGCGTGAGCAGGAAGCGCGCTTCCTCCTCGATCGGGTGCGGGAAGGGGCCCGCCAGCTCCCATTCGCGGGCGAAGAGCGCCACCTCGGGGCTGGCCGCGCTCTCGTTGCCGGCGGCATCGACCGCGGTCACCGAAACGAAGAAGTTCTCGCCGTTCCAGGGCTGGGCGAGTTCCCATGCGGTCGCCGCCAAGGGCGCCTCGGTCAAGCGCACCGGGAGCGAGCTGTCGCCGCTGCGGCCGTAGACGTGGTAGCCGACGACGTCGGTCTCGGCGACCGGATCCCAGCGGATCTCGAAGCGCGCGTCCGTCCCCGTGACGGTGATGCGCGGGGAGGCCGGGGCGGGCGGCGCCAGGGCGTCGTGCGGATGCGTCGTCACCGGCACGACGTTCGAGAGCGCCGAGTAGTACCCGAGTCCATTGTCGCTGATCACGGCGAAGGTGTAGGTGGAGGCGGGCAGCAGTCCGTCGATGCGCACCTGGCACCACTCGCCGGCAACGCACGGCGTCTCGACGCGCGCCCGATGGGGCAACTGCTCCCACACTTCGCGCGTGATCGTTCCCCCGCCGCCGGCGACTTCACTCGCCGTCACCGGCAGCTCCGCGGCGCCGCTCGCCGGAGCCTGCCAGGCGAGCTCGACCCAGTCGGTGCCGACGCGGGCCACCGCGAGATTCTCGACCGGAGCCGGGGCGCTGACGGCCGTCGTCGCCAGCTCCGAGATCCAGAGCGCCCCAGAGAGCGGCGAGAGGTTGCCCGCCTCGTCGTAGGCCTTGACCGCCAGGCCGAAGCCCGGCGGTGTCACCAAACCGGTCAACGAATACAGGCACAGCGCTCTGCGCCCGGGGTCGGCGTGAATGTCGTGCACCAGCGCCTCAGACCAGTTGTCGGCATCGATGCGCCCTCCACGCAGTCGCGCCAGGTGGTAGCCGGCCGCCTCGCCCTCGGCCCCGTCGTCCCCGGCCGGCTGCCAGGCGAGGGTCAGCCAGTCGGGACCCATCTCGAGCACGCGCAGGTCGGCGACAGCGGCCGGCGGCGTCTGATCGGGGTCGGCCGGTTGGCCGGGGACAAAGACCGTGACGAAATTGGAGATCGGGCCCCGCCCCCCGGCGTCATCGACGTAGCGCAGGGCGAAGCCCCAGGCGGCATTGCGGTCGAGCTCGGCGAGCAGCAACGAGTCGGCCCGCCCGCCGTCGGTCGCAACCGTCAGCGTCTCGCGCAGCGCCGCTTCCCAATCGCTTTCGCTCTCGATCATCTGATCCGCACGGCGCGCCACGATCAACTGCGCCGCACGCCCCGCGAACCGGTCGTCGCCCGCCGCCGTCCAGCGCAGGCGGACGCCCGTCTCGCCCGCCCGCTCGGCGGCCAGATCGGTGACGCGCGCCGGTGCCAGCGTGTCGGGCCAGGCGGGGGTCGTGACGGCGAGCGGGGCGGCCAGCGGCGAGCGGAGGCCGCGCTCGTCGTACGCACGCACGGCGATGCGGTACTCAGTGGTGGCGCTCAGGCCGGTCAGCCGATACTCGACCGCGCTTCCCGGCGGGCCTGGCTGCGGCAGGCCGGCGCGCAGCGTGTCGGCCTGCTCCCAGTCACGCTCGCTCGCCAGCGGCGCCCCGGCGCGCCAGCCGAGGACGAAGCCGCTCGCGGTGCCCGTCTCGTCATCATCGCCCGGGGCGGTCCAGGCCAGGCGCGCCCAGTCGGGACCGCTCGCAACCAGGGCCAGGTCCTCGATCGGTCCGGGAGCGAGCGTATCGGGCGGCGGAGGGGGCGGCGGCGCGGCGGCCGTCCTCGCGACGAGCGCATTCGAAAGCGCGCTCATCAAGTCGGCGTCATCGACCGCGCGCACGGCGATCGCGTAGCTGCTGTCGGGCAAGAGCCCCTCCAGCCTCCAAGCGACCGTCTCCCCCGCCACCGGCGGCTGCGGGAGGCCCTGCGTCTCGAGCGTCGCGCTCGACCAGCGCGCTTCGCTGTCGATCGGCGTCGTTCCGGGGGTCCAGGCGAGCAGGAAGTGATCGGCCTGCCCCACCTGCCCGTCGTCGCCCGGGGCGGTCCAGTTCACGTCGAGCCAGTGTTCCCCGGCCTCGGCCAGCGCAAGATCCGCGATGGCCGCCGGCGGCGTCGTGTCGGGCGGGGCCGCCGTCACCCCCACGAGGGCATCGCCGTCGAGCGCGGAGAGGTTGCCCGCCGCGTCGTAGGCGCGCAACGCCAGTCCATAAACGGTCTCTGGCGCGAGTCCGTGCAAGGCGTACGTTTGCGGTGTGCCCGCGGCGGCCGGGAGGGGCGCGCTCAAGGTCTCACGCACGGCCTGGTTCCATTCCGACTCGACGTGTACCGCGCCGCCAGCGCGGTACCCGAGGAGATAGCCGTGGGCCCGGCCGGTCGGACCCGCGTCGCTCGGGGCGCTCCACTGCAGATCGAACCCATCGGCGCGTGTCGCCGCGACGGCCAGATCGGCGATCGTCTCGGGCGCGAGCGTATCGGGTGGCGGAGTGGTCGTGGCGACGAGCGGATTGGACAGCGGGGCGAGGTTGTCCGCCTCATCGACGGCGCGCAGCGCAAAGCCGTAGTCCGTGTCGGCGGCCAGACCCGTCACGGTCACCGTTTGCGGCGTTCCCGCTGGCTCCGGGGCGGGCATGGCGAGCGGCACCGAGTCGGCCGCCTGCCACGCGAACTCATTGCTGATCGGTGCGCCGAGGCGGTAGCGCAGCAGGTAGCGCGTCGCCGTGCCGGCGGCGCCGTCGTCCCCGGGCGCGCTCCAACTGAGGGTGATCGCATCGGGACCCTGGACGGGCGAAAGGAGGTCGTCGATCGCCCCGGGCGGATCCTCGTCGAGCGCAGCGATCGTCGCCACCGCCAGCGGTGCGGCGAGCGGCGAGGCGTTGCCCGCCTCGTCGTAGGCGCGCACATTCAGGTTGTAGTCGGTTCCCGGCGTCAGCGGCTCGAGCGTGAATGCGACCCACGTGCCGGGCGTACCGGGCTCCGGCAGACCGGCGGCAAGCGTGTCGGCCGCCGCCCAGTCCGCCTCGCTCGCCAACGGCCCGTCATCCCGGTAGCCGAGCGCGAAGCGCGCCGCGATGCCCTCCGCCCCATCGTCGCCGGGAGAGCGCCAGCGCAGGCTCGCCCACGTCTCCCCGATCGCGACGAGCTTGAGCTCCGCGGGCGCGTCGGGGGCCAGCGTATCGGCCTCCGCGCCGGCCTCCCCGGTCGTTACCAGCAAGGGCGGGGAGAGTGCGCCCACGTTGCCGGCCTCATCCACGGCGCGCAGCGCGACCCCGTACGCGGTCTCCGGATCCAAGCCGTCGAGCCGGTAGGACTCGGGGCTGCCACTCGGTGCCGGGACGGGCAGTCCCTGGGCCGGCGTCGCCTCGTTCCAGTCGGCTTCGTCTTCGATCGCCGCCCCAGGGCGGTAGCGCAACCGGTAGGCATCGGCCGTGCCGTTGACGCCGTCGTCCCCGACCGCGGTCCAGGAGAAATCGATCCACGAAGAACCGGTCCCCGCTGCGGCGAGATCGGCAATCGCCGCGGGGGGAGTCGTGTCTGGAGGCGGAGGAGGCGGCGGCGGGGAGGAGCCGTCGAGGGTCACGCTGACGACATTGGACAGCTGCGGATCGACGCGCCCGCGCACCTGATTGCGGACGGCGAAGTAGTAGGTCTGCTCCGGTTCGAGGTCACGCACCGCATACTCGATCGTCTCCCCCGGATCTCCCGCAGCGGGTCCGATCGCTCCCGGTACGGCGCTCTCCCAGTTCTCGGCGGTGATCGGGAAGGTGGCATAGCGCACCTCGAAGCTCTCGACTTCGTTCAGGTCGCTCGCCGGCACCTCCCAGTTCAAGAACACGTCCTCGCTGCCCGCCTCCGTCACGCTGAGATCATCGAGCGTCAGCCAGTAGCTGAAGCGGGCATCTTCGTAGTGAATCCCAGCCACGGTGTGGGCGTAGGGGTTGACCTCGACGAAGCCCTTCTCGAAACGGCGCACGTAGAGCGTGTCGCTTCCGACGAGCTCGCGCTGGTAGTCCTCGAGCGCGCCACCGAACTCGATGTTCAGCTCGTCGCACCAGATGGGATCTTTGTACTCGTGGGTGAAGATGAAGGTGCCGTCACCCAATAGCGTCGTGCCCAACCCCCAGCGGCGCATGCGCGCGGCATACGCGGGATCCCACTGCGCCCCGCGCGTCGCCACGACCAACCAGGTCACGTCCCAGCCATCGCGTCGGTCGTCGCCGCTGCGGTGCATGCGCTGCTCGGCGAACGCGTAGCCGTCTCCGATCAGCTCTCCTTGGCCGTCGCGGCGACCGTACATCCAGCTCCACCAAGTGCTGTGAGCCTGGTAGCGATTCGGTTTCCAGTCCTCCAGTTTCAGCCCATTCGTGTTGTAGGCGAAACACGCCTGGGTGGGCGTCGTCCCGCGGTTGGTGTTGATGATCAGCGAGGGCGGAATGCGTGCTTCGCAGTCTTCCCAGAACTCGAGATTGGTCTCGTGCACGAGCACGGCGAGAGAATCATCGCCCCCATCCCAGCACGAACCGGCGATCCCTTCGATCTCCCCGTCCCGATCCGGGTCGGCATAGCGGTAGCGATCGTAGGCGCAGCAGGCGGGACACTCGTACATCACCTCCCAGGCGATGCCGTCGTAGGCGCTCGATCCCCACCCCCACGCTTCGCCCCAGGCGGCGGTCGATTCAAAGGCGATCTGCGGCAACGCGACGTTGATGTACCACTCAGCATAGGTCATCCCAACCGAAGTGCCGTAGGTGCCCTCGGGGCAATAGGGCGTCCAGTTCGCCGCGTAGCAGCCCCATTCTTCGATCGGTTCGCCGAAGATGTCGTAGAGATACCAATCGTTCTGCATCGCGTAGTATTGGCAGAGGCGCGCCAAGCTGTAGGATGTGTCCGCATACCAGTACGTTTCGTCTTCGGTCCAGCGCACGATGAACTGCGGCATGTGCCGGTAGAAGAGGCGCTGCTCCGGATTGCGGGCGCGCATCTCGGCGATCGTCTGCGGGTCCTCTCGACAGCTGACGACGTCGAACCGAGCGAGGGTATCCTTCTGCGCGGAGCTCATGCGGCTGACGCCGTGGACGTGAGCCGCCGCCCGCGGGTAGCTGTAGCCGTCGGCGCGCGCCGGCAGGCCGAAGACGGTCGAGAGCGCCAGCGCAAGGAGCGGGAAGAACGCGGCGGGCGCCCTGCCCGGCGTGGAGCGGCCGGCACGCCCGCGCCGCACGCTCGGCGCCGGGCCGGCACCCGGCGCCGAGCGCCGGCTACGGGGAGGAGCGATTGCGGCCGCGGCGCGCGGGGCCGTGATCCCTCGATTGAGTCGCTGCGGATCGTTTCGCTGCTGCACAAGCCCTCCGGAACGCAACCAGATCTTCCTCGGCGCGGCGCGCGGCCGAGTCCACCCGGCCGGTTTGGAGGCAGGGAGCGTGCCAGCCAGAGCGCTCTTCTTCGGGATGCATCTTGTTGATTTGCAAATAGTTACAACCCATGGCCGCTCCCCCCCGACGTACTCCGGGGCGGATCGTGCGAAGTGCAATCCGCTCGCCCCAGTGGGCATGCCGGATCGCACGGTCGGGAACAGCCGCCGGGCGGCAGGTGTTTCTGCTCGGGAATGGGGGCTGGCC
>Ga0180434_10001218_pt1 | contig 37301 bp, 35 predicted proteins | sample SS_ome_7_FD_132453 | JGI IMG/M metagenome (GOLD analysis project Ga0180434, IMG submission 132453) | Hypersaline lake sediment archaeal communities from the Salton Sea, California, USA - SS_1_D_2 metaG | ecosystem: Environmental > Aquatic > Non-marine Saline and Alkaline > Hypersaline >... | reverse complement strand
TGGGCAACGGTATTTCTCCTTACCTTGAAAAGAACGTTGTCAAAATAGATGTTTGCCCCGTGTATCTCGTTTACGCTGAACTTTTTGTAGTCAACGTATTCTTTTATCCTCTCAAGTCCTGATCTGGAAAAAAGGCCGGAGCAGTTCACCGGTATTCCCGAACGCTCGTGCTCTTCCGAAACTTCAACGTCATGTCCGCTCCTGACTGCATTGATTGCGGTTATGCATCCTGCCGGGCCTGCGCCTATGATGTGAACGTTCGCCATGAAAGGAGAATTGGAAAGAAATATTATTAATCTCTACTTCTTTTTCCCGGACTTGATGGGCCCTGGCTTTCCGAACCTTATCGAGGGGGGTATCACCGGAGGGGTGAGGTTGAAAACCCTTGCTATGAAAATCGAGTTCAGTGAAGCGGAATAATTTATCGCGTTGATTAACTGCTCCCCGGGTTTTCCGCTTACGTTTCTTGTTTTCTTCCATTCCGCATACGCCTTTCTTACATCCGGGCCCTTGAATCTCGCCTTGCCGTTTATCCGGATAAAGCTTTTGTCAGGTATGTACGTAACAAGATAAGCGAAATTCAGGTCAAGGCCCTTGTTCCTTACCACTGCATTGGTGATGTCTATACTCGTGTTCAGACCTTTCGGCATGGGCGGCGTGCCGAGTGTTGCCTTCCTTGCTTCTGCATATTCAAAATCAAGAGATTCCAATATCATCCATATCTACCTCATTTATCAACATCAACAATCTTTAATAGCCTTGCTGCCACCATGGCGTCGGAACCGCGGCGGGAGTATGCGTGGTATTGAACTGGACAGGAGTGCCCGCCCCGAATCCTATGGTATAATACATCATAAGCGACCATTCCAGCGACTGTCCGTTGTATTGGTAAGGAACGTATGCGGGGTGGCTGTATACCGGCGGATTTGCGGACTTGAGATAGAAGTGGGTGCTGAACCAACCCGGTCCGGCCTTGATTTTCATTGAAAGGCCGGCGGACACTTCGGGCTCTTTTTCAAGAGTGACGTTGGCTGTTGCGCTCACAACGACATCGGGGTCTATCTGTATGTCCATTCCGCTGTAAAGCCCGAGCTTCTCCCTTTCCGCAAGTATTATGTACGCCTTCACAGCGTCAACGTATTCAAAGAAGAAACCTATGTCCCAGTATATCTTGTCCTTGTTGAACAGGTACATGTCCCCGGCAAGATAAGTGTTCACCTTACCGTTGAATTTTTCCTCGAGAAGGGTCTTTTCATCGTAGAACCACTGCCAGAGCGAATCCGAAAGCGCTTCTTTCTGCATTTCGGTAATGATTACCTCTTCACCGTTTCTTATTTTATTAAGCACTTCGGGCGATATTACGTCCTCGCCTATACCGTCGCACATCATGTCCCTGAGGCGTATCTTTTTTCCTGCGAAGGTCACCTCTTCGGGTATCTTGGAGAATTCGCCGTTTTCGAGAGCATCCTCGTATTTTTCATAACTCGTCACCAGCTTTCTGTACTGCTTGGACATTTCCAGAACGTCGGAGTAAAGGATTACCGCGGCCTGCGCGAACGCCCCTGGTTTTTTGAATTCTTTTTCAGTGAGTCCGGGAACTTCCGACGATGAGACCTCGTCAAACGCAAGTATCGCTCCCGCATCGAATGCGACCCTCTGAAGGAAATAATTGTTGAATACGTCAAATCCGAAACCGGTTCCGACAAGCCCCGCCCGGTCCGCAAGGTCTTCGCCTTCATGGCTCAATCCTACCGCAGAAGGCATCCATGTGGGTATCGAAGCATAAAGCCTCCAGAATCCGCTGTCCCACGTTGCAAGGGCCTTTGCCTGTATGTTCTGGGGTATCTGCTTTGTCCAGTCCTTGTCCTCCTCCTTGAAAACAAGTTTTGCCTCAAGCGAGAAATCCTTGTTGAGATTGACGCCAAGGTAATATTCGTCGTATATCTGGTCTATCATGTTCTCGTACTGGTTCTGGAAGTTTGAAATCATGCCCCCCGCATTCTGCGGATTTTGCCTTACGTTGGTCATCAGGCCCTGGTAGTCGGTCATCAGGTTTTCATATCCTTCAAACCTCGCCACCTCGAGTTTCATCACATTGTCAATTCCCTTGAGGAAACCGACGAATCTAAGGAAGGTCTGTGCATCCCATTTTCTTTTTCCGTCTTCTGTTTCTTCCGGCCTTAACTGCTCCATTATATGGCCGAGTCCGCCAAGGAAAACGTTGTTCCTGATTTCGCCTTTTCCGTAAACAGTTGTGCCGATTTTCCACAGGCTTTCCACGTATTCCACCATGTTCTCGGAATCGGAAAGCATGGCCATTGCCTCGAAATCAGGGGTTCTGTCAAGGTAAGCCCCGAGCCCCCAGCTCACTTTCGGCTTCTGCGATTTGTAGTAAATGCCTCCTCTTCCGAAAGCGGATACTGCTCCTTCCACGTTCCCCACTTCATCGACCCAGTGCTTGGAAAGCCCTCCAAGCCCCATTCCGATGGTGAGTTCGCTCGCCTCCGCACCCTCGACTTCCCTTACTTTTATGACCACGTCCTGCAGGGCATATACATCCTCGCCTGTTATTTCGCCCGCTTCGGAGGCCTGCATCTTCAGAAGTTTTCCGGGGAAAGTCAATTCATAGATGTTGGTCTTTTCTTTCTCGGGTTTTTCCTTTGTCCATGCGACTCCGGGCGTCCATTCCAGAAGCATGGGCTGCTGGACTTCGTTCACCGTATAGCTCTGTTTTTCATTCCGCAGGGATTCGATATCCTGTTCGAGTTCCAGTATATCCCCGTAAAGTCCGCTTTCCTCTCCGGGCGTGTCGCTGCCTATGAGTTCCCGCAGCCTTTCAACCGCTTCCGTGTCTCCCGCTTCTATTGCATCTTCAAGTTCAAGCTGGGCCTGGTCCAGTTCGTTTATTTTTGCATCCAGTTCCTCGTTTTTTTCCGCAATACTCTGGTCAAATCCTGAAAGACGGGCTTTCTGGTCCTGGGAAAGGAAAGGAACGGACTGAAAGTGGAACATCCATGAAGTTTTGCTTGCGTCGAATGCAAGCGCAAAACCCCCTGTTCCTTTCGATGCGACCTTTCCGACGGTTTCCACCGTGGGTTCATAATTATATACACCCAGAACCGGGGCCTGTTTGTTTCCGAGCTCATCGAAAGAGCCGGCTATGAAATTGAACATGTTCACGTATTCGTTGTATCCCCCCTTCAGCTCGAATACCCTGCCTGCCTTGTCAACATAGAACAATCTTGACGTCATCCATGCCTTGTCCTCGAATGTTTTCTCGTAATTAACGTTGATGAACGTGTCTGAAGGATTCTCGGGGTCCCATGCATTGGCAATCGATTCGATAAGCAGACTTTGCGCTCCTTCTTCAAGGTTTTCAAATCCTCCCGCAAAGCTTTCGATTCCGACTTCGGTCCCTTTTGCAATGCCTTTGCTTATCGTTCCCATCGGTAATGCAACAGCGTTTCCGCCCGCAAACACTTCATGACCGGGATACTTGTAATTTCCTCCTGCAGCCCACCCGCCGGTCGGGGTTATCCAGCTTGCCAGGCCCATTGCCTCGTGCTCGTCGGGAGCTCCCTTGATGTCTTTGCCTCCAGCCCCTACGGCCCCCCCGCCGGATATCGGCGTTATTTCATATTCGAGAGGCACGTTGTGGATGAATGCCGCATTTATATTTTTCAGCAGTTCTGTAACGCTCAGGCCGGTGATTTCAGTTCCCGGAAGCTGCTCGTCTATCGTCATGATTTTATGCTCGTCAAAAAGATAGTTTTCAACTGAAGCGAGAGCCTGCTGCGCCCCGGAGGGAACCCATACCGGCTGTATCTGGGGCATAGTAAGCTGGCTTTCATAAGACTGCTGGTTAAGGCCGACGGTTCCTCCGCTGAAGGGAGTCTGGTGCGGGACCGTATCAAGATAATGCGGAAACGGGGAAGGCACCAGGTATTTACCCACCTGCTCCTTGCCCTGGGTAAGCGGCTGGATGTACTGGGGAGGCTTCTGCGTAATTACGTTGGTGAAATCATCTACGTAAAGATTGTTGTCGACAAGGTCGTATCTGTTGTACTGGGTAAGGCTCGCCTCATCTATCGCAAGTATCGCCTCGAATCCGTTGCTGAGACTCTGCACGGTCCGTTCCATTGTGGGGGTGGCCATCTGGAATCCGGTTTCAGGGGAGAATACCGCGCTTGTTGAGCTGTCCACCCTTGCGGAGATGGCGTAAAGGGCCTCCATATAAGCGCCCGGATTTCCCTTGCAGATATCGGAAAGGTGCCTGATGGCATTGAAGTATTTTATCACCAGAAGAGGATGCAGTGTTGCAAGTTTCATTGAACTCAGCATTACGAGCTCGCGCTCCTCAGGACTCGTTACGCCGTTGGTCTTGGCCTGCTTGTAATAGTCACTGAATGCCATTATCAGCATCGGGCTTTTCCAGCCTTCATTGAAACCCATGTAGCTGTAGAGAATCTGCAGCATCTGGTTATCCTGCCCCACGGTGTTGAAGGGCTCGAGATATTCCTGGCTCCACGTGATTTTTGCGTTGTTTATGTTTTCATAGGAATATTTTTCCTTTATTATGTCGTACATCTGCTTTTCCAGGTCTCCGGTGGTATCGATGTCCGTGAACACCCTTGCCGAAACCGCGTCTAACCCTATCAGGTTCAGCAGAAAAAGGTCCCTGAGTGCCGGCGGTTCGGTCTTGGTCACAAAATCGACAAGGCCCAGGTTTTCAGTACTCAGAAGAAGGTAGTGCGCCTGAAGCTGCACCAGCAGCTTGTCGAGTTCGGTAAGCTTTGCCATCGGGCTTGTGGAGGATAGTCCGAATTTATCCAGCCATTTGTCCATGTGCTTCAGTTCTTTCTTCAGCTCCTTGAGTTCCTTTTTCTCCTTCGGCTTCAGCTTGTCCTTGAATTCAAGATATTCTATTTTCTTTTCAACGTATTCCAGCCTTGAAAACATTCTGCCGAATATCGTGCTGTTGGGGACCCTTTCGTATTTTTTCGTAAGTTTCTCCAGGTCCGTAATCCGCACATAAGAGGGGTATTTGTCCAGCTCCTTTTTCAGCTCCTCTTCATATTTTTCCTTGTCTTTTTTCTTTAGCTTTACTTCCTCGAACATTTCCCTTACCACTTCGGTGGGCAGGGTGGTTTTCTTCATGTAGCTCGCTTTTTCCACTTCCTTGATGAGCTTGGAACTCTGTTTTTCATCCATGTTCCTGAACCAGGTCATGAACAGCTTCCTGTCCTTGCCTTCAAGAGAGGAATATGTGTAAAGAACCGCCTTGAGAAGCATCTTTGCATTGGAGTCGGTGGTGTTGAAGCGGTTTATGAACTCGTTTGCAAGAACTTCGATCGCATCTTCCCGCGAAAGCTCCGCATAATCCTTTGAAAATTCGGAAACGAAATCCTTGAGCGTCTTGTCCGTTATGACTGTGAGAAGGCTGATTGTCTTTGCGGGCTTGGGGACGATTCCCGCGGCCTCCTTCTGGTCATACCCCTCCAGGAGGTAGTTGATTATTCCTATGGGGGCCCTGTCTTCCTCTATTTCTCCCTTCTCATAGCTGTAGTATTCATCGAAAAGCGAAACGAAATCCACGTAGGCGTCGGGATTTTCCTTTTCAAGATTTGAAGTAATCTCCTTGCTGAAGGCGTCGCCGAATCCCTTTTCATCCTTGTAGTGGTAGAGTTCCACAAGAATATAATAGAGTTTTTTCCCTTTTTCTGATTCGGCCCTTTCCCCGGGAGAGAGCTGGTAAAAATCAAACAGCATGTGCGCGGCAAGCTGTGCTTTCTGCTGGGTGGAATATTTATGAAGCTTTTTGGGAATCTTCTTGTCTTTCTGGCCCATCAAAAAATCGATTTCTTTCCTGACTTCCGGTGCCGAGGAAAACACCGGCTGTTCTTTCATTACTGGCATACTGTTATTTTGTTCTGAATAGTTTTTAAAGCTTTTAAGCTCGTTTGCGAGAGATTTTGCGGGGGTAAGGCTGAGCTGCCCGGCTATCATTAATGAAACTAAAACTTTGCGGAACTTCTCACCCATATGTCAATAAGGAGACACAACGATTTTTAACCCTATCTGCCCTCTGTTAACAACTTTCAATAGAACTTAAATATTGTTTCTCCGGGCTTGAGCTCTTCCTTGGGTTTTTTCTCCTTTTTGCCTTTTTTTGTTTCGGTTTTTTCTTCCGCAACCTTTTCCTTGATCATGTCCCCCTTCTCATCCTCCCACGTTCCTTTCCTGTATGAGACGTAGGCTGCGAATGCGGATGCGGTAGGTTCATCGAAAATGCCGTCCGCCTTCAGGTCCTTGTAATCGATTCCGAGTTCCTTGAGTATTCCGTCGAATTCCGAGTCGTCCCTCGCGTATTCGAAAAGGAAATCCTGGATTGCCTTTACCGCCGCGCCTTCCCTCTTTTTGTCGTATTTCCGGTTGTTGTCGTATATGCCGTCTATGTAAATGTAAACCCCCGCGGGGCTGGGCTTGATTCCGCTGAAAACGTCCATGTATTCTTCAGGGATATAGTCTTCTATGTTTTCCATGAAATTGTCGAGAATTAGCTCGACCGCCCGTATTCTCAGTTTTTCAGTGCCGGACTTGGAGGATTTCACCGGCCCGTATTCCATGAGCGTGTCCAGCGCGTCCGCAACTCCCTTTCCTGAAAGAACCGCTTCCGAAATTTCGCTCGGCTTCATCGCAAGAAGCGACGTTCTTATTATCAGCCCGCTGTTTTCGAAAGAGTCGGTTTTCGGCTCGAGTCTCTTGGGCGGCACGGGAGTCTTGATGTTCTTGTTGCGCACCAGGTCGAATACATAATCCACAATTCCCTGGAGGTCCAGCACGGTATAATCGGTTTTTCCCTCAAGCCAGGGAGCTATGTTTTCCTCGTAGAATTCCCTGTCCGTAGTGCTAAGCATCCCCACCTGTTCTTCAAGGGGAATGGGTTTTGCTTTTTCGATCAGACCCGAATACGCCGCAAGACCGTAAAGGGTCATCCCGTCTATATTTTCCGTTTTGGAAAGCTCCACCGGATAGATTCCCGCGTCCAGAAGGCTGCCCTTGAATCCCTGCTTCTTGGACTCGTCTTTCAGGAAATAGTTCATCGCCTTGGCGTAATTGATGAAGCTCTTGTAGTTTCCATTGACCTTGGCCTTCTTTCCTTTGAGCGCCTTGAATTCCTTTCTGGGATTGTTCTTGAGGTATGCCTGGAATTCCCCGTCGGGATACATGTATTCGTTGAAAAGCATCTGCATGAATTTTACCCTTTCCGACTTTTCCTTTTTGGCCTTCTTTCCGCCTTTGCCTATCGGGTCCTTGTCCAGCTCCATGTAATTCACGAGCTCCTTTATGTTCCCGTTTTTGAAAAATACGATAAGCTCTTCCGTGGCGTATGTTTTTTCTTCAAGCGCAGGTTCGACCTTCTTGGGGGTGAACTGAATTATTTCCGTAACTGAAGCCACGAAATCAGCGCCGTACTTCTTTTCGGCTTTTTTCTTACCTTCGGAAATAAGCTCTGCGCAGTCGTAAACGTCCGCCAGCAGGCCGATGACTGTCGCGTCCCCGGAACCTGCATTCTCCTTGTAGGCGCTCCATAACTTCACCATTTCTTTGTTTTCAGAAAATTCATCCGCAATCCGCTTGTCGTAAGTTATAAGGAAGTTATCATAATCAAGAAGGGAGATTCCCAGCAGGCCGGTTTCCGCGATCTCTTCCATTTTTTCCAGGGACCTTTCGTATTTCGCGGGGTCGAAAGCCTCCATCGTAAGCTCCGCGGCATATACCGCAAGCCTCCAGGTCATCATGTTGGTGAATGCGTAGACTGTTGCTTTTCCGTACTCCTCTTCACCATCCGCAAGCGTTTCAATGCCGAACAGAAGGTCGTCGGTGGTCCTGAAGAATTTTTCCGCGTAAAGCTTGCCCTCCGAAGCGGTGTATGCTTCGATGTAGGCATCAAGGCCGGGGTCTTTTTTCGCCTGCATTTTCAATGTGTCCTCAAAAGAGCGGTTGAATGATGCGTAATAGCCGGCCCTCTTTCCGCCGAATTCGGTTTCGCTCAGTTCTTTGAACTGCCCGTAGTATTTCGGATTCCCCGTCCTTATGAATTTGAGGAACAGATCTGCGGATTCTTTTCCGAGTTTTACGAGCTTCTGCTCCTGGTCTTTTGTAAGTTCTGTTTTTGATTTCTGTTTTTCGGCCATAGCATCATAACCTCCTTTATTATTTATAAAATTAGGCGTGGTCATCAGCACCCCCGTAAAGACCGCAGTGCCGAGCCATTTTGAGAATTTAAGGCGCACGGCATTTGCCCTGCCTTTTTTGTTTTCGCACTCCCTCCTTACTGTTGTCATGTGTAGAAATTAGTGAGTAAATATTAAAAAAGCTATCAGATTAAAAATGACCGATACGATATCAGTAACGGTGTTAATGTGCTTGAGGTATTGGGAATAAAACTGACGGAAGCGCACATAGGCGTCATGAAAGAAGGATTTCCGGAAGAGACGGGAGTGGAGCTTTTCATAGAAAGAGTCGCGAAGATAGACGAAAACAGCATAACCCTGGAATTCGTATATAATATAGAATACAGGCCCGAACTCGCGCTGGTCAACATAAGGGGCGTTGCGTTCTGCAGGGACAGCCCGGGAAGCATCAAAAAAATACTTGAAAACTGGAGAAAGAAAAAAGAGCTGCCGGGGGATGTGGCAGGTCCGGCAATAAACATGATAAACGCGAACGTGGGACTGAACAGCCTTTTCCTGCTCAGGCCGTTCGACCTTGCGCCCCACTTCATGCCGCCCCCGCTTGCAGCGCCGGGCAAAACGCCGAAGCCTGAAAAAACCGCAAAGAAAAAAGGAAAAAAGAAAAAGAGGGGGAAGTGAAGAACAGATTTAAACATTATGCTTTACTATTTCACTCTTCATAAGTGAGACCATGGAAATGCCGAATATATTCAAGGGAGACTACAGGCTGCTTGCAATACCCCCAATAATACTGATACTGATATCGTTGTTTTTCATACCGCAGATACAGCTCGGTGTTGACTTCAGGGGGGGAACTCTGATAACGCTCACCACGAACGATGCGGTGGACTCGGATGCGCTTCAGGCACAGCTGGCTTCAGAAGGGCTTGACGCGGAAGTGCGTTCGTTCGACACCGCAGTTGGAGGAAAGGTAGAGATAGAATTCGCGCAGAGCGACGAGCTGGTTGAAGCGGAAGAACTCAAAGCCGAATTCGAAAGCCTTCTTTACGAAGCAACCAATCTTGAAGTGCAGGCGCAGATGAACGGCAGCATGCAGGGCGAATACGAGGCAAAAAGAGAGGAAATAGATGCCGTGGCGGACAGGATGTTCGGGCTTGCGGGGGACAATACCCGGGCGGAGATGTTCACCAGCGTAAACGACCTTGAGAAGGAATTCAGCAATGCGTACAAGATGGTTTATTCAAACTATCAGGATGCGGTGACCAGGCCTATTTCCAAATACGTCGATTATGATTCGATTTCTGTACAGACGGTCAGCCCCCTTCTCAGCACGCATTTCATAGACACCGCGCTCAGGGTGGCGGCGATTTCCGCTGTATTGAGCGCCATTTTCGTATTCCTGTTTTTCAGGATGATTGTTCCGAGCATTGCGGTCATCGTGGGTGCTGCATGCGACATTATTATTGCCCTGGGTGCCATGGGATTGTTCGGGATTCCGCTGACTCTCCCTGCATTCGCCGCACTGCTTATGCTTGTCGGTTATTCACTGGATACTGATATTCTTCTTACCACCAGGATGACAAAAAGGAGGGGAGACCCGAGGGAAAATGCATACGATTCGATGAAGACGGGGCTGACTATGTCGCTCACGGGAATGATTGCATTTTCAGTATTGTTCATTCTTTCAATAGTGGCGCACATACCCACTTACTATGAAATATCCGCAGTAGCTCTTTCAGGACTCGTAGCTGACATGTTTGCAACATGGGGTATCAACGCGGTCATGCTGCTTTGGTACATGGAAAGGAGGGGTGCGCAATGAGCGAGATTTACAAAGACCCGAAGTTCATTGCGATGCTCGTGATTTTCCTTGTTCTTGCAGGGGGCATTTTGTTTTATCCCGTTTACTCGGGACTGGTACTCATAGCTGCGGTGATAACCTTCGGGGCGTTCTGCCTTTTCATAAAAGAGAGCAATATCAAGCTTACTGGACTTGTGCTGATGGTCATGCTTGCGATTGCGAACATAGGAGTAAACGGCATGAGTTTCGGTATCGACTTCAGCGGGGGAACAAGGATTCCGATTGTCCTTGACCATGCGGTTGACGAGGACACGATGGCCGAGATGGTAAGCGCAATAAAGAAAAGGACTTCGGAATTCGGACTTACCGAAGTAAAGGTTTATGCCCTGGGAAACAACCAGATAAACGTCGAGATTCCCAGCAGTGACGAGGAGAGAATAAACAGGATACAGGAGATACTTTCCCAGCAGGGAGTTTATCTTGGGATAGTTGACGGAAAGGTTGCGGTGAGCGGAGACAACATATACAGCACTTCAATCGCCCCTGCAAGGCCTGAACAGCTTCCGCCCAGCGCTGCATGGGGTGTGAGCTTTGCTGTGGATACGGACGGAGCCCAGCAGTTCGCGGATGCGGCAAAGGGCAAGGCCGACTATCCGGTTTACATGTATCTTGACAGGCCGATGGATGCGGACATTTTCTTCATGGACATGCAGATAAGGGAGGGAATGCTCAACGATTCGGGATACAAGGAAACAAGGGGGGCATTGGACGACGCATTTCTTCTTGACGACGAATCAGCGGGATATCCCAATGCAACGATAAACGTTTATGTCATTGAGGAGCTTGACCTTGGAAACCTGAGTGCAGAACCCAGGACCAATAATACTGTTGCGATTATATCCGAAACCGCCCCGCAGGAATACAGGACCGCGCTGGAGAATGCGGGCTACCTGGTTGAGGAATTCCCCGGAGAAGAGATGACCCCCGGATTCATGAGGACTAGCACAGGAGTGCTTGTTGTGAACATGCTTGAATCGGTGGGTCTTCTTTCATCGCCCGTCCTTTCTTCGGAAGTAGCAAGCGGTTCTTTGAGCTATCATTACCAGATAACCGGAGGGGTCACCACCACAGACCCGGCACTCAAGGCCCAGGAGGCTGCGGAAAAACAGAAAAGCATTATTTCGATATTGAAGGGCGGCTCGCTTCCGGTCGGAATTTCACTGGGCTCGGTAACCACTTTGCCTGCGTCGCTGGGCGAGGAATTCCTGCACATGAGCCTTATAGGAATCGTAATTGCCCTTGTGGTGATATCGCTATTCATAGGAATAAGATACATGAACATCAAGACCGCTCTTCCGATTGTCCTTATCAGCATGGCAGAGCTTGTGATTCTGCTTTCCATACTCGGTTCGTTTACGATTGACCTTGCCGCGATGGCCGGTATTATTGCTGCGATAGGCGTGGGTGTTGACGCGCAGATAGTCATCACGGATGAATTGCTTAAAAAGGACCAGAGAAGCACCCATGAGAAGACCGACCATGCATTCACCATTATCAGGACGAACGTTACCGTTGCCGCGCTTTCGATGCTTCCGCTTCTTTTCTCAGGGCTCGTGGAGGTTATCGGATTCGCGATATCGACCATCATGGGCGCAATACTGGGATACCTGCTTACCAGGCCGGCTTATGCGGTAATAATTGAAAAAGTCCTTGGGGTAAAGGAGGAGAAATAACATGGACCTGCACGAGAAAATATTCGATCTCGCGCTCAAACGTTCCATATTCTATCCAAGCAACGAGCCTTACGGAGGGGTTGCGGGATTTTACGATTACGGGCCTGTGGGGATTCTTCTCAAAAGGAAAATAGAGAGATTGTGGAGAAAGAGCTTTATCAGGGAAAGGGGTTATCTCGAAGTCCAGAGCAGTATTATTACACCTGAACCCGTGCTGAAAGCTTCGGGCCATGTCGATGAGTTCGGCGACCCCATTATTGAGTGCGGGAAATGCAAAATAAAAATAAGGGCGGATTCATTCATAGCGGATCATGTTGACGGTTTTGAATGGGACGGGAAGCTCGAAAGCCTTGACAGGATAATAAAGGAGAAGAAACTGAAATGTCCGAAATGCGAGGGAAAGCTAAGCAAGGCGCACATGTTCAATCTGATGTTCAAGACGGGAATCGGTGCTGACAGGGTGCCCGCATATTCACGGCCTGAAACCGCCCAGGGGATATTCACCTCGTTTCCGAGACTGTACAAGAACCATGGGACGAAACTTCCGATGGCCGTGGGGCAGATTGGAAGAAGCTTCAGGAACGAGATTTCGCCCAGGAAAGGACTCGACAGGATGAGGGAATTCACGCAGATGGAGGTTGAATACTTCTTCAACCCTTCCGAACCCGCGATTGAAGGATTTGACAAGGTTCCTGACGAAAAGATGAGGTTCATGACAGGGAACGAGATAACCACCAAGACCGCGTATGAGGCGGTCGAGGAAAAAACAGCCTCAAACGAAATATTCGCGTTTTTCCTTTGGAAGGAATGGGATTTCTACAAAAAAGTCGGGATAAGGGAGCCCAAGATGTACTTCAGGGTTCTCAGGGAGGATGAAACCCCGCACTACTCGAAAAGGAATATCGACATGGAGGTGCAGACTTCTTTCGGGGTCATTGAAACTATCGGAAACGCCTACAGAACGGATTTCGATTTAAGCCAGCATGCGAAACTCAGCGGGGAGGACTTTTCCGTTTTCGTTGAATCAGAGAAAAAGAAAATAATTCCCCATGTATTTGAAGTTTCGATGGGCGTTGACCGTTTGATTCTTTGCGTGCTTGAGCACTGTTTCAGGGAAGCTACAAAAGAGAAGGACTGGGAATGGTTCGACTTCCCCCCGGTTATCGCGCCTTATGAAATTGCGGTTTATCCGCTGATGAAGAAAGACGGGATGGCGGAGAAGGCGAAGGAGATAACCGCAGGGCTCAGGGAAAAATACGACGTCCATTACCGTGACAGCGGAAGCATAGGAAGAAGGTATGCAAGAGGGGACGAGATAGGAGTGCTGGCATCCGTCACAGTTGATTACGATACAATGAAAGACGGGACGGTTACGCTGAGATACAGGAATACCGGGGAACAGGTTAGGATTGAACTTGAGAAGGTCGGGGAGATAGTGGACCGCTTCATGAAAGGCGAAAGCTGGGATTCGATAAAATCCGGTTACAAATCATTCGGGGGAGAGAAGAAATGAAAAAGATAGTTGTTTTGCTTATGGTTTTAGGACTTTTTTTCGGATGCATTGATTTCGGCGGAGAAGAGCAGCCACCGGTTACTATTGAAGAGAATGAAACGAACGTTACGGTTGTCATAGAGCATGAGGAGAACATAACTACGGGCGAAGAAGAGGAGGAACAGGAGCAGGAGGAAGAACAGCCCGAGGAGACATGGCAGGGAATAAAATATTCCGAAGAGCCGGATGCCAAATTGGGAATTTATTTCATTGATACGTGTAATTATGACAACGGAGACCATGGGGCGGCGGTACTGATAAAGAAGGGCGACCTGGACATCCTTGTCGATTCGGGTTCGACTTATTCCGGAAGCAGGGTGGTTGATTTCATCAAGGGAAGAAATATCGATGATATCGACGTCCTTGTTTCCACCACCGGGGACTACAGGAGATACGGGGGAATGGATGATATTCTCGATGAATTCGAAGTGGAGGAATTTTGGTGGGGCGGAAACTATTTTGAAGACAAGACCTATCTGGGCGTGGTTGAGCGTGCCTCTGCAGAAGCCGGGAACGTGCGGATAGTTAAAAGAGGATATAAAACGGAGTTGAACGGAATTTCCATGGAAGTGATCAATCCCAGGACCAGCGAAGAATTTGATGATGTGAACAATGATGCGGTGGTTCTCAGGATAGAAGACAGGGACCTGAGCCTTCTTCTTATGGGGAACGTGCAGACCGGAACCCAGGGAGACCTGATAAGCAATGAGGCGGATGCGATAAAAGTCGATGTTATTGAGGCTCCTTATTACGGAGTGGGTGCCGGAACCGCGAACATAGCGCTGTTCATCCAGGCAGGCCAGCCGGAATATGCGGTGATAGAAGGGTGCTCGGATGAAACGATGGAAGTGGAAGGTTCTACAAGAAATCCTTTCAAAAGAGTGCTCGACCAGTATGATGTCGAATATTTCGAAACTTATGAGGAAGGGACAATAAGAATAATCGTGGATGAGTCAGGATACAGCATCGGACCTTCCGGTTAATGGCTGACTGAATTGCCCATACTAAACACAATCCATTTTTATGCTTGTAACTACTTTCGTATCAGAACAGGATTGATCCGAACTGATTATCATTGCATAGCCGCCTTTGCCCAAGGATACTCCTCCTGAATAGGTTTTTACTCCGGTTACGCTTACAAGGCGGCCTACGTTTTCAAGGACCGGTTCCCCGTTTTCGAATGTAAGGTCTTCCGCTCTTACGATTGAAACGTTTACCGGAACGGATGAGGAGAGCTCGAAGTTGAGCGTTGACGGCTCATCTAATTCGAAATAGCATATTCTTGATGAACCGCCCGTTATTCCGACAGTGTGCGTGTAAGTTGCTTCCGCGTACTGGAGAAAATCAAGACAGCCGGGAAAAAAGAACAGGGTTGTACCGGCAGCCGCAAGCAATGCTCCGATGAGAAGGAACCTTTTCATGATATTAATCTGCATAGGGAATTTATATCCTTTGGTATAGGATAAACTCCATGAAAAACGAACAGGAAGAAATTTTGATGGAAACGATAATGAAGATGGATGACAAGCAGAAGGCGGAGTTCCTTACTGAAATGTACGTAAGGTCGGTCGGGATATTTTTCCTTACGGAGTTCCTCAAGAGAAAGGGTATAATAGACCAGGAGGAATATGCAAAATTCGTTGAGGATGAGATGAATAAGGCAAGAGGGGAAAAATAAATCGAAATTACTTTTGAAGCGGTTTTAGCGTAACTTTTGGAGATACCAATGGGGGCGGCAGATCCAAAAGTTTGGCGGTTACAGTACCATTAGCCATACCAGTATAATTTATCGCATTAATAAGCATCGCGGAATAGTCGGCAGGTAATTTTCTATCATCTTTATTTTTATTCCAGCTTTTTTTAATTTGATTTGTTAATTTTTTATTCTCTTTAGCATAGAGGATGCCGGTTATTTTTATTTCGCCTGCATTATCTAAATATTTTACATTATAAGAGTATGATATCCCTATATTTTGATTTTTTATTTGGATATCGTTTATGCCTATTCTGACATTTATTGACTTCACCTTTTCAGTTCCCCTTTCTACCTCAATTCTACTTAATTTCCCTCCTACAATCATTAAATCACTCATTTAATTTTTTTAATTTTTGATTTAAGTAAACCTTTCAGGTATTCTTTTTTAGTTTTTCCTATAGGGGTAATTGCTTCCTGTATTAATTCGCCCTCCGGTGTGGTATACAATCCAATAAATTCCCCCTGTTTTCCATACAAGTAAACAGAATCTATTTCTATGCCTTTTAAGCTGGCATAGGTTCTAAGCAAATCAAGCATGCTTCCTTCTGCCTGGTAAAGTTCCCCATAATCTATTATATATGATTTATTTGTGCTCTTATCGGTTGCAAAAGCTATGTGGTGCAAACCATCCGGCATAGGGATACTGACTCCATATGCTTCTATTCCATTTTTATTGAGAAAATCAACAGCCATGCCATTCATATGAACGCATATTCCCGCATCTATTTTGTCACCATTAGCCAATGCTTCCCTTAATACGGAATAGACTTCATCATAACTTATATCGGACCATTTTTTCCATTCATCAGAAATGCGGCTTTTATCCCTCATTTGATCAGAGTAATGGCGATTGCCTATTCCTGCAATTGTAGAAGCTATAAGTATATATTCCTCGACAGACATATCCATTTCTCCAAGATTTTCCGTGAATTCATCGAATGTTTGACTGATTTGGAGCGCATTTAAGACAGAATCACTAATAGATGCATATTCTGGGAACAAATCATCGTACTCGTCTTGTTGAGCAGATAGGCCTTCGAGACTGGAATATGGGAAGAAAGTGTCTATAATTTTTTGCTGTGCTTCAGAAATTTCATCCTCACTATCCAGTATATTTTCAGGTGCATCAAGAAGTATTTTATTAACGGTGTAGGGACGTAAATCCAAAACATCATATTTCACGAGCTTGTAGTTCTGCGTACCAAATTCTGTCTCAGAAGACAACTCTGCATAAGTGGTTGACCCCACTTCTATAGGTATATCCATTTTAAGACTAAAGAGGTAGCCATCACCCAGGACTTCACCTTCTTTTTTCCCGGAAATTGCGATACCCACTCTACCTATTTTTGTAAGAAACTCCCCTCCCAGAACAAGTTCATCAAAAAACACGTCGTGAGTCCATTCTGCATAAATCCCATGTCCTTTGGGCAGAGAACCATGTATTCCCAGAACATTTTGTTGGAAAAAAGGTTGCAAATCAGCAATATGCTGTTTTGTTGCTTTTGGTACGCCCCATGTCATAGACACTATATCATAAAGAGAAACACGCCCTATATTGATAGAAAGCGCTACATCTGAGGAGAATTGGCCGGTTTCAATAGTGCCCTCTTTATCATGTCCAAGCATACCTCCGGAACCAGCAAGGAAAGTAAGTCCGGCCTTATCGGAGATATCAATATCATAAGTAAATGCAAGATAAAGGAGATGATAAAATTTCGTATCCAGCTTCACTTTAGTTTCGGATTCGGTTGGAAACGTTATTTTTTCGCTTGTTCCATGTGCCGAGTCATCTACAGTGGCTATTTTATGGCCCTTGGTTTTCAATGGTTTGGTTTTTCCTTCAAGCATTATGCCTGCAGAGTATAGCCAGGAAAAACTGAAATCTCCTCCATGTGTTCCGCTTATGGCAGGAGAGAAAAAGAACTGGCCTGAATCCAAATTATTTAAGAACAACCCACCCGTTCCAAGGTCTATCTCAAGATTTAGGGGTTCAATCAGCAACCCGGCTTCGCCTTTTAGTAAAGTACCTGCAGGAGCAGTATGATGCAGAACCTTTACGGGTTTTGCCTGCAGAGGTTTTTTCTTTTGTTTTTTCTCTTTTTTTACTTGCTCTGCTGGCTCCTTGGGCTTTTCTTTTGTCTTTTTTCCAGGCTTATTTTCTTGAATTGAAAGGGCAAAGCTATAGTCCTCCGCTCTTCCATAGTCCGAATTTCCAAGCATATAAAGTAATTTTGCAACCGGATTATGCCTAATTTTCTCAGATATCTCAAAACCCATTGAAGTCATGAGCTCTTTGAATTTTGCCTTGCCCATAACTTCAGTTAGCTCTTTAAGCCGGTTTTCTGCCTCTAAATTCTGTTCTTCAGTAGGAGAGTATTTATCTGGTTTTAAGCTCCAATCTGTAATTTTGAATGCGGCTTCGCCTTTTTTGCTTTTTGATGTTTTTGTGTGGGGGGTGAAGTGCGACATACAGGGATTATGAACTAACGACAATTTAAAGGAATACGGATAATGCTGGCCCGAAGAGTAGGTCAGTAGTGTGTTCGGCGTTTTCTGTCCCGGGTCTTGAGTCCTTTTTCCCCTGTTTTCCGTTTTCTTTGACAGATTTCATGACATAACACCTCTTCATCATAACAACAAAAATGAATGTGGTATGATTGCCCTGGCACTATTTAATCTTTTTCTTTAACACCTGTATTAAATCTCCGGTTGTGATAACTCGGGTTTCATTTTGATTTTTTAATTCTGAATCATTCGACCATAAACCCGCGCCAAGATGTTTGGCTAATGCAAGAAAAGGCCAGTCTTTTTCATCTGGAGCAAAGCTTAGTATCTCTTTTTTCAAATGTTTGTATTCTTTTCCTGGAATAATTGTAATGTTCGAATAAACAATGGATATTATTATTTCAAATTCTTCTTTTGTATAGCCTGTTTTCTTCAAGATGGCGCTTCTGTGCTTTTCTATCTCGTCCTTCAGAAATTCAGGGGAATACAGTTCAAGCTCTTCTTTAAGAATAAGACTCTGCGTTACAGAAGGTTTTATTATGGCCGCGATTACAATATTTGTATCTATTACGAGTATCATTTCTCCATCTCGTGTCTTTTCCATACCTCAGCCTTGATTTTCTTGGTAAGTTCCTGAACATCTTTATCGGTTGCCTTGCTCTTGGAGGTTAGTGCCTTAAGTAATTCCATTTTGCTTATCTGCTCTGCGAACGCCTCCCTGGCTACCTCTGACCAATTGATTACAGCAAACTCATCCATCTTTTTCTTCATCTCTTCCGGTACTGAGACTGTTACATTAACCATATTAATCACACAGATATTATTAATAATAATGTTTTTAATATTATGTATTTTTAGATTTGGGCCCGAACTATATGCAAAGCGAATTCAACCAAAAGTAGTAGAAAAATCGCTGTCCCTGAATCTGATTCTACAGTCGTAAAAGTAGGCAACCGGAAACCCAAAACCGGCAAGAAAAATAATAAAACGGGCCCACAGGGGGTAATTGTCGCGTGTTCAGTGTCTTCAGTCTTGGGTTTTACGTCATGAGTTTTGTGGTTTTCTGTCCCGGGTTTTGAGTCCTTTTTCCCATGTTTTCCGCTTTCTTTTTGGACAGATTTCATGACATAACACCTCTTCATCATAACAACAAAGATGAACAAAGGATAATACACCAATGTTCATTAAATAATTTTCCTTGCTTTGACTGTTTGACAGTCAAATATTGAAATCAGAGATTTCAATGCTCCGCTAGACACACCCACGAAACTGAGTGTTGGGTAGAACCGGCCGACCATTATGCGGCGAGCAATCAGCCTTCTACATTTTTTCTAGCAGAGTTTTTTCATTCACATTTTATCAGCCTCCATATTCTTTTTCAGATTGAACAGCATACTCCTGATTTTCACTAATCTTCCCATGAAGTCAATGTGTTCCCTTTGAGGTAATAGTTTCAGTTCCTGCATCATGTCTAACCAGAATTCAGTTTCATTTGCTTCTGAAATACAGGTTATGACCTTCTGCCTTTGCTGCGGCTTAGACTCAAATGCAGCCATTTCAGCCAGATTTGCACAGATTGATGAAGCAGAAGCCAGTAGTTGTTCTTTTGTCCTGAATGACATCTTCTTACCTTCAAAGAATACATACAAATCCTTAGACAACCTGAATGCATCCGAATACACTTTCAGATTCTTGAAGTTCTGTGTCATTCTTCCACCTCCGAATCAAACCAGTCCCTATAGCAGTCCCCATTCCAAATTCCATCAAATTTCCAGATTTCATTTTTCATTTCATCACCTCAACCTTCCCCGGAACTCTCCTGAGGAAGTTTAAAGCGAGCTTCACTCCAAAGCCCGCACTTTTTCTAGGGCTGAAAGGAGGGAAGCGAACAAACTTCCGATGAAAATTAGACTTTGGGAGCTCATCCGGTCCGATTTTTATTCCCTTGAGGCGTTAGCCGGCCCAGGAGCGAGACCAAATGCATTTTATTGGTTTTGCCCGAAGGGCAAACCGAAGGCTTGACCATTAAATTGCTTTGTGTTGAGCGGATGGGACAAGGATTAAAATGAGGATGAGGTAACGGGAGAACGAGCCAAGATACTTAAATAACACAAATATCCATAAATAGATACATTTAAAAACACTTTGATGCACTATATAATGTACGTGATAATATGAATGATAGATTAAACCACAAACAAATGAAGACAATGGGTAAAGTTATCAAGGAATTTGGGGGTTCTAAAAAGATAAAGGCGATGCCCTTAGAAGATAAATTGTTTGTTATGAAAGAAGTTGAACTTGCAAGGCGTGGACTGCCTACTGGTCCAGTTAAAGTTATGAATGAGGAAAGCTTAAATGTTGAGCTGATGTTTGGTTGTATGCCTATCACAGAAGAAAAAGGAGAAGCATTAAAGGCATTTGACAGGCTAACCGAGAGGATAGAAATCTTTTCTGAAAGCGAACTAAGTAAATCGCCGTTCAAAATTGCTACAAAACTTTCAGCAAAGGTTTCATTAGGGATAATGGGCATAGGTACTGCGATAGCGATAGGAACATCAGGAACAAGTGGAGCTATTGCTGCAGGGACCGTACTTCTGGTCGCAAGTGCCATTGTTGTTGGTTCGGGTATTAAGGATTTTCTGAAATTTAATAAAGCCGTGAAGGAAACGGTTGCAAGAGTAAAAAGTGTATCCGAGACTGGATGATATAATTATGATAAGAAAGTCCGGAACGGAACTTTTAGTATTTTACCATCAAGTTCGGTTTCAGTTATCCTGATTTATAAAAATAGAAACGAGAGGGAACGAGCGATGTAAATAAAAGAAAAAGAAAAAATTTATTTCTTCTTTTTAGGCTTAGCAGGTTTGCTTGCCATCTTTATCTCTTTTTCGAAATAAGGACTGAGCAACTTAAACAATTTCACATAATCATATTCTGTTGCTGCCTCGGTCGCCATCATCATAGCGGTTTTTCCTTCATCATTGTGAAGTGCTACAAAAGAACCGTTTTCGAGTAAAAATTTGATGGTCTTTATTTCATCCAGCCCACCGTTATCAATAAGCTTCATAAGAGCATTATTTTGTTCTTCATTGGGCTCATTTACATCAGCCCCCTTCTTTAAGAGAAGTTCCATTATTTTTACATTTACATTTTTTCCGCCCATGGCCGCCCTAAATAAAGCAGTTTCACCATCCTTGTCTTTCAAGTTCACATCAGCGCCTTTTTTTAATAGAAATTTCACTGCCTGCACATCACCATGATTTGCACTGTTCATCAGTGGAGTATCTCCATATATATTTTGCACATTTACATTCGCTCCATTCTTTACAAGTAGTTCTACTATCTCAGATTGTCCCCAATATGTTGCAGTGTGTAGGGCGGTCGATTTCCTAGGTGAGTCTTTATAATTTACATTCGCACCAGCGTCTATCAATAACTTCACCATATTGACATCTGCGTTCTCCCCGGCACAGGCGTGTATCAAAAGACTGGTACGGAATTCCATACCAGTGTGAACATTATAAGATTCGAATATGTCTCCCTGAGCTATCTTCTTCCCCAAAGGTGTAGAAAGATATTCTTTCATTTTTTCTATGTTGTGGGTTTTAATCGCCTTAAGCATATTCTGCTCCATTTCAACTCGTTCTTTTGATTTGGGCGCTTCTTTCTTTTTGGCGGGTTTGGGAACTACATCCTTAAAATTTCCTTCTTTTTTCTTTTTTACTGCTGGCATAGGCATGCTTGACACCAATGAACCCTTTGTTTCCAACGTTTTAAATCCTTTTCCTGATTCTGATTTTTGCTTGGGGACTATTTGTTCAGGCGCTTCTTTCTTTTTTTCACTGCATCCTGAAACGGCTGCTGTACTCCCAAGCAACGCTAAACTCAACGTTCCAGCAGCTAGTCTTCCCTTAAATCTGCTGAAAAATCGTCTTGCTGGTCCTTTCTGAACAGCTTTACCATCCTTTACTACTTTCCTCTGATTACAAGTAAGTTTCCTTCTATCCATATTATCATCCAATCTATATGTGTATAAAAGCGTTTAAAAGAGTTTGTATAATGTTGCGGATGAAGAAGGGCAAGTAAAATAGAGCGCCTCAAGAAGACAATATTTACACAAAAATTTACTTTAAATTACTTAAAGTTACTTTAACTTAAAGTTATTTGTTGTTTTTTACTAATTCATAATATGCTCCTCGGTATCTACCTATTTTTCTAATTTTCCCTTGTTTAACTAGTTCAGTCAGATCTTTAATCGCCGTTGGTTGAGAAACACTGGTCATTTTGGCATACTCTGCTGTTTTGATATACGGTTTATTTTGCAGATATGCAATTGCTTGTTTTTGACGCATATTTTCAAAGTCCACGCTATACCGTTTTTTTCTACTTCTGGCATTATAAAAAACAACTTGAAATGCATTACCAACATCATAAAATTCGGGATCGGGTAACTTAGCTTTCCTGAATTGCTTTCGGATTAGTTTTACACCTAAACCTAAACCTTCACCAAGCCCAAGATCATGAAGTAGGCGGTAAGAAATTGGATTTCTGTGGCGGGGAGTTTTATCAAAATTATTAATATTTTGTCCGGGAAGCAGGCCTCCAGGATTTGTAATTTGAAGTCTGTCTTCAAAAATCTCGACCAGAACTTCGTTTGAATCAAAATAATCACGGTGACCAAAAGCATTTGTGATGACTTCTCTTAAAGATCCCGAGGGATAGCTTAGTACTTGTTCACGCTTAGTTCCAACTAGAACATAAGTTTTGGGAATGTTATCAGAAACTACTTCAAAAGTTTTTTCAATAAGATCTGGGATAGTTCCCTGAATACGTGTGTCTAAAGAGATTGATTCTAGTTCTTGCTCTATTCCATCGTACTTAACAATTCTAACCTCTAGATTGGAAAGGAAAAATTCAGGCATCTTTGCAAAAAATAGGACCGCAACATTTTTCAAGAAAAAACTTCCGTTATAATTAGCAATTTTCAATCCAACCATAATTCTTTTTAGATCCTCTCCAGTAAAATCAGCAGTAGAAACACCCCGTTTATTCAAAAGTACCTTTACCTTTTCCAAATCTAGATTCTCAAAGGCAAGGTTACTCTTAGATTCCTCAAAATTTAGTAGGGTTCTCCTTTTTAGAAAATCTATTAGTTCTTCCCCGGACAATTCAAGATTTGTCGTTCCCTGCCGTAGATAACAACTATTCGTATAGAAACACGGATTTTGAGAATATGCAAAAGGTTCTAACTTAAGAATAATAAATGTTTTTCCATCATGCTTTACGAACTCCTGTTCTGGTTTTGGGTTTGGTTTACAATTATCTAAAATGTTTCTTAGGCGCTGGGATTGTTCGTCTGGATTTTCAAGCCCTTTTAAGTTTCTGTTTTTAGGTTCTACACCAAAAATAATTGTTCCTCCGTAAGTATTAACAAAAGCAGAAATGGATTTCCCTGCTTCTTTCTGAACAGAAGACTTATATTCTACTCCGGGGGTTTCTCCCTCAGAAACCAATTTCTTTAGATCAGCGGCCGTAAATGTCATGTATCATTCACCACTTTCGATATTGTCTGCCCACCTAAGTACTTTACTTTAAATAATTTTAAATAACTTATAGTTTACACTTTTTCCTGCATTTTTTTCACCTTTTCCAGTATCCCGTCTTCCTGAGCGTTTCGTATACTCCTGTAAAGCTCCTCCTTCTCGGTATGGATATAGGTCATCGTCGTTTGGAGGTTCAGATGCCTCGCAAACTTGGCCGTCAGCGTTACGTTCCCGTTATTCCGCCTGCAGAATTGGGTTATCGCAAAGTGCCTTAGGCTATGGGTCGTGAGTCTCCGCAGTGCTTGGGCCTTCTTCCCATAACAATACCCGTAAAACTCTTCCAATCCAGCTCGTTTCGTGATCTTCAGGAAGTAGTCTCTCGCTGTCGGTGAAGCGATATGTGGCTCTGTAGTCGGTCTTCTGTTCCCTGGCTTGAGCGAAAAGAACAGATAACCCTTCGCCTGTAGGATGTCCTGCTCGTAAGTCGAAATATACTCTAACGTAGCCTCGAATAGCTGGTCTGGAATTAGGAGATAGTCGGTCTTGCCTGTTTTCTCGGTGAAGATTCGGAGCTCACGCGACTTGAGATTGATATCTTTAACCGTTATACGAATGGCCTCCCCGATACGCAGCCCCAACACTGCCTGATAGCTGAACATAAGCTTGAATCTCGGCCCATCCACGAACCTGAAGAACCTCTCCAGCTCTTCTTCCGTAAAACCCTTGTTCATGCTACCGTACTTCGGCCTTCTGGAACGCAAAAACCTACTCTTCCGGGCCTCAGACAAAATAGTTATTGCATTGACCAACCTTGCTTTTGAAAGATTGACCCCTAAGAACTCCAGCTGCTTTTTGATTTCGGGCCAATTCTTGGATAGCGATTTTGACAAGGCCCGATTTCTATTGCAACCTAGTTCCCCTTTTTCCAACTCTCCACTCAAAACAGAAAACCAATTTTCAGACGTAAACTCACAAGACTCGGGACTCTGGACACGGGACAATAAAGATAAAACGGGCCCACAGGGATTCGAACCCTGGACACTCGGATTTCCCAAGTCAAAAGACTCTAAGAGTCCGACGCTTTTGGCAACATAAGAATGCTTCTACCAAGCTGAGCTATGGGCCCGCGATAAGAGAAGGTTATGTTTATTATGTTTTTAAAAGGCTTCTTCTGAACCTCAGGGTTTCCCTAAAGAAATTCAATTTCTTTGGACGTAGGGAACCCAAAGTTCCCTCAGGTTGGGTGAGCGTAAGCCTTCCTGATTGAAATCCGAGAGATTTCAATAGGCGCAAGGAACAGTGTTCCTTAGCGTTGCCATAAGCTTATATAGAAATCAAAAGGCTTCGAAACAAATTAAAAAGCTGTCGTTTTTCAGACAGCCGTTTGTAAATCTATTTTACTCCGGTAATTCCACTGGGGATTGTGTCTCCTCCGTCTCCGAAGTTGCAGGGGTCTGTAGCATCTATCTCCGCACCGGTTCCTGCAAGCAGGACGCTGAGGATGTATGGAGTAAGTATGTAGATTACAGCTCCGATGATTGCGCCCGTAAGCATAGCGGTTGCCCAAACCGAGGCTCTTGCCCTTGTTTCAGCACCCATTACCTGGCCGATAGCATAGATTACCGCGGCCATGATGATAAGGACTATTATCGCGGCTGCCAGAATCGTTGTTGCGGCAGTGCACAATTCGGACAGGGCGGCCGTTATATTTTCCGCCTGTGCAGAGCTCACTGAAACGAAATTGGCAAGAATAACGAAAACCAGGAAATACCTTCCATATCTGTTTATACTGTTGAAAATTCCAAACACGTCCATATGGTCACCTTTTTGAAGCATGGTGCTTGGTAAATCTGGCTTAAGATTTATAAAATTAAGCAAAAAAAGAGAAAAAGAAAAATTAGAAAACCCTACACCTCTACTTCAGTACCGATATCATCGCAGGTAAGCGCAGTGGCGCCTTCACCACCAAGAATTATACCGAGTATAATTGGGGTAAGGATATAGATTACGGCACCGATAATTGCGCCCGTAAGCATAGCGGTTGCCCAAACCGAGGCTCTCGCCCTTGTTTCAGCACCCATTACCTGGCCGATAGCGTAGATTACCGCTGCGAGTATTATCAGAACGACTACTACTGCTGCCAGCACAAGTGTCGCGATGTCACAGACTTCTCGTAGAGCATCGTATATGTTTTGGGCGCCATCTTCTGCAAACGCAACCGAAACTAGGTTTGCAAGCACTACCAACAGTACGAAATGTCTTCCGTATTTATTTATTGAACTCATAATTCCAAATATGTCCATCTGGTTTCACCTTTTCTAATATGAATGAGTTGCTATCTGTACGTTAATATTTATAAAGATTCGTCTTTTGTGTTAGATATGGAGCTTATGCGTTACACATCACTGGACATGGCGAGAGGGTTTGCAATAGTCCTTATGCTGTTTTTCAATGCGTTCAGCATATTTTCATACGAACCGCCTACCTACCTGCAGCATGGAGTAAACAACATGATGCCCGCGGATCTGATAGCTCCGCTTTTCGAATTCATACTGGGCGCCGCGCTTGTCATATCTGTAAACAGGAGAAAGGAGAGGGGCGAGAACATATGGAAACATGTGCTGAAAAGGGCGATTCTGCTCATACTCCTGGGCATGCTGCTTACGTACGGCGCTTCAGGATTAAAGGAGCTGAACTGGGGCGTGTTGCAGGCGCTGGGTACCGGGCTGGTTATTGCATACCTGTTCGTATCCCTGCCGGTTGCCTGGAGGGCCGTCTCAGCATTCCTGATTCTTGCGGTTTACGCACTGCTTCTGGCATATGTTCCCTGGATTCACCATGCAGTGGAAAACGGGGTTCACGGGGGGATAATAGGCTCTGTTTCATATTCGGTTATTGCAATATTCGGAACGGTTTTCGGAACATGGTTTTATGACAAAAAGGAAAAACTGGAAATGGGATTCGCCGCCGGGGCCTTGCTTATTGCGATTTCGGCAATACTTAATTTCTACGTTCCTTTCAATTCGGACACGGTAAGCACGAGCTTTGTGATGTTCTCCTCGGGATTTGCCTTCCTTGTCTCATGCGGATTTTATTTCATGGGGGAAACAAGGAAGAGGGAGATAAAATTGCTTTCGATGTTCGGTAGAAATGCGCTCCTGCTCTGGATTTCGCAGTATTTCGTGCTTTACTATCCGCTTGTCCTGCTGGGCATGTGCTGCTTCTTCCCGTCTTTTACGGCAATAGGGCCGGCGGTAATGATGCTGTTCTTCTATTACGTATTGGCGGACGTACTTGACTGGAAGAAAATAAGGATGCCGTTCTACAGTTAGCTTTTCCAGACCGATTCTTCTATGTGCTTTTTCCTGTTTTCATACCTCGCAAGCACGAAAAGCAGGTCCCCCAGCCTGTTAAGGTATTTGATTATGTCCGGATTTACCCTGGATTTCTGCGAGAGTGAGACCACCCTGCGCTCCGCCCTTCTGCATACTGTTCTTGCATGGTGGAGAAGCGCTGCGGTCTTGCATCCGCCCGGAAGAACGAAATTGGCAAGGTGGGGAAGGTCTTCCTCTATTTCGTCTATTTTTGTTTCAATAGCAGATACGTGAACTGGATTGACTTTCTTTACGGATGCTTTTTCCATTGCAAGCTCCCCGCCGATAAGGAAAAGCTCTTTCTGCACTTTCTCCAGGATTTTCTTTACCTCGTCGTGGGAGGTGAATGCGATTATCACTCCGGTTAATGCGTTCAGTTCGTCAACAGAGCCGTAAGCTTCCACTCTTGCATCGTCCTTGAATACTTTTTTTCCCGCAAGGGTTACTGTCTGGCCCTTGTCGCCAAGACGCGTGTATATCTTTGCCACTCAGATTACCTTGTTGCCGTCTTCCTCTATGTGGATGCAGGTAACCGGGCAGGACTGCGCCGCATTCATGTTGCATTTCTTGTCAGGAACTTCAAGCACGAAATTGTTTCCGTTCTGTTTTGCCCCCTTAAGGTTTGATTTTCCGTCATCGCCCATTTCCCAGAAGTCGGGGCAGACTGCCGCGCATGCTCCGCAGCCGATGCAAACGGGCCTGTCGTGTATTATTTTTACCGCCATTTGTTTCACCTGGTTGAGAATAAGAAACAAACTTTATTAATCTACTCTGCAATCTATGAGCAATGACGATGATTGACGATTTCAGATTCCTTGAAAAGCACAATTTCGGGCTTCTGCCATATAAGCTTGCAAAGAGCGAAAAAGAGGCAGTCGATGCGGCCAAAAAGATAGGATATCCGGTTGTCCTGAAGGTGGTTTCACCCGATATAAGCCATAAGACCGATTACGGCGGAGTGATTGTGGGCATAAAGAACGGGAAAGCGCTGGTTGCGGGATATAACGAGATAATGGCCAACGTAAAGGGGAAAAAAGTCGACGGCATATTGGTGCAGAAAAAGGCGAGGAAGGGAGTGGAACTGATTATCGGAGGAAAGAAGGACGCGCAGTTCGGGTACATGATTGTTCTCGGGCTCGGCGGAATTTATGTCGAGGTTTTCAGGGACATCAGCGCAAGGATATGCCCGATAACCGAGGAAAACGTAAAGGAAATGGTGATGGAGCTGAAATCCCATCCGATTCTGATGGGAATGCGCGGAAAGAAGGCAATCCACATGGCGAGTCTTGAGAAGCTCCTGGTGAAGGTCTGCAGGTTCATGCAGAAAGAAGACATAGCGGAGATAGATTTGAATCCGGTTGTTTTCAACGAGCGCGGATGCGATATCGTCGACATACGCTTCAGGAGGGACGGAAAATGAGGAGACAGGTGAGGAATCTAAGGTATATATTCAGGCCGAAGAGCGTTGCGATAGTCGGCGCATCGGGCAGTCCTTCGAAAGTCGGGGCGGTGGTGCTGAAAAACCTGATGGAAGGCAATTTCGGAGGCGACATCTATCCCATTAACCCGAAGTATGACGAGCTTGCGGGGCTTAAATGCTATCCCGCGGTCACTTCGGTGAGGAAAAAAATAGACTGCGCGATAGTCGCAACGCCTGCAAAGTTCGTTCCGAAAATACTTAAACAGTGCGGGAAGAAGAAAATAAAAGGGGTGGTTGTTCTCAGCGGGGGGTTTTCGGAAGTCGGCAATGTTGAACTTGAGAAAAAGCTGAAGGAAACGGCTGACAGATATGATATTGCCGTCATAGGACCGAATTGCCTGGGCATACTCAATCCGTATAAAAGAGTGGATTCGATTTTTCTTCCGATGTATAAATTGAAGAGGCCGAGGCCCGGGGGCATATCTTTCGTAACCCAGAGCGGGGCGACCGGAACGTGTGTTGTTGACCTTGCTGCGAAATACGGAGTGGGTATTGCGAAATTCATTTCATACGGTAACGGAACGGTCATTGATGAGAACGACCTGCTTGAATTCCTTGAAGAGGACGAGAAAACCGAGGAGATTCTGCTTTATCTTGAAGGAACGAAGAACGGGAAAAGGCTTCTTGAAGTCATGGAAAGGGTGAACAGGAAAAAACCGGTTGTGGTCCTGAAGGCGGGAAGGGGTGAGAAAGCTTCGCAGGCGGCGTTCTCGCATACCGGAAACCTTGCAGGGAATTATCTGGCTTATGATGCTGCTTTCAGGCAGGCCAAAGTCGTTGTCGCAAACAGCCTTGACGAGCTTTTTGAATTCGTAAAAATATTCAACCAGGCTCTTCCGAAGGGAAAGAGGATAGGAATCGTAACAAACGGAGGGGGGCTCGGCGTCCTCACCACTGATGTTATTGAGGAAAACCAGCTTGAGCTTGCGGAATTTTCAAAGGACACGGTAAAAAAACTGAAGAAGATACTGCCGTCGTATGCGAATGCAAGCAATCCCCTCGACGTTATTGCAGATGCGGATTCTGAGCTATACAGGAAGGCGCTTGACATCATAAAGGATTCAAGAGAGGTCGACATCATTGCGGTGATAGTCCTTTTCCAGGCCCCCGCCGTTGATGAGAGGATACTGAACATTCTGATAAACATTTCCGATTTAAAGAAAAAACCGGTTGTCGTTATCGCAGTGGGGGGCGAATATACCGAAGGGCACAGGGAGATACTTGAAAGCTACGGGGTCCCGACTTATTCCTCCCCTTCCGATGCGATTAAGGCGGTGAAAAAGCTCGTTGATTATTCTTATGCAGCGCGCAGGACAGGTGAGAAAAAATGAGTGTTGACGTTTTGATGAAAGAGAAGCGGGTCTTCAGACCGGATAAGAAACTGGTTGAGGAAAGCAACGTGAAGAGATGGATGGACAGGCAGGGAATAAAAAACTACGAAGAACTTCTCGAAAAATGCAGGGATATCGAATGGTTCTGGAACGAAGCCGCAAAAGAATTCGTTGAATGGTACAAAGAGCCGGAAAAGACGCTGGAGTGGAAGCCGCCGTATTCGAAATGGTTCGTGGGTGCCGAGTATAATATCGTTCATGACGCGCTTGACAGGCAGGTGAAATCAAGGCCGGATAAGATCGCTTACGTATTTGAAGGAGAGCCCGGCGATGTTAAGAAAATCACTTACAAAGAGCTGAACGACGAGGTCTGCAGGCTTGCGAATGCGATGAAGAAACTCGGGCTGAAGAAAGGGGACAGGGTTTCGATTTATCTTCCCATGATACTCGAACTGCCGATTGCAATGCTGGCCTGCGCAAAGCTGGGGTTGGTTCATTCCGTCGTTTTCTCAGGGTTCAGCTCGCACGCGCTTGCAGACAGGATAAACGACTGCAAGGCGAAGTTGCTTATAACCTGCGACGGGTTCTGGAGGCGCGGAAAAGTCGTTCCGTTAAAAAAAGGTGTCGATGTCGGCCTGGAGGAGACAAGCACCCTGGAACATGTGATAGTGGCAAAGCGGATTGATGAAAAAATCGAAACCTCCTGGAACGAAGGGAGGGACCTCTGGTGGCACGACGTCATAGGGAATGAGAGCGCGGAATGCGAAACGGAGAAAATGGATGCAAATGATACTTTATTCATATTATATACTTCGGGAACCACGGGAAAGCCGAAAGGGGTGATGCACAGGCACGGCGGTTATGCGGTCGGCGCTGCGACAACCCTGAAATGGGTTTTTGACCTGAAAGAAGATGATATCTGGTGGGGCTGTGCGGACATAGGGTGGATAACCGGCCACAGTTATATTGTTTATGCGCCGCTTATTCTCGGTGCAAGTTCTATTATTTATGAAGGCTCTCCCGATTATCCGGACCCCGGCAGGTGGTGGGAAATGATTCAGAAATACAAGGTAAGCGTATTCTATACCTCGCCGACAGCAATCAGGATGTTCATGAAGTTCGGGGATGAATGGGTAGACAAATTCGACCTTTCCAGTTTAAGGCTTCTGGGTTCCGTCGGTGAGCCGATAAATCCCGAGGCATGGATATGGTACCATGAGAAAGTAGGGAGAAAAAAATGCCAGATAATGGATACCTGGTGGCAGACGGAAACAGGGCAGTTCTGCATAACCCCCCTGCCGATAAGCGAGCTGAAGCCGGGCTCTGCGGTAAAGCCGTTCCCGGGAATCTCCGCCTCCGTTTACGACGACGCGGGAAATGAGGTCGGAGTGGGGCATGGTGGGAGTCTGGTTCTTCTTAAGCCATGGCCAGGGATGCTTGCGGGCCTTTATAACAATCCCGATAAGTACAAAGCGACTTACTGGTCCAAATACCCGGACGTTTATCTCACCGGCGATATCGGCAGGATAGACAAGGACGGCTACTTCTGGATACAGGGGAGATCCGATGACGTTCTGAAAGTCGCAGGGCACAGGATGAGCAATGCAGAGCTTGAATCATCTCTGGTGGGCCATAAGGCGGTGGTCGAGGCTGCAGTAGTCGGAAAACCACATGATATAAAGGGCGAAAGCATCGTTGCGCTGGTCGTTTTAAGAGGAGGGGTCGAGCCTTCGGACGAACTGCGGAAGGAGCTTGTAGAGCATGTTGCAAAGGAAATCGGAAAAATAGCAAAACCCGGCGAGCTTTATTTTGTCGATGACCTGCCCAAGACGCGCTCTGGCAAAATAATGCGCAGGGTCGTGAGAAACAAGATAGTCGGGGGAAGCACAGGGGATGTTTCCACGCTTATGAATCCCGAGGCTGTCGAGGGGCTGGATAATCTCAGGTAGCTCTGGTTTGGCGGACAGATACGGGGTATACTTCCAGTATTATTATGACGTTGGATGGATTGGATTTATATTTATTTGTGTCTATAGATACATAAGAACAAAAAAGAGCGCTGGTGGTTTTTTGCTGCTTTATATTTACGATATTAAACTGAAAACAAAACAGGATTTCAATAAAATAAAACGCAGTTTCTATTATCATCTGGCAAAACTGGATTTAAATGAAGAACTGCGGGTCACAAAATCAACAATTCTTGTTCCGGATGACAAAGAAAGGGCAATGGATAGATTCTTTCATGATTTTAAGAAAAAGACGAAAAATATAGTCGTATATAAGGCCTTCACGCACCATATAGAAGAATTGGAATAAAACAGGTTGAATACTGGAACTATGGGGTCTCCCCGAATACTATTCTATCTCGAGCTCGCATATGAAAACAGGGAATTTAAGCCCGAATTCCTCCATTATCCCGCTGTTTATCCTACCGAACATGCCCCTTTCTTTTTTATTCACCATAACTGCGGTGGAATAGGGCGGTTCCAAAAGTTTGTCTTTGCTGTTTTTCAGCGAATACCCCGACCCCAATTCCTTCATCATGGTCTGGAGATAACCCCTCGCGCCTGAAAATTCCAGGTTCTTGTCGCTTACCCCGAAACAAAGCTTTTTCTTTGTCTTTCCATTCTCGTAAACTTCACCGATTTCAAAGAACTTCTGCGGCAGGCCCCTCATCTTATTAACCGAAAACACGTCAAGCATATCAACAACCAGGGTCGGCCTTACGACCGTGAATTCCTGTGAAGAAGGATTCATTATCTCTTTTAATCTGCCTTCATAACCCACCCTTCCGAGCTTTTCCTTGTTGGTAAGCACGAAAGTCGAAATCTCAATAAAACCCATTTCCCTGAAGATGGAATCAAGCGCATCATACCTCCTTATCCTTTTTCCGGGGGTGAAGAAATCCGGGAGTGTGGGCTCGAAGTTATTGTATCCGTAAACAATGGCAATGTCCTCTATCACGTCTATCTCATCGAGTATGTCCGCCCTGTACGGAGGGATAAGAACGTAATCGCCGTCCCTTTCATATCCCATCCTTTTCAGCAATTCAAACGCCTTTCCTTTCTCAAGCCTTATCCCCAGTATCCTGCCCGCCTTTTCAAAATCAATCTTCATTTTTTTATACTCCAGATTCGGGCACACGTCCGTTCCGCCCGAATACCGGACATCTACACTGTAAATCTCCCCGCCCATGTCCGCAAGAGAGCACACTATGATGTTCAGCGCCTGGCTTATGCCCGTCTTGTCCGTTCCGCTCACTTCTATGAAAACTTCGGAGGTTTCAACATCAACCTTCCCCGTTTCCGCCGAATTGACTATCGGTATAAGCGCCATTATCCTGTCTTTGTTGTCCACGAAAACCGGGAACCTGTCAAACTCCTCTATTATGTACCCGTAATCCTGGCCTTTCGGATGTTTTTTCAGTATCTCACGTGCATTTGCCTTGTGGGGATAATTCAACGGCGTATAGACTATCTTTTCAGGTTCCATGGTAGTGTACCTGACCGGGAATTCGATGTGCCGGAGCGGGTAAACGCCTATCCCGAATCTCTTCACTTTCCTTCCCAGGGTATACAAAAGTTTTTCCTGCAGCAGCACGATATCCCTTATCTTCTGGTCGTTAAGCTTCAGATTCTTTACGGCGGCGCATGCGGTGTACGGCCTTATCCCGGAAACGCTGTCATCCACCTTCACTTTATAACCGGACTTCCTGACTTCGTATTTTCCATTCTCTTTCTTATAATAAGACCTCAACGCCCTGGCAAGGCCTTCAAGCGAATACCAGTCCGGCCTGTTCGGCGTGAGCTCGGTGTAGATCTTACCGGTCTCCGCATTTACCTCGGTCGGAGCCCCTATTTCGGTAAGTCCCTCAACAACCTTGTCTTTAGGCAGATTGAAAACCTTCCTGAATTCCTCATAATCATAATCCACTACGACCATCGCATTTCACCTCATGAAGCAAAGTAAAAACCAAATCCCAGCGCAACCGCCAGCCCGAAAACAAAAGACAATGCCAGCGCTTTGGTTACATCCACCTGCGAAATCAGCCCCGCATCCCCGTTCCTGCATATCAATGCGATTCCGAAGCCGCCGACAAAGCCAAGCAGGTGCGCGGAGTGCGCTATGCCGTCAACGCTTCCGAATGCGAGGATCTCTATTATCGCGTACCCGATTCCCACCACCGCCATCGGAAGGGGAACCGCGCCCCAGAGGTAGACCGGCATCCTCGGCGCTATAAGCACAAGAGCCCCGATAACGCCGAATATCGCTCCTGAAGCCCCGAGTGCAGCCGCATCAGGACCGCTGAATATCATAAAACCGACGCTTCCAACTATTCCGGACACAAGATAGACGAGCAACAGCATGCCGCTGCCTATTCTCCTCTCAAGCGCGTTTCCGAATATGAAAAGACCGAACATGTTGAAGAAAAGGTGCGCAAATCCCGAATGCAGGAACATGCTGGTGAAAATCCTCCACGGTTCGGTAAGCAGGAGGCCGCCTACAAACAAGCCCACCTCCGTAAAACCGTCTCCTAAAATCATCTGGAATGCAAAGAATATGATACAAAGCACGATAAGCGAGTTGGTTACGTTCATTTCGCATCCTCCGCAAGTTTCTGCACGTATTCCGTATGGTATTTCCCGGTCAGGCAGGAATCGCATACCGGAACCTCTATCGCTTTCTTCAGTCCGTCAAGTGAAAGGTATGCAAGACTGTCCGCCCCGATGTATTTCCCAACATCCTCCACATCCTTTTCATAAGCTATCAGTTCTTTGAAAGTCGGTATGTCGACCCCGTAGAAGCAGGGGGCTCTTACCGGAGGGCTGGTAATCCGCACATGGACTTCGGCCGCGCCGGCATCCCTGGCCATCCGCACTATCTCCTTCATGGTGGTGCCCCTCACTATGCTGTCATCTATCAGTATAATCCTCTTCCCTTCGATTACTTCTTTAAGCGGATTGAGCTTGAATGTAACCGCCTGCCTTCTTTTTTCCTGGCTCGGCATTATGAAAGTTCTTCCGATGTACCTGTTTTTTATCAGCCCCTCGTCATAAGGCAGGTTAAGCGCATTTGCAAATGATATGGCCGCCGTCCTGGAGGTGTCCGGAACGGGAACGACAACGTCGGCCTTTACCGGGGACTCCACGGCAAGCTCTCTGCCCAGCCTGGTCCTTACGTCATGCACGCTCGCATCGTTTATCTTTGAATCCGGCCTTGAGAAATAAACATACTCGAACATGCAGTGGTGCGGTTCATTCTCCACCACCTGCACCCGGTCAACATTACCGTTGCCGATAAGGAAGTAGCTCCCCCCTCTTATATCTCCCTTGTACTCAACGCCGTTTATGTCGAGCGCCACCGATTCCGAAGCAACCATGATGAAATCCCTGTTCTCTCCCCAGACAAGAGGCCTGAGTCCGAACCTGTCCCTGAATGCAAGAAGTTTTTCACGGTAAACGGCGACGTCCGAAAAAGAGCCTTCCACATTTTCCATTATCTTTTTTACCGCACCGTCCAGCTCCTTTCCGGAGTCCAGATAATAGAGCAGGGGTTCGGAATCTACCGTGGACTTAAACCGGTATCCCTGCTCTTCAAGCTCTTTTTTAACGGCATCATAATTCGCTATATGTCCGTTGTGTGCAAGCGCGAGCTTTTCATAAACGGAAGGCTGGACATCCCCTTCGGCGCATCCGCCGATAGTCGGATATCTTGTATGCCCTATGCCTATTTTACCCTCGGTCTTCAGGTCCTCTTCGCTGAATATGGAATCTATGAGGCCGAGACCTTTTTTTTCAATTATCCTTTCTCCGTTGTAAACGGCGAACCCCGCGGCATCCTGGCCCCGGTGCTGAAGCGCATAAAGAGCCCTGTATAATGGCGGCGTTACGCTTTTTCCCAGTTTTGAGTATATACCCACTACTCCGCATTCCTCTTTCATGGTATGTTTTTCCATCGTTGCCTTTAAATCGTTTTATAAAACACGCAACCCCAGAGTGTGACATACTTTTATATACTTTTCCTTGCTAACTACCACCTAACAACGAGGTTTTGGTATGGTCAGAAGAAGTTTTATGTCGGGCAGGAGCAAGGCCAATCCAGGAAACGGAAATAATCCATTCTCCACATTCAAAGGCAGGGCGGATTCAGTATCCGGGCTGGTAGGGATAACGGATATAAGTTGTGCCTGTAATTTCATAAAAAATACGGCAAACAGCGCTTCAGAACGTGTTGCCGTCATAAAATCCCTTAAAGAAGCAATGCTGATTCCCGATACCTATGATATACTGATGGGCACCCTCTCAAGATTGTCAAAAAAAGATAAAAATCCGGAAATCAAAAATGCCTGCATTAGTACTTTCGAATTCCATCGCGACAGACACACGTTTCCGTTAAAGAAAGTAATCTAAAACCATTGCCCTAAATTTTTCTGTTTTCCTTTTTCTTCAAAGCTTTTTATTATCTGATTGGTAGTTCTCTCAACCCTGTCTTCCGAGAAATCATGCCTTTCAACAAGAAGTTTTTCTATTTTCGAAGCGCTCACGTTTCCCCATTTGAATTTTTCCTTTGTTTTCGCTATTTCCGGTTTCATGAATATTTTGAAAACATCTTCAGGGTCAACTTCGAATTCGTAATCGTATTTTTCCTTAACGTATTTTTTTACTTCGGAAAGGCTCTTGTGCTCCTTTACTATCTTAAGCGCGGTTTTCGGGCCGACCCTGTAAACCCCTTCATTGAAATCCGTACCGGTAAGTATCCCCATGACAATCAACTGTTCCCTGGTTATGTCCAGGCTCTGCAGGGTTTCATTGAGCTTTATCTCTTCGGGCTCAACCATTACAAACCGGTCCTGCCGCGGAACCTTTCTCCTCCCGGTTATGGAAAGATTTCTTATGAGTATGGGCGAACCGAACAGCATGCAGTCATAGTCCTGGGATGCCGCGGCATACGCCTTTCCTTCATGCACCATTGCCGCCGCCTGGGCCTCGCCCTCCCCTTTCGCCTGCACCCAGGGTATTCCCATGTATCCGAGCAGCTCCTTGCTCTCTTCTATCATGTCCCCGGTCAGCCTGGAAGTCGCCTGCGCGTATTTCTTCGCTTCCTTTAATTCCCCTTTTGCAAGCGCGGCCTCCCATTTTTTCTTGGCAGTTTCTTTTGCCTTGGCCCTTGCCCCCATTGTTTTTCCCTTGAGCCTGGCCCTTTCCCCGTCAAAAACATAAATCGGCTTTATCCCATTATCAATAAGTTTTGTGTTTCTGTAAAACAGGCCGGATAAATGCGCAGTTACGTTCCCTCTGAAATCCTGTAAGGGCGTACCGTCCTCCTGCCTTATCGAAGCGAGAAACTGGTAAATAACGTTAAATGCGTCCACGGCGATTATTTTTCCGGACAATGAGTCAAGCGAAATCGTGTTTTTCACTGCAAGGTCTCCCAGGTCCACTCCCATGTTACTCCCCCTGGTTTTCCAGCAGGTCCCCCAAGGTGGGCTCTGAAAATTTCTTTTTGCCGCTTACTGTCGGGGCAACGGATTCCTCAACCTTTTCAATAAGCTTTATTCCCAACTCCCTCTCAAGTTTTTTTGCAACTGAAAAAGTGGGCATCACCTTCCCCCGCTCAATCCTTTCAAGATAGCTTTCCATCTCGTTTATCTTCTCTGCAACAACCGATATCGGAAGGCCCATCTTCTGCCTTGCCTTCTTTATCCTGTCCGCATAATCCCCCACTATCTCTTCGGTTTCCTCCATCCTCTGCCGCGGTCTTTCCATACGATGGGTATCTGCAGGCATTTCCCGGTCTTCAAGATAATACAGTACTTTCTTGCCCCTGGCGCATCCCCCGCATACGACAAGCTTCGCCCCTTCCACTGAAATCACGGCCTTTACGTTTTTTCTTCCGCAGATTTCACAAGTAGAATCTTCCATGACTTGAATAGTAGTATGAATAATTTAAATAGATTAACTGGGTGGCTTTGCGTGGTGCAAAAATGATTGGGAAAATACCAGAAGAACTGATTGAAAGCGTATT
>Ga0180434_10001215_pt1 | contig 37370 bp, 28 predicted proteins | sample SS_ome_7_FD_132453 | JGI IMG/M metagenome (GOLD analysis project Ga0180434, IMG submission 132453) | Hypersaline lake sediment archaeal communities from the Salton Sea, California, USA - SS_1_D_2 metaG | ecosystem: Environmental > Aquatic > Non-marine Saline and Alkaline > Hypersaline >... | reverse complement strand
TGGGTGATCCGCGATCAATGGAAGCTGATCGTCCCGGATCGCCGCAATGAACCGAAGGCGGAGGTCCAACTGTACGACCTCTCAAGCGACCCGCACGAGAAGCAGAATCTGGCCGAGAAGCAGCCGGATGTTGTCGAAGAACTGCGTCGCCGACTCGATCAGTGGTGGAAGCCCTAATCCCGAGAGAATCCCGCGGAGCGTAAACAAGACGCAAAGGCCCCCTCCATGGTCACAAGATGCCTCATACGATGCGGTTGCTTGATCGCGGCCGTGGCCGTGCCAATGCTTTCGTTCTTACCGGACGCCTGGTCGGCGGAAACCGCCGCGCCCCGGCCCAATATCGTACTGGTGTTTATCGACGATATGGGCTGGGCCGACTTCTCGTGCTTCGGCAATGAGGACGCCGAAACGCCAAACATCGACCGGATGGCGGCCGAGGGGATCGCGTTCGAGCAGTTCTATGTGAACTCGCCCATCTGCTCGCCGTCGCGCGTTGCGGTTTCCACCGGCACCTACCCGCAGCGATGGAAGATCACCTCCTACCTGGCCCATCGGCGCCACAACCGTAGCCGCGGGATGGCCCAGTGGCTCGACCCCAAGGCGCCGATGCTTGCCCGGAGCCTGAAGCAGGCCGGCTATGCAACGGGGCATTTCGGCAAGTGGCACATGGGCGGACAGCGGGACGTGACCGACGCGCCGGCGATCGCTGAGTATGGCTTCGACGAGTCGTTGACGAATTTCGAAGGGCTGGGGCCGAAACTGTTGCCTTTGACGAAGAGGCCCGACGGCGAGGTCGGCCGCATTTGGGCCGATGCCGAGATTCTCGGCGGCCCGGTGACCTGGATGCAGCGCTCTGAAATCACGGGCGGGTTCGTCGACGCGGCGTTGACGTTCATGGACAACGCCCAGAAGGCCGGCAAGCCCTTCTATATCAACCTCTGGCCCGACGACGTCCACAGCCCCTACTGGCCGCCGACCGACGAGTGGGGGGATGGAAGCAAACGCCAACTCTACCTGAGCGTTCTCGAGGCGATGGATGCGCAGTTTGGCAAACTCTTCCGCCATATCCATGAGGACGAGACGCTGCGCGACAATACGATCATCCTCATCTGCGCCGACAACGGCCCCGAGCAGGGTGCGGGACGCGCCGGGCACTTCAAGGGCTTCAAGACACATCTGTACGAAGGAGGTATTCGATCGTCGCTGATCGTCTGGGCCCCCGGCTTCATCCCCAAGGACGCCCACGGCACGAGAAACACCGACTCCGTGCTTGCGGCCATCGATCTGACGCCCTCGCTGTTGCGTCTAACCGGTGCGGCGCCGCCCGCGACGGCCAATTACGACGGCGAGGAGATGCTCGACCCCCTGTTGGGCAAGTCGGATGCGTCGCGGCAAAAGCCGATCTTCTTCACTCGTCCACCGGATCGCAAGAATTACTATGGGTTCAAAAATCTGCCCGACCTGGCGGTCCGGCACGGCCGGTGGAAGCTCCTGTGCGACTACGACGGCGGCCGGCCGCAGCTCTATGACGTCCTTGCCGACCCCGGCGAATCCAACAACCTCGCGGGGTCGAAGCCCGAGGTGGCCAAGGAACTGGCCAAGAAACTTCTGGCGTGGTACGGGGCCATGCCTTCGAGCCACTAGCCGCCAATCTCAACACGCGTACGTGCCACGGGCCACCTTTCAACACGTCATTCGCAAAGCCGAGGAACGAAGAGATGGCCACATCCCCAACCATGACAGGCATTCCGAAAGCCTCGCCAGGCAACCTGCAACGCTAGCCAATCAAGAAAGGGTTCCCATGAATTATCGCGTTTTCCTAACGACGACCGCCGCAGCCGTGCTGCTGCTGTCCGGATTCTCTTTCAATCAAGCGGCGGCCGTCGAGCCGGCAGTGGATCGCATCCTTTGGTATGCCGAGCCGGCCGGAGACTGGCAACGCCAGGCCTTGCCGTTGGGCAATGGGCGGCTGGGCTGCATGGTCTTCGGCGAGATCGGCACCGAACACATCCAGTTCAACGAAGACAGCCTGTGGACCGGCGACGAAAAGGGCACGGGGCATTACCAGGCGTTCGGCGATTTGTACGTCGAATTCGCCCACGAGAAGCCCCAAAGCTATCGCCGACAACTCGATATTGGCCAATCGGTTCACACGATCACCTACACCAGCGATGCCACCCATTACCGCCGCGTCTATTTCTCCAGCCGTCCGGCTGAGGTGATGGTCTTCCGTTTCACCGCGGACAAGCGGGGCGCCTACAGCGGCACCATTCGGCTGACCGACATGCACGACGGCAAAATCGAGGTCGAACGCAACCGCATTACCTTCGGCGGCGACTGCGGCAAGCTGCAATACGAGGCCCAATTGCTCGTTCTCTCCGAAGGCGGCCGGCTCAGGACCTCCGACGATCGAATTGCCTTCGACGATTGCGACAGCCTCACCCTGCTGCTCGCGGCCGACACCAACTACGTGAACCAGCGAGACCAGGACTGGACGGGCGAACATCCGCACGAACGGCTTTCGGCTCAACTGGACGCGGCCTCGAAAAGGTCGTTCGACGCCCTGCTCGACGAACATGTGAAGGACTACCGAAACCTGTTCGACCGCGTGGCAATCGACCTCGGCAAGACGCCGGAGCCGATGCGGAGCCAGCCGACCAACGAGCGTCTGGCGGCCTACAAGAAGGGCCAACCCGACTCGGACCTCGAGGAGTTGCTCTACCAGTATGCCCGCTATCTGATGATCAGTTGCTCCCGGCCCGGCTGCCTGCCGGCCAACCTGCAGGGCCTGTGGAACAATAGCAACCGGCCGCCATGGCGAAGCGACTACCATTCGGACGTAAATATCCAGATGAACTACTGGTTCGTCAACCAGGCCAATCTCTCGGAGTGTTTCCTGCCGCTGTCCGAATGGGTACACTCGGTCCGGGAGGTGAAGCGGGAACAGACGAAGGCGCACTTCGGCACGCGCGGCTGGGCCACACGCGTGGAGAACGGCATCTTCGGCGGCAGTACGTGGAAGTGGTCGAAGGGGGATGCGTCGTGGATCGCCCAGAACCTATGGGACCATTACGCCTTCACACGCGACCGCGAGTATCTCCAAACCCGTGCCTACCCGGTAATGAAAGAGCTGGCCGAGTTCTGGCAGGACCATTTGAAGGAACTCCCCGACGGGCGGCTCGTCTCGCCGGACGGATTCTCGCCGGAACACGGCCCGCGTGAGGACGGCGTCTCGTTCGACCAGCAGTTGGTCTGGGACCTGTTCACCAACTATATCGAGGCCTCGGAGCAATTGGGCATCGATGAGAACTTCCGCAAGCAGGTCGCCTCGATGCGAGAACGGCTGCTGGGCCCACAGATCGGCAAGTGGGGGCAATTGCAGGAGTGGATGGTCGACCGGGACGATCCCAAGGATCAGCACCGGCACCTCTCGCATCTGATCGCCGTCCACCCGGGCCGGCAGATCTCGCCGCTGACGGCCCCGAAGCTGGCCGAGGCCGCCCGCGTCTCGATGAACGCCCGCGGCGACGGCGCCACCGGCTGGTCGAAGGCGTGGAAGATCAACATTTGGGCGCGGCTGCACGACGGCGATCGGGCCTACAAGCTCATCCGCAACCTGATCGGCGGGGGCGGCATCATGGACAACCTCTTCGATACCCACCCACCATTTCAAATCGACGGCAATTTCGGCTATGCCTCGGGGGTCGGCGAGATGCTCTTGCAGTCGCACATGGGCACTATCCACCTGCTGCCCGCGCTACCTGAAGTGTGGCCGGACGGCTCGGTTCGCGGCATGCGTGCCCGCGGCGGCTACGAAGTCGATTTGCAGTGGCGCGACGGCCAGCTTGTCAGGGCCGTGATTCGCGGCGTGAGTAACACCCAGCCGACTTGCACCGTGCGTTACCAGCAACACGTCAAGCAGTTGCCGGTGGCTCGCGGAACGGAAACTGTGTTCCTCGGCGGCACCGCAAAGCAAGGGCGGTGACGGGATAACGGAGGGAGAATCGCGGGATGCCGTCGCCTCGCCGCTATTGCCCGCTGAAACGGTGAGCTTTCGGTCGCCGGTCTAGCCGTCGACGTCGCGCTCTTGCCACCGTCGGGCACGAAGGCCGCCGAGGCCGTGGTAGAGCCCGAGCAAGACAAAGGCCCCGGCCGTGGCCGCCAGGAAGCCCAAGGGGCTGACCGGATTGAGGTCTCCGCCGAGACAGAGGGTCAGACCGATCAGGCCCAGGGTACTGCCGACGATCCCGAGCAACACGGTCGGCACCGGGCCCGAAGGATGCCGCACCGGCAACAGCACGCGAGCCGACAACCCGGCGAGTGTGCCGAAGCCGACCCAAATCAGGACGACATTGACCCACTGCTGGGCTTGGGAAGCCAATTCCAGCTCGGGCATCGGCGGACTCCTCGGCGGTAGAGCTTCAGTAGTACCAGGTCCGGCCAATAGGCTAAGACCTCCGGTTGCCGGCGTCCGAGGGGTGTCATCGCAGCGATACGACAAGCCGCCTCGGACGCCAACAACGAAGGATGCCGTCCCCCCAACGCATGCGATCGATCTCGGGCAGCGTGGACTCTACCCCGATCTCCTACCCCAAGCCGCTTGCCGGAGCCGATCCGCGTTCAGCAATGATTCTTGAAGATACGCCCCACCGCAGTGATGGAGGGACTGCCCCCCCTTCAGGCGCCCCGTGGCACCTAGCGCTGTAGCGCCTGTTCCTGGGCATATTGTTTCATCGCGGCCGCCTCGCGGGCCAGCTTGAACTCCGGCCCGGGCGGGAAGTATTGGACGTCGTCCGACAGGTAGTACGGGCTGGGCAGCGTCTGCCCCCCCACATCGACCTGGCAGCCGGTCAGGCCGACCGAACCGATCAGTCCCAAAGCCACCAAGATCGCCCCTACCAGAGATTGCCGTTTTCTGAAGCCCCTCATGGGCCGCCTCCGTGTTGGATGAAGTCGCCTGCCGTGCGTCCATGCCCGGCACGCGCCCGGGCATTCGCTGCGATCGACACAATCGTTACGACCGTTATCGTCACGCCCGGCGGAGAACTTTAGCCCGGCCCGTCCACCCCGTAAGTCGGATCTGGAATCCGCCACCCAGCGATTCGACGGATTGGAAATCCGTCCTGCGGCAGAAGATCGCAAGTCTCGTTTAGGAAGAGACTTGCGCCATTGCCGCCCCTAGAACCGATATACGGCCGCAACGGGGTCCGGCTCGGGCATCTCGGCTTGAAGCATCGGGAACACCTCCCCGCCGGTCTGGAGGGTCATCACCACGGCCCGATTGACCAATTCCTCGCCCTGCGGACTCGGTCCGTCGTGTAGCTCGGCCGTGCGGTTTTCCGGGTCGTAGCGGCCCCACTGCTGCGTGTCCCAGCCGACCAGCAGGCTGCCGACCCGGCCGTCCTGGGCGGCGGGAAGGACCTCTTCAAGCCGGTGGCTGCCACGCCCGTTGCCGGCGGCCTGGCCGTAGGTCTCCAGCACGCGGTTGCGGGTTTCCAGAAACAACGGCTCGATCAGCGGCCACGCCCGATCGCGAAGCTCGGCCGGCTTCTGGGCGTCGGGGTTGCCGGTGAGGTTTTGCCCGAGCACGTTCGCGTAATTGTTGGCCTGGCGGTAGATCGGCAATAGCGCTCTGTCGCCGGCGAGCACCATCGGGGCCTTCTCCTCGGCCAGCACCCGTTGCAGCCGCTTGTCGATCGCCTGGCTGTACTCCAGCAGGCGGATCTTCTGCTCGGTCTCCGCATCGCTGCCGCTGTGGCCGAAGAACTCCGCCGCCCGTCGCCCGGGATTCTGGATGGTCGAGGCCTCGGTATGGAACTGAAGTTGTTTCTCGGCAACAATGACCCGCGTGAATTCATCGAGGTTTTCGGGCAGTTCGGGCACGTCGACCTCGATCGCCGTGTCGCGGTTTGCTTTGAGCAACCGGACCTTCCGCGGGCTGATTGCCAGGATGTAGAAGCGCATGTTTTCGGCCACCAGCGGCAGAAGCGGCACGATATAGAACCGCTCGCCGATGATGAGTATCTCGCGAAACGGTTGCAGGGTGCGGAAATACTGTATTCGCTCGGGCGTCAGGAAGACGGCCAGCCCGTCGGCCTGGTGGGCCCAGAAGGGCCAGTCGGCCGCGCGCCCTCGGGCCGGTTCGAGCAGTTTCCTTGCGGCCACGCTTCGCAGCCCACGCTCGGCCAGCTCCTTTTCGGCACGGTCGAGTAGGTTGCGGAACCGGATCGAGTCCTGTTCGTTGTCCTTGCCGCTGCGGTGCGTCGGCATGAGCATGGTGACGCAATGCGCATCTTGCGTTCGCAGGAGTTCAGTGAGTTCGGCGTTGGTAAGTCGGTCCATGTCACTCCTCCTCGAGTTCGAGCCTGCGCGAGATCAGGCCCATCAGGTCTTTTAGGCTGATAATCCCAACCAGCCGGTCGCCTTCGGCCACCAGCAGCCGCGACGCCTGCGAGGAATTCATCTTTGCCAGGGCCTTCGCGGCGTCAGTCGTCGGACCAATGGTGTTGTCGGCGTCGCACGACTGCGCCACCTCGCCGACGGTCCGCTGGCCCCACTGCTCGCGTGGCACCTCCTTGACCTGGCGGGTGGTGATACAGCCGCGAAGGTGGCCGTCGTCGACGACCGGAAACATCTTGAAGTGGTGCTTGTAGACGTACTCCTCGACGAAGTCGTGCAGGCTGACGGCGGAGGGCACGGTTTCGACGTTCGGCCGCATCACGTCGCTGACCTTTTCCCCTTCGAGCATGCGGCGAATCAGCAACTGCTGATAGGACATTTGGGCGGCCCCCCGCAGAAACATGCCGAGCAGGAACCACCAGATGCCGCCGATCAGGTTGCCGTAGAGGACACTAAGCAGGCCAAGGCCGATCAGCGCGAAACCGAAGCCGGAGCCGATTTGCGACGTAATGCGCGTGGCACGCCGCAGGCTGCCCTGAAATTTCCAAAGGATCGAGCGGAGTACGCGCCCGCCGTCCAGCGGGAAGGCCGGCAGCATATTGAACGCCGCCAGCAAGCCGTTGATCAACGCCAGATACCAGGTGACCGCGGTGATCTGCTCCGGCCAGCCGGCGCCGCGCCCAACGAAGGTGATACCATACGCGATTCCCGCGATGGCGATGCTGGTGATCGGCCCGATAATGGCCACAAGGAATTCGGTTTTCGGGTCGGTCGGTTCGTCGGGCATTTCGGCGACGCCGCCGAAGATAAACAGCGTGATACCCCGCATCTCCATGCCGTGTTGGCGGGCCACGAGCGAATGGGCGAATTCATGCACGACGATCGACGCGAACAGCCCGACGGCCCCGGCGATGCCCATGTACCAATAGGTCGCGGTGGAGAATCCTTCGAAGAACTGGGGAAACAACCCTACGGCCAGCGACCAGGTGACCAGCACGGCAATGACGATCCAACTCAAGTCGATCTTGACCGAAAAGCCGAAGAGCCGGAACAAAGGAATCTGCTTGGTGAACATGGGCCCTCCTGCTAACGTTGCGAAACAACGGGCTCTTGTGGCACCTTCGGCGACCCGCGGAAACGCCCCCGCCGCGAAAGAAACGCCCGTAGCGAGGCTAAGAGCCTCGGAATCCGTCAGGCCATAAGCAATTCTAGAAATCGGACCCGTGAAATCAAGGAACCGGCTACTCGGGTGAGGACGTCAGGAGCGTCCCCGGGCACGCTCGCGGCCGGGCGGCTCAGGCGTCTGCCCGGGTGGCTGGTCGACCTCAATACGATTGACCACGGTCTCGACGCCGTCGACCTTCATGGCGGCATCCTGGGCGAGTTGCTTGAGAAAATAGCTGGCCACGCGGCCGCTGAGCACGACCGCTCCGTGCTGCCAGCCGCACTGGATATCTTGCAGCGGCGCATACGGCGCCTCGGCCAGCACCTTGCGAACGGCGGTGCAAAGTTGCTCCGGCTGCGAGGAGGCCTGTTGCATCCGTCCGGGTGATTGGTTTGACATACAATCTGTTCCCGCCCATATTTTGGGCGTGCCGCCTATTTCCTGCGATAGCCCGCCTGACTTATCGTACCCCACGCGGCAAATAGGACCACCTGGGACACCGGTAGAGAGCCGGCATTCCATAAGGAAAACTCCTAAAGTATTTATAGGGGAATTCCTTAGCATCGATGGCCTCCCGTGCCACGGTTCAGGCCCGACACCCCGCATGAATTGCCTGGGGCCGCACAATCGCAACCGGCCCGCCTCTTGGCTACTTGCTCATAATTCAACAGCAAACGTCTCGGCTCCGGCCTGGCGTGATATCGACCGGACTCATGCGGACAATTTGGCGGCCTTCAAATGCTTTGGGCTATTGCCAACGGCGTCCGGTGTGATAAGCTGAATTGCCGATGACGCGGCTGGGGCTGGTGCCGAGGTTGCCGGGGGAGGGTTCTCCTAGTTCGGATGTCGGCAAAGGATACGGAACGTCACCTCGACAGCGGCAAGCCTACGTTGCAACCCTTTCCGGGCAGACCCCGGAGGGGGTAAAGCCAGCAGGGCGACGTGCAAAACTCCGGCTGTACGAAGACTGTCCGAGTTTCGTCGGCCTGCCGCCAATCATTCCTCCTCTTCGGATCGGAACGCGTGACATGATCCATTCAGAACAACAGGCCAGCCCTTTGAGCAGTCAGGCCGTCCGTGTCCTGATCGTCGATGACCACCCGATTGTCCGCCGCGGGCTGGCGGAATTGATCGCTTCGGAACCCGACATGAGGGTTTGCGGGGAAGCCAGCGATACGACCGAAGCCATGCGGCTGGTCAAGACGGCCCAGCCGAACGTGGTGATTGTGGATATCTGCTTGAAAAGCGGCTACGGCATCGAACTGATCGAGCAGATCAAGGCCTACAACGAGCACATCAAGATGGTCGTCTCCTCGATGCATGATGAGTCGCTCTTCGCCGAGCGGGCGTTGCGGGCCGGCGCGGTCGGCTACATCAACAAACAAGAGGCCACCGAGAAAGTGATCGACGCCATTCGCCAGGTCCTCCATGGCGAAATTCATCTCAGTCCCGCGATGGCCAGCCGCCTGCTGCACAGCGTCGTCGGGGGCGAACCGCTGGACCACAACCCGATCAAGAATCTCTCCAACCGCGAGTTGGAGGTCTTCGAGATGATCGGCCAGGGGCTCACCACCAAACAGATCGCCGGCAAGCTCCACCTCAGCCCCAAGACGATCGAGACCCATCGCGAAAAGATCAAGACCAAGTTGAGCCTCGCCAACGCCAACGAATTGAACCGCCGCGCGGTGCAGTGGACGCTGGAGAACCATTAGCTCTCGGAGGCCGTGACAATTTCCGTAGTTCCAAGTTTGACAGAAAAACCCCCGTCATGGGAGAGCGAAGCCCCTGATAAGCCGTGATTTTCGGGGCTTCAGCGGCTCGACGGGAGCCTCGCCCTCCCAAACTTGGAACTACTGAGATTGGGACAGGCACCTCCCAACAGGCCGAATTCGCGGCAGGCTTGCGGGTGGGGCTCGCGACCAGTCCCCCTTTTTCGCAGCCTCTCACACCTGCTCCTGCCATTGCCACTTCTTCAGCTTCCGCTGCAGCGTGCGGACGGAGATGCCTAGCGACGCGGCGGCCCGGGTGCGGTTGCCGCCGTGTTTCTGGAGCGTCCGGATGACGGCCATGCGCTCCAGGTCGGCCAGGGTATTGGCCTGCTCCACCGGAGCATCGGCCAATGTCGTGGCGCAATGCGGCTGGGCAGGCGAGGGCAGATACTCGACCGTTAGCACGTTGCCGTCGGCGTGGCGCACCATGTGCTCCAGGCAGTGGCGAAGCTGGCGGACATTGCCCGGCCAGGGGTACGATTGCAGGAACCGCATCAACTCGGCGTCGGGGTGCATTTCCGCCTTGCCGCAGCCACCACGCGACTGCCGCAACAGATGGGCAACGAGCCGAGGGATGTCTTCCCGCCGGTGGCGCAGCGGCGGTAGCTTGATACAGAGCACGCGTAGCCGATCGAACAGATCTTCGCGGAACTGGCCGCGCTCTACCATCTCTTCCAGGTCGCGACTGGAGGCGGCGATCAGCCGGGCGCGGATGGGTCGTGTCTCATAGGTGCCGAACGGCGTTACCCGCGACGTTTCCAGAACGCGGAGCAATTTCGCCTGAACCACCGGCCCTAGCGCACCGACTTCGTCGATCACCAGCGTGCCGCAGCCGGCGCTGAGGAACTGGCCGCCATGCCCCTGGTCGACGACGCTGCCGAAAAGCTCCTTTTCCAGGTCCGGCTCGGCCATCGATGCCGCGCTGACGATGACCAGCGGCTCTCGGCGTCGGCGGCTTTGGCGGTGGATGGCTTCGGCGACGGTCTTCTTGCCTGTGCCTGGTTCGCCCACGATCAACACACTGCTCTCCGCGAGCGCAGCGCGTCGGATGCGGTCGGACACTGCCCGCATGGTCGGGGTTCCGCCGATCAGCGTGTCGACATCCCAGGTGGCACGGCATCGGATGCCGCTCGACGCGGCGTGGTCGCTACTGCCGGGATCGAATTGCCCGGTCGCTGTGCTGCCCGGCTTGGAACAGGATGGCCAATTCATCGACGCAAACCCCCGTTTTCACGATGGGAACCCGATAAACCCATACGGAAAAGACTGCTTGCAAATTGTGTACCTTCGCTGTGCGTCGCGTGAGGTTCCTCGAATGTCTATAATGCATTGCGGTTCGAGCGCTTCTTGACAAGGATGGGCCGGCGAACTGCGACAAATCGTCGCGATGCCGCGTCAACAATGGGACACTCTGGGGCATGGAGCTCCAAAACAACCATGAAAATCCTGATGCTCACCAACACGTATCTGCCGCACGTCGGCGGGGTGGCCCGATCGGTCGAGGCGTTTTCCGACGAATACCGTCGGCGAGGGCACCAGGTTCTGGTGGTTGCCCCTGATTTCGCCAACACGTCGGCCGACGAGCACGACGTGGTCCGCGTGCCGGCAATCCAGCGATTCAACGGCAGCGACTTCGCCGTCCGCTTGCCGGTGCCGGGCTTTCTGATGTCGACGCTCAATGAGTTCCAGCCCGAGCTGGTCCACGCCCATCACCCATTCCTGCTCGGCGATACGGCGCTTCGGATTGCCGCCGCCCGGGATCTGCCGCTGGTGTTCACCCACCACACGATGTACGAGCGGTACACCCATTACGTGCCGGTCGAATCGAAGCTGCTGCAGCGGTACGTCATCGATCTGGCAACCGGCTACGCCAATCTCTGCGACCGGGTCTTCGCGCCCAGCGAGAGTGTTGCCGAGGTGCTTCGGGCCCGCGGGGTGCAAAGCCCGATCGACGTTGTGCCGACCGGAGTCGACGTCGCGCGGTTCGCCGCCGGCGACGGCCGACGCATTCGCCGCGAATTGGGCATCCCGGAAAACGCCTTCGTGGTCGGCCACCTGGGGCGTCTCGCGCCGGAGAAGAATCTCGAGTTCCTGGCCAACGCCGTGGCGGCTTTCTTGAAGAAGTCGCCCGGCGCCCATTTCCTGGTCGCCGGCGCCGGGCCGTCCGAAACCATGATTCGGGAAACGTTCCGGAAGCCGGGTCTCGACGACCGGCTCCACATGGCCGGAACGCGGCAAGGCCGGGAGCTGGTCGACACCTACCACGCGATGGACCTGTTCGCCTTCGCCTCGCACACCGAGACCCAAGGCATGGTGCTGACCGAGGGCATGGCCGCCGGCCTGCCGGCCGTTGCCTTGGACGCACCGGGTGCCCGGGAAGTTGTCCGCGACTTCGAGAACGGCCGCCTCTTGCACGATGAGCGCGTGGAGGCGTTCGTCGGGGCCTTGGATTGGATCGCGCGGCAAACGCCCACCGCGCGCGAAGCCCTACGCCGGGCGGCGCGGCAAACGGCTGAGAACTATGCCATGCCGCGTTGTGCGGAGCATGCATTGCGAATCTACCAGTCGCTGGTCGAACGCAACGGACGGCGCCGCTGGGTACCGCGGAATCGCCAGGAGCTGGGCCCGTGGGAATCGACCTTACGGCTGATCGACGCTCAGTGGCAGCTCTGGACCGCCCGGGCCCACGCGGCCGGCGTCGCTATGCAGCGGGAAATGCCCAACCACCCCCCAACACCCCCGCCCGGCAGTTTGGTTCGCGTCTGGAACCGGTTGCGCCGGCTGATCAGCGGGTAGTGGGCGGGCTCCGGTCCTTGGATCGGCGGGCGGGATTCCGACAAGTTTGCGGGGCCGGATGTTCGTTTCCAGCCCGTACCGACCAGAAGGGATCGCCCCCCTCGACGCTTACCAGTTCGTGGACGAATCCCGACTGTCCCATGCCTTCCGCCACCGGAAACCGCAAACGATGAATCCGCCGCAACGCGTCGAAGCCACCCTCGTCTTACGGCAAAACAGGCCGAATCGGTTGGCTGTTTCACTCGGCCGGACTGTTCCGAGATCGAAGATCTCAGAGATGCAACATCTCAAACAGGGCCTCCGCCACCGCCTCCGGCGCCCGGGCAATGGCCAGCACCAGGGCCAGGCCGATCAGCGTGCCGGCGCTCAGGAGGCTGGCGCCGCGGGGGTTCCGGCCGGTCTCGGCCCGGGCTAACGCCGCGGCCAGCGTGTCCTCGAGGCGGCGCCACCCGTCGAAACTCTGGTGGGCGTTGATGGCCACCAAGGCCACGTTCCGCATGCTGGCCGTAGTGTCCAGGTGCAACTGGAGGCCGAGATTCGGCAACAAGAGGGTCTCTCCGGCCCAGCGCGCCTCGGCGTCGAGCTGGTCGACCACGTCGGCCAGGATCGGCCGGAGCTGGTCGGCCGAGACATTGTAGATGACCAGCCGAGGTTGCAGCAGCAGCACGATCAGCCCCAGGCAGAGGCCGTACAGCGCCAGCAACAGCAGCCAGACGTACGGCCCGAAGTGGACTGCGGCGGTGGCCGGGAAGAACAGCTCGATGGGCCCGACGATGACGAACCCGGACAGCGCTAGCCCCAACGCGGCCGTATCCCGCCCCCCGGAGACGAGGAACGGGCGTTTGGCGACGTTCAGCGCCCCGATCAGCATCAAATAGACGGCGACCGGGCCTAAGGCCAAGCATAGACGAAACGGGTCCACGCGACGACTCCGGTGGGTTCCAGCGGTCGAAAAGACCTATTGTACCGGCATGGGCGGCGTTTCGCGAGGGCGCGCCGTCGGACCGCGCGGCGGACTGTCCCTCGGCCCCATCCCGCCTGCCGACGACCGGTTCCTGTGGGGGGGGCCGGCGACCGGGCTCCGATACCTTCCTTTCGCAGGATGGACACGTAGGCCGTGCCTGGGAGGGCGAAGCTCCTGCTGAGCCGTGGTTTTCCCGGATCGTAGCGGCTCGGCGGGAGCCTCGCCCTCCCAAACTTCGGACGACTGGGACTTCCAAATCCGTCCCACGACAGCCGGCTGTTGTTAGCGAACTGTTAAGACTTCGGGAATTCGCGGTAATTACGGAAATGGCGGTTCGGAAAGGCGGGTCAACCTGCGGGGCGTCTAGGGCCGATGCAAGACAAGGGCAAGACAGGTGATCCGAAGGTTGTTGGGTTTTCGACAAGCCCCTATAATGAAGACAAGTATGGTTGATTGCCGCGAACGAGGGATTGCCCTGTTCTTGCAAGCAGCGGAGGACGGATTTGTCCGACAAGCCTAAGATCCTGCTGGTTTGCGACTCGCCGGAGAACGCCGAACAGATGCTGGCCCAGGTACACGGGCCGCACGACGTGACGGTGGTTCAAGAGCCGTTTCGCGCGTTGGCCTTGCTCGGCCGGGAAGAGTTCGCCGCCGTTTTCGTCAACTCCGAGTACCTCAAGGAGGCCTTCTCCTTGGGGCGGATGCTGCAAAACGAGCAGATCCTCAAGGGCATGCCCGACGGGGTTGTCCTGCTGGACAGCGACAACACCATCGAGTGGAGCAATGGCCGGCTATGCGAGTGGACCGGCCAGGATTCGGTGGTGGGCAAGAGCTTCTACAACGTGCTGGGCAATCCGGAGATTCTCGGGCCCGACTTTTGCCCCTTCCATACCGCGTTGGCCACCGGCGAGGGGACCATCTCGACCGTCCGCAGCGACGACAACCACTATTTCCACGTTCACGCCGCCCCCGTCCGCGAGAACCAGGGCCCCGCACGCTACCTGATCGTCACCGTCCGCGACGTCACCCACGAGATGCACCAGCAGCAGAAGCTGGCCGCCATCCACCAGGCCGGGCTCGAATTGGCCGACCTGACGCCGGAAGAACTGTTCCAGATGACGGTCAACGAGCGTATCGAGCTGCTGAAATCGAACATCCTGCACTACACCAAGGACCTGCTGAACTTCGACGTCGTCGAGGTCCGCCTGTTGGATCAGCAGACCAACCGGCTTGAGCCGCTGTTGGCCGTGGGTATGCAACCGGAAGCCGCCGACCGCGAACTCTACGCCCTGCCGCAGAACAACGGCGTGACCGGCTTTGTCGCGGCCACCGGCAAGAGCTATCTCTGCGAGGACACGACCGAAGACCCCCTCTATCTGACCGGCGCTGCCAACGCGAAGAGTTCGCTGACCGTTCCGCTGATCATGCACGACCAGGTGATCGGCACATTCAATGTCGAGAGCCCCGAGGCCCGGGCGTTCAGTGAGAGCGACTTGCAGTTCCTCGAGATCTTCAGCCGCGACGTGGCGATGGCGTTGAACACGCTGGAGCTATTGGTGGCCGAGAAGGCGAGCACGGCCGCCGAAAGCTGCGAGGCGATCCACAGCGCCGTCGCCTTGCCGGTCGACGAGATCCTCAACGACGCGGTCCACGTGATGGAGCGCTATATCGGCCACGAGCCCGAGGTGGTCGAGCGGGTGCAGCGTATTCTACGGAATGCCCGGGACATCAAGCAGGTGATTCAGAACGTCGGCCAGAAGATGGCCCCCTTGCAGGCTCATCCGCAAGCGTTGCAACTCGAGGAGCGGCCGGCGTTGCGGCAGCGACGGATTCTCGTGGTCGACGCCGACGAGAACGTCCGCAGCGCCGCCCACGCCTTGATGGAGCGCTACGGCTGTGTGGTCGAGACGGCTCACGACGGCGCCGAAGCGATCTACATGGTCCGCAGCGTCACCCACGGCGGCTACGACGCGATCATCGCCGATATCCGCCTGCCCGACATGAGCGGCTACCAGTTCTTGCTGCGGTTGCAGGAGGTCATGGAACCGGTGCCGCTGATCCTGATGACCGGGTTCGGCTACGACCCGGGCCACTCGATCGTCAAGGCGCGGCAGGCCGGCCTTCAGGCCGTGCTCTACAAGCCGTTTAGGCTCGACCAGTTGCTCGGCACCGTGGAGCAGATCATCGCGTCGCCCGGCCCGGTCGAACAGCGTTCCGGGTGAGGATCCGTCTGGCATGCTCCTCCTTCTGCTGTTGGCCCTGTTCGGCCATCTCCTGCTCTGGGTCGCCCTGTTCAACCGGTTGCATGCGCTGGGGACTCCCCGCCCACTGACCCGGGCCCTGTCGTTGCTCTGTCTCGTCGGTCTGCTGGCGATTCCGCCAGGGTTGGTCGTGGTGCTGGCCCGCGGGGGCTTCTCGTTCTTTCCGGCCGATGGTTGGACCCATATCCCCTGGCCGATTCGGCCGTATCTCGCCGTCTGCTGGATGGCGGTGCCGGTCACCGTCTTCCCGTGGCTGTGGCATGTCGGACTGCGCCGCGAGCCGCACGTACTGCGGGCCCACCGTAGCCAGATCGTAGCAATGACCCGGCCGCCGGCGTCGGAAGAACACGCCCAGCATTTCCTTGTCCGCGCGCCTCGCAACCAGACCTTTTCGCTCGACCGCAGCGAGCGGACCATCGATATCCCGCGGTTGCCGCCGGCGCTGGACGGCCTGTCGATCGTCCACATTTCCGACTTCCATTTCACCGGGAGGGTCGGCAAGGCCTATTTCCACGAGGTCGTCCGCCATAGCAACGAGGTCCAGCCCGACCTGATCGCCGTGACCGGCGACCTGGTCGACAAGAAGGCCTGCATCGAGTGGGCGCCGGAGATACTGGGCGAGCTTCGGGCGCGGTACGGCGTCTATTTCATCCTGGGCAACCACGACGTTCGCGCAGGCGCCGAGCAGGTGCGAAGCCGGCTGGCCGAGACCGGATTGATCGATCTTGGCGGCCGCTGGGTGCAGACGTGGATTCGCGAGCAACCCGTCATCCTCGCCGGCAATGAGCTGCCCTGGATCGCTCCGGCGGCCGATCTGCGAAGCCACCCGCCGCACGCCGGCGGCGCGCGGCCGCTTCGGATCGCCCTCTCCCACAGCCCCGATCAACTGGCCTGGGCCCGGTCGCACGATGTCGACCTGCTATTGGCCGGGCATACGCACGGGGGGCAGATTCGTTTTCCGCTGATCGGTGCCGTGGTCAGCCCTTGCCGCGAGGGGGTTCGGTATGCGTCCGGACTGTTCCATGCTCCACCTACGGTGATGCATGTCACGCGAGGTGTCTCCGGCGAACTGCCGATCCGGCTGAACTGCCCGCCCGAAATGGCCCATCTCATTCTTCGGGCCGTCTCAGCCGCCGACGGCACGGCGTAGCCGCACCCGGCAAACGCGCTGGGCAAGCCCAGCCGCTAAACGCTTCGCTGTCCTCTCCCTTCTCGCTTGCTTCAACACTCAATTCCCTCCTAGCCCCGGGCCGGGTGGATGCATAGAATTTTTTGGAGTGGGCGCTTACCTGAGTACACTTCCTTGAAGGGGGGAGCCATGAGCCCATATCAGGTGGAACGGACCGTTGTGCTGCTGCTGGGCTTTCTCGCCGGAGCCTCGGTGGCGAGCGCCATCGTCCCCGGCGATGTGGCGTTGTCGGTGGCGGTCGGCATCGCGTCGGGCCTGTTCGCGCAAGCCTTCTTTGCCGCCTACTTCCAGGGCCCCGTGTCGTGGCCGTTGCCTCCGTGGCGGCCGGGGCAGAAAAAGAGACCACACTGAACGCGTGACAAGGCGGGAACGGCTCCGAGCCGTCCTCCAAAAGGCAGCGGACCCGGCTGGAGGGAAGGTGTCCGTCGCAATTGTTCCACACGCTCACCGAATCGTGGAGAATAGCGTGTCCAACTTCATTTGCCTCTCTGGAGATTGCGACAACTTCGCCCTGACGAAGGACGGCTGTTTTGTCGTTCGCGACGAACAAGGAAGGGATTGGCTCTGCTACGAGCCGGAAAACTTGCGGTCCGACGCCTCCGAGGCGATGTCCGCCGTCCAGCGGATGCAAGAGAAGCTGCATCGGCTCGGCTTCCAAACCGACGGCACCTATTTCTCCGTCGTCACCTCCATCGACCTCGAGGTCCTCCCGCTCTGGCTCGACGGGGCCTGAGACACCTCTTCAGATGGACATTTCGCTGCCCAACGCTTGCAGCCCACGGCACCATGTGAGTAAAGTAGTAGTTGGAGCCGGGTACTTTTCACGACGATCAACCCACGATGCCGGCCGCATCGTGGGTTGCCAAGGCCGTAGCGGCGCCCCCCTCTGGGCAGGTGAATCGGCGAAAGCCCCCAAGGTGGGTATGCCCTCGGACCGCGGTTTTCCTCTGAGCGGCACGCCGAGGGCCGACCGATGCGTATTCAGACCCAAATCCTCTTGGCGACGAGCTTGGTGATTGCGGTCGCGGCGCTGACCTACTCGCTGATCGTTTATCGGACGCAACGGGCCGCGCTGATCCAGGGGATCGACGACAAACTGGTCACGGCCGCCTTGGCGGTCAAGGCACGGCTCCCGGACGACTACCACGACGCGCTGCCGCCGGATTTCGCCGCCTTCACCGACCCCGATCTGCTCGAAGCCGCACCGCCGGGAGCGGGCCTCTCGGAAGCCGACAAGCAAGCTTTCCGGCAGCGGAGCGAGGAATTCGAGGAGACGATCGCGGTGCATGATGAGTTGTGCGAGCTGCTCGATCTCCAGTATCTCTGGAGCGTGCTGGTTATCGACCCGACGCACATCTACTTCACCTCGGCGACCGATCCTCCGCACGCGAACGGCGGCCGACTGAAAGACCGACATGCTGGGTTCTTCGATCGCCATCGCGACCCGGCGGCCTTCCACGGCGCGATCCGCTCGATGAAGCCCCACTTCAGCGAGTTCCACAACGAGTGGGGCGACGGCCGTATGGTGCTACTGCCCTATGCGACCGACGACGGGCAGAGGAAGTACTGCTTTGGCGCCAGCATGAGCATCGAATCGGTCAACGCCCTGACGCGGCGGACGCTGATGAAAACGCTCGCCCTCAGCGGCGGAGTGCTACTGGTCGGCGTGCTGGTGAGTTTCGTTCTGGCCCGATCGCTCTCCTATCCGATTGTCCGGCTGACCGGCGTTGCCCAGGAGATCGCCGACGGCAAGCTGGACCAGCAGACGCAGGTCGGCGGCAGTTCCGAAATCCGGTCGCTTTCGGCGAGTCTGATCGCGATGAGCCGTGCCATCCGCGACAAGATCACCCAACTGCGCGTGGAGATCGAGCGGCGCAATGAAGCGGAAAAAGGCCTGCGAGAGGCCCAAGACGAGCTGGAGTCGCGCGTCGAGCGGCGCACGGTCGAGTTGGCGCTGGCGAATATCGCGCTGGAGCAAGCCCGGGACGCGGCCGAGACGGCCAGCCAGGCGAAGAGCGCGTTCTTGGCGAATATGAGCCATGAAATCCGCACGCCGATGAACGCGATCATCGGCATGACCGAACTGGTGCTCGACACGCCGCTGACCCACCAGCAGCGCGAGTTTTTGACGGTGGTCGAGGAGTCGGGCGATTCGCTGCTGCGGCTGTTGAACGACATTCTCGATTTCTCGAAAATCGAGGCCGGCAAGATCACGCTGGAGAAGGAAGTGTTCGATCTGGGCGAGAGCCTCGGCGACACGATGAAGTCGCTCGCCGTGCGTGCCCACGGCAAGGGGCTGGAGTTGGCCTGCCGTATTTCGCCCGAGGTCCCGGCGTTTCTCTACGGCGACGCGAGTCGGCTGCGTCAGATCCTTGTCAACCTGATCGGCAATGCGATCAAGTTCACCGACGCCGGCGAGGTCATCGTCGACGTCCAGCGCCGCGCCGGGTCCGACAGCGAGGCGGATCTGCATTTCGCCGTTCGTGATACGGGAATCGGCATTCCCGAGGAGAAGCGGGAAACCATCTTCGGGTTGTTCGAGCAAGGCGATACCACGTCGACGCGGCGCTACGGCGGCACCGGGTTGGGATTGGCGATCAGCTCGCGGCTGGTGGAGCTGATGGGCGGGAACATTTGGGTCGAGAGCGAGGTCGGCCGCGGCAGCACATTTCATTTCACCGCCCACTTCGAGCCGGCGCCCAGCGCCCCGGCCGCGGCGCCCGACGGGAAGCGGCGCGTTATCCGCGGCACCCGCGTGCTGGTTGTCGACGACAACCGCACGAACCGACGCATTCTCGAAGAATTGCTTGTGAGTTGGGGGATGCGACCGACGGCCGTCACTGGCGGAGAAGCAGCCCTGGAGGCGTTGCAGGCTGCCTGGCGGAAAGGGCAATCCTACCAACTCGTGCTGACCGACTCCCACATGCCAAAGCTCGACGGCTTCGGCCTCGCCGAACAAATCAAGCAGGACGGCCACCTCCGCAGTACGGTCATTATGATGCTCACCTCGAGCGACCAGCCGAGCGATATCGGCCGATGCGAGCAGTTGGGCATCGCCGCCTACCTGACCAAGCCGATCAAACGATCGGAACTGTTCGACGCGATCATGCTGGCCCTCGGCGTCACCACGCCGGAAGACGCCGGCTTGGAAGAGCCGACCGCAAGACCGGCTCCAGGCCGGTCCCTGCAAATCCTTCTGGCCGAGGACAGCCTCGTCAATCAGAAGCTGGCCGTCGCGCTGCTGGAAAGGTGGGGGCATACCGTCACCGTGGTCGGCAACGGGCGCGAGGCGCTGGCGGCCTTGGGCGCGCAGACGTTCGAGCTAGTGCTGATGGACGTACAGATGCCCGAGATGGACGGCCTGGAGGCCACCGCCGTCATCCGCACCAAAGAGCAACGGTCCGGCAACCACATCCCGATCATCGCCATGACGGCCCATGCGCTGAAAGGCGACCGCGAGCGCTGCCTTGCGGCGGGCATGGACGATTATGTGGCAAAGCCGATCCGCGCGAAGCAACTCCTCCAGGCGATCGATGGCGTGCTCGAAACGTCTGCCGCGAAGGTCGCGCCCGGGCCGGACACATCGGTCGGCGACCGGGAAACGCCCAACCATTGGATGCAGGCCTTGCGCTCCATCGCGCCCGATCCGGCGATACGACGTACCGTCATGCAAACCGCCTCGGAGGAGATCCCGCATCTGCTTGGCGAGGTGCGTCGGGCAATCGACGACGGCGATGCGGGCGCCTTGCGGCTGGCCGGTCATACACTCAAAGGCACGATTCGCTATTTCGGCGAAGGCGAGGCCTACCACCTGGCCTATCAACTGGAGGCCGCCGGGCGCGACCAACAACTCGAGGCGGCCGGCGCAATGCTCGACCGCCTCGAGAAGAAGCTCGCCGCGATCACAGCCGCCTTGCGCCAGCGGCTGGAAGAGCGATGACCAACAGGCCGCCTACTCCAGCATCGACTTGAGATACGCCTTATCGGCCAGCCCAACGTGTTGGGCGACCACCTCGCCCCGCTTGAAGACCTTCAGGCTCGGGATGGAGCTGACGCCGTATTGAGCGGCTAGTTGCGGGGCCTGATCCACATTGACCTTCACGACCCGCGCACCGTTGGCCTCGTTGGCCACCTCGTCGAGGATCGGCGAGAGCATCCGGCACGGACCGCACCAGTCGGCATAGAAATCGACCAGCACCGGAACGTCGGACTCCAGAACCAATTGATCGAATGTGCCGGCAGTGGCGTGCTCCACCTTGCCTTGCGAATCTGCTGATGGGGGCATGGTCTCTTCTCCGTTGGGTAGGGTTTGGGTGGACGTGCTCACGCGGGACGCCGTCGGAAGCAGGCATGGGCCGGATCGGCCGAGCGAAAACCCGGCGATCAGCGTCAGCATTGCCACAACGCCCAGGATATGCCAGTTCTGTCGAAACCAGACTCGCATGACGGGGCCTCTTTCTGCAACACGGGGTAGACGCTGCCGGCCGTTTCGACGCCCGGAACTTGCCGCATCTCCCATTACCGATGCTCCGGGACCGGGAAAGGTTACAACGAAGAAGGCTGAAGCAAGACTCAAGACTAGCGCCACTGCCGCGCAGGCGGGAATCCAGGGGCCGGCCGCACTCGGCTGGATTCCCGCCTGTGCGGCAGTGACGACAGCCGGCCGTCCACCTCGGCTGACGATCATTTGCAGCGCGAAGATCAATAGGTTTGTCAAAACCTACGGATAGACCGGGGCCGGCACCATGCTGAGAATCTCCGCGACCAGGTCCTCCGGCTCCTCGTCTTCGACGCCCAATCGCACGCTCAACACCGGCATCGCGACGGCTTGAATGTCGTCCGGCGTGACGAACGGACGGCCCTGCAGGCGGGCCCAGGCCTGGCCGACGCGAAGCCACGTGAGCAGACCGCGCGGGCTAACGCCAAGCGTCACACGGGGATGCTCCCGAAACGCCTCGCCCAATTCGGCCAGATAACGGCGCACCGGATCGCCGGCGGCCGTCTCCGCCACGCTTTGCTGCATGCGGATCAACTCATTGTGGTCGACCACCTGCGGAACCTGCGGCCCGGCGCCGGTCGGCATGCCGATCGACGCTTCGAGCATGTCGACCACGTCGCCTTGTGAGGGATAGCCTACGTGCAGCCGCATGGCGAAGCGGTCGAGCTGCGCCTCGGGCAATGGGAAGGTGCCGTGCAACTCGATCGGGTTTTGCGTGGCGATCACGAAGAAACGATCGGGCAGCGGCCGGGTCACGTTGTCGACGGTCACCTGCCGCTCGGCCATCACCTCCAACAGCGCGCTTTGCGTCCGCGGCGTCGCACGATTGATTTCGTCCGCCAAAAGCACGTCGGCAAACACCGGCCCCGGCACAAACTCCAACGCCCGGCTCTGCTGATTGAAGACGTTGAAGCCGCTGATGTCGCCGGGCAACAGGTCGGGTGTACACTGGATGCGCGCGAAACGCCCACCGATCGCGGCTGCCAAGGCCTTCGCCAGCGTCGTCTTCCCCAGACCCGGCAGGTCCTCGATCAGCAGATGCCCTCGGGCCAACAGCGCGGCGAGCACCCGTTCGATGACATCCGGCTTTCCGCGCAAGGCACCGTTGAGCACATCGCGTAGGGCATCAATTCGCTGAGTATCGGCTTCAAGAAACAAGGCGGTATGGTTTTCGAGCGGTTTGGTCATGGTTCTCAGGCGTGGGGGGGACATTTCGACACCGTGGCAACGACGACTGCCCATCGCATCGTCGGGCAGGATCGCAGCGGTTCCGCGAAGGGGCCATGTCGGCAAGCTCGCCGCCCGACTTCCGGCAGATGCACCGATCCGGTGCGGCGGCGGAGCACCTCTGTCGGGCCGTGCGTCGCAGTGCGGCAACCGTGCAGAGTCGGCCTGCGTCGCGGCAGAGCCGCGCGGCGCTGCCGTTGGCCCCTTGCGGCGCGTCTGCGACGGACTGCCCGTGGGCCAGCCAGTCGGCCATCTCGGCCAACGCGGCGAGGCAACGGTCGATCTCCGGCTGGGCGGCGAACAAATCGGCCTCCCAAGCGCGGAGCGTCTTGCCCGGCGGGCGTGGACGACCGGCCAGCTTGGCCCGACGTTCGATCAGCCGCCAGGTTGCCGGGACACTTTCGCTTATGGGCCCCCGGCGGCGCAGCAGCCACACGAATGTGGCCACGCGCTCGGCAACATGGCGGCGGAAGACGAGCAGGCCGACCGCGCCGGCAAGCGCCATTGCCAGCACCGCGCCGGACGCTTTCAGCCAGCGGAGGAATGCGTTCCAGCGATGTGGCACCGCCTGCGGCATCCCGCTGGGCGGGTCGGGCGAGCGGTATTCGGGAGTCGGCTCCAGGTTGGCCCAGGTTCCGTCGGGCAGTTGTGTCTGGGTCCAGTAATGGACATCGTCGGCTCGAATCGGCGTATTGCCCGCCAGCCGCCGGTACAGGTTGGGCTGGGCATAGAAACCCCCGACCATCCGGCTGGGATAGCCCAGGCTGCGAAGCAGCACCGCCGCCGCCGAGGCGAATAGGTAGTCCGGCCCCGCCCGCGACTCCAAAAGGAAATAGGCGATCGGGTCGTCGACGTCCGGCGGGACCGTCGCCTGCGGATCGTTCCGAGCGTGGCGACGCAAGTTGGAGACCAACGCCTCGATCTGCGGCCAGCCGCGCGGGGTCTCGCCGGTCCATTGCTCGAGAAGTTGGGCCAATTCGTCCGGCAGACCGGCCATGTGTTGCTGCTTCCGCCAGGTCAGATACCGCGAGAAGAATAGGTCGCGCATCCGCGGCGACTCGTGCATCAAGCTCTGGAGCCGGACGCGAAGCCCGGGTGTCTGGTCGAGCCGCTGTTGGATCAAGGCTCCGTCGTACGGACTCAGCAGATACTCCGCCTCGCTGGCGCCGTTGGGCTCTTCGGCGAGCAGCGATTCCGCGTAGTCGCGAGCAATTGGGATGAAATACGGCGCCAGCAACCGGCTATCCGGCACATCGCCCCACATGTGACGCACCGATGCCCGACCCCACCCGACCGGATCCTCCATCGCCGCGGCAAGCGACCACGGATTGTTGATCCGCTGCGTCTCCTCGGCCAGGGCCGCCGGCTCCAGCGGAAAGTTCGGCGGATGCGTCACCGTCAGCCACATGTTCTCGCCGACCACGTCCGCCGTAATGTGCGGCGCGAACCGGCGCGGTTCCGCTTGCCAGGCGGCTCCGTCAAACCGATCATAACTGACCACCGGGATGTGCCGCGGTCCGCGACCCTTGGTGTGAAACAGAATCTGCCGCGGGTCGTAGCCGTCGGGCTGGTCCTCCGAACTCGGCCGACGCACGATCGAAAACTCTTCGTTCACACCCAAGCCACGCCGGCCGCTGCCCGGCCGATCGTGACGCCACATCCCCTCCGATTCGTCCTTGCCCGAATCCTGGGTCCTCTCGTGCGCTGGGTCTTTTTCCCGTTCGGCCGCATAGTTGCTCGGGCCGTACTTTTGCATGGTCAAGTGGGCGAGTGCCGAACGGTGGGCGTCTTCCAGCCGCTTCCGGGCCTCCGAATCGCGGCCCTCTCGCATCGAGCCGGGTACTTGGGCAATCATCTGGACCACCGACTGCAAGTCGGCCGGGTAGAGCAAAACCCCCAGTATCCCGGCGACGACCGCGCACGCCGCCAGAAAGAGCGCGGGTGCCCGCGGCAGCGGCGAGCCATCGTCGGTTGGCCCGCGGAGTTGTTCCCAATGGCCCGCCATCAGCCACAACACGGCGACCACGACATACGCGAGGGTGGCCAGCAACAGCCAACCCCCGCCTCCCAGGGTAAAGGCGAAGAGCATGACAAACAGGCTGCCGAGCCCCGCGATCCGGCTCATGCGCGGCACCTTACCCATGGCGGCCGACAGCAGGGCCAGGTTCCGCAGTCCGGCGAGGATCGAAAACTCCAGCCCTGCCGCGCCGGCCAAGGCGGGTGGCAACCACGCCAGCAGGAAGGGACGACCCAGCACCGGCACGAGGATGGCCGCCGCCAGTGCCGCCTCGCCCCAAACCCGTTTGGCCGTTCGCCGCCGGAACCATTGCCGCGCCGCCAACGCCGCCCCGACGAGAAACGCCAGCCGCACGGCGGACCCAGCCGACCACGCAGCCGCGCCGGCCGCCGCCAGTTCCGAAGCCGCCGTGGCGATGATCGCCAAAAGTAGCGTCAGCGACTGCCGGGTCGATTCCGTGCGATCGTGGTTGTCCCTCGACTCAAATGCCACAAGCCAACTCCTTCCACGCTTTGTGCAACTGCCGATGCCCGGGGTCGTTGACAGGGATAAGGTGGACTACCGCGCTGTTGGCAATGCGAGGTTCGCCGCCTTTGCCGTCGGACTGGCCGTCGGCGTCGACCAGGAAGAAATGGTATCGGTTGTCCGCTCCCAGCGAGTGGGACCCCAATCGCTGCATGCCGGCTTTGGTCGTGACGATCAGTTGGGTGCCGTGGTCGAAGGCGCGGTATTCGGGATTCTCGAGCAGATGGCGCAGCGGCGTGCCGTGGTCGGCGTGCAGTCGGGCCAGCGCATCCAAGGCTGGCGCCAAGCCCGCGCGGCTCTCCGCCTCAAACGCCCGATGCCGCTCGAAGACGAGCGACGCCCGGATGCCGGTGTCGACCATGGCCGCCGCCAAACTGGCCGCGATCGAAATGGCCGCCTCCAGGGTCGCCTCCCCGGCGGGCCCCTGATGCACTTCCGGCGCCGTCTCCAACAACACCTGCACGCCGTGCCGCGCCGGCGCCGACCGCTCACAAACGATCAACCGGCCGTGCCTCGCCGTCTGCCGCCAATGGACCCGGCGCAGCGATTCGCCTGCCACGTAGGGTCGGGTTCCCCGGATTTCGCCCACCGTGCCGACGCGCTGGTCGTCGATCAGTTCGCCGTAGCTGCGACTCCGCAGACCGTCGCGCGAAGGCGGCAACGGCACCAACTCGGGCCAGACCACCACTTGGCCAACCGTCGTCAGCCGACGCCGAACCGTCAGCAGTCCGAACGGAAAACTCGAAGCGATCGTAGGCGGGTCCAACGGAAAAACACCCCGCCGCTGCGGGAGAATCGTTCGGAGCAGCAGTGTCTCCCTCCAGGGCGGCAGCCGTGGGATGACCAGACGAGCCGAATCGGCTGCCCTCTTGGACACTCCTCCCCATTCGCCCCGAACGACCAACCCGTGGACAGCCCAGAGCCATGGATTTCGGAGCCGCAACTCAACCTTCAGCTTCCTGCCCACCTGTCCGCGGCGACGTGGAAACGTCATCTGCCCCCGCATGCGCCGCACAGTCAGCCAAGGCAGCAGGTAGCCCAACAGCAGGATTGCCGCGATCACGGCCGCCACGACAAATGCTCGAGGATGGATCACAATCCCGCAGAACGCGGCAGTCGCCGCCGCAATCAGCAGGCTCAGCGGCAGCGCGTTCCGCCACGGCTTGCCCGGCGGGGCCCCTGCGTCGGGCGATGCTTCAGACACCGACACAGTCTCTTGCTCCGTCGTAGCGGCTTTCGGATGGGTTGGGTACATTGCACGCATCATGGCGCCTCGGCCAGTCCAACATCCCGTCGGCCGGTCGTCTGGAATACTAACACGGAATATCCTGGGGGTCTTTCACCGCGTTTCGAACCTGCCTTCGAGCGGAAGCCTGCATTGGTTGGCGGCCCCTGGCATTGCAGTCGCTCCAAGTTTGGCAGGGCAAGACTCCGACCGAGCCGCTGAAACCCTCAAATAGTTTCTGGCGCGGAAAACCACAATCATGGGTGCCATGGCCACGCAAGCGTGGCCATGATGCCGAGTTTGCCGGTGTTTTCGGGCATGCCCACGACAAGCGCGGGCATGGCACCCGCTTTCCACAACAGGAACTAAATATTCAGGGCTCAGCAGCAGTTTCGCCCTCCCGCTCGGTCCCCCACACGGTGTGACTTGGAACGACTTCGTATTCCAGGACCGTCCGGCCCGAAGCCTAGCAAGGTCATGTTGTGATAGAATGAGCACCGCACGATACGAGGAGAAAAATGGAAGAAAAGGGCTCCGAAGCCCCCTGAACTCCCCGACCCTATTTTGCGGGCAAAGCATCTTCCCGTCAAGGATGCAGACCGGAGCGTGTCGGCCTGAGACCTTCTGCGATGCCGCCCACGGGACTCTCTCGGAGGGGGTGGAGCTGCGACGGGCCGGGCCGATTGCCCTCGAGAAAATGCTGTTCTCCCTAGGGGGTTACCGACCACCAGGAACCCGTTATAATGGTGCTAGAATTCGCATTTCGGCGCGGCCCCCACCGCGCGCAGGGAGGATGGAGATGGTCGACCACACCATTCGCGTGTTGCTCGTGGAAGATGATCGCGACGACGTCGCGTTGATCCGGGCCTACCTGCGCGAAGCCCAGGGGTTCCGTATTGAACTGGAGCATGTGGACCGGCTTTCGCTGGGGCTTCAACTGGCCGAAAGCGGCAGGTTCGACGTCCTGCTGCTGGATCTCTGCCTGCCGGATAGCTGGGGCCTGGAGACGTTTCGCACGTTCCATGGTCATGCCCCGCGGATTCCCATTGTGGTCATGACCGGCGCCGAGGTGATGGAGAACGCCCTGCAAGCGGTGCGCGAGGGGGCTTCCGATTACTTATTCAAGGGCGAGTTGGGCGGCTCGCTGTTGATTCGGGTGATTCTCTACGCCATCGAACGGGCCCGGCGATTTCGGGCCGAAGCGGCACTGCTTGCCTCGCAGCGGGAAATGGAGATTGCCCGGTCGATCCAAATGGGGCTCTACCCGGCCGCCGCGCCCAAGCTGCCCGGCTACGACATCGCCGGCAACTGCTTCCCGGCCGAATCGGTCGGTGGCGACTACTTCGATTTTTTCCATATGCCCGACGGCGGACTGGTCATTGCCGTCGGCGACGCGATGGGACACGGCGTCGGGGCGGCGCTGCTCAGCGCCGGGTTCCGCGCCGCGCTGCACAGCCTTGTGCTGACCAACCGCAGCGTCGGTGATATCCTGGGCCTGACAAACCAGACCCTCACCAATGGCTCCACCCTGGTCGGCTTCGGAACCCTGTTGCTGATCCACCTCGACCCGAAATCCGGCTCGATGGTCTACGCCAGCGCCGGCCACGAACCGGGGCTGATCCTCGACAAGACGGGCCGCCTGACGCAAACGCTCCCGAGCACGGCCATCCCGCTGGGTGTCGAACCGAACACGACGTTTCCCGAATCGCACGAGATCAAGTTGGCGCCGGGCGATATCCTCGTGCTGCCGACCGATGGCTTCCGCCAAGCGTGGCCGGAGGCCACCACCGAAGCGGCCGTGGAACACCTGGTCGAGGTTGTCCGCCGCCACCGGGAACAATCGGCCGCCAACATCGTCGAGGCCTTGGCCGCGGCCGTGTGCAGCCCCTGGGCACCCACCTCCCCGCCGGACGATTTCAGCGTCATCGCCGCCAAGCTGGCCGCCGATATCCACCTTGCCCATTCGCCGTCGACGACTGAGCTCTAGCGTCAGTACTTCGAGCCACTGAGTGTGCTGATTCGTTCATTCAACGAATCAGCACGTTAGCGCGACGGAGGCCGTATTTTTTCCCCCGCTGCGCTGCCGCTTCCTGACGGCTGACAATTTCCCGGAAAACCCCAAAAAGATTGCTTGACCGGCGGGTAACGCTGGTTAGAATTGGGGGGTAGAAAGGGATCGACACGCCCTGCCCGTTCGGGCGGACTGAATGGTCAAGACCGTATCCAGGGAGGAGGGAGCCCCTCATGCTGGTTCTCAACCGCAAGGAAAAGGAATCCATCGTGATCCGCGATGATATTGTGGTCACCGTGATCGCCGTGCGCGGGAATAAGGTACGGCTGGGCATCGACGCCCCGAGGGAGGTGTCGGTTCATCGCCTGGAGGTACACGACAGGGACAAGGTCGCCACAAAGCCGGAAATCCCGCACCAGCCCTGACGGCCCGGCCACTCGACCAACGCATCGCCTCCCCCGCCAAGGCCGTCTCTGACCTGTTGACCCGGTACTTTCCCGCCCGGTTGCTTGCACGTTGCCCTCTTGCCGCCTAAAATGCGGGCTGCACGCGGCAAATGCTCCACCTCCATCCCTCTTTCGGGCGATTCTGATGAGCGGCGACGACCAAAAACGGGAGATCCTTCACTGGCTGATCGACCAGGGACACTCCCCCGAGGAAATCAACAAGATCGTTCAACGACTCGACGACTACGACTTGCACACCGTCTACGGATCGCTCTTCGCGGGAAGCGAGCAGCGCGAGGAGGGGGAATTGGACGTCGAGGACGTGATCGACGACGTGCTCAACACGATCACCACGGAGTTCGGCACCGAGGAACAGACCTTCTCGGTTATCAAGCACCTCGAAGCGCGGGTGCCGCTGCTGGGCCCGAGGGAGGCCTCGCCCGAGCAGCTTGCCGCCGAGCTGCGCGGGCAGGTCGCCGAACTGGCCCAGCGGTTCACCTGCTCCGACCGCGCCGACCACCGCGTCCCGATCACGCTGGAGTTGGCCGAGACGTCCGCGGCCCGGGAGGCCCAGTGGTCGCGCTTGCCACGGCCGGCCCAAGACCGCCATTTCGCGACCCTCCGTGCCGTCGTCGCCGAGGAGCTGCTCGCGGAAATCGACAACCCGACGGATGAGAACGGCCTGGAGCCGCTGATGGTCGGGCTACGCAAACGAGTATACGACTGGGTCGTGCTGGCCAACATCGCCATGCCGGGCAAGATCGAGACGGCCGAGGGTCTGCTGGCCGGCCCGGCGTGCGAGACGCGGATCGAGCCGATGCAAAGTTGCCTGGCGCAGGCCGTCGAGTATGCCGAGAAGACGGAGTGGCCAAAGCTGCATCGCCTCTCGCTGGCGACAATCCACGACTGGACGCTTCACAAGCATTCTTGGCTCTTGGACCACCGCGGCGACAACGCCGTCTCGCGGGCGCTTAGCGCGCTGAGCCACCTGTTCCGGCCCTCGGGCTGCGACGCGGCCCTGGACCTCTTCTTCGCCATGCTCGGCCTGGAGGCCCTGTATGCCGACTCCTACGAGGGCATCCAGCGGCAGTTGCTCGGCAAGAGCGAGGCGCTGTTGGGCGGCAATCGCTCGCTGGCCGCGCATCTTGTGCCAATGTACCAACTGCGGTCGAAGCTATCGCACGGTTCGCTGGGTTTGCGCAACCGCTACGACCATCGCCCCGCCCCGCCGGCCGACTCGCGCCTTGCGGAGCCGATGTGCGCTGCGGTGGGCCTGTTGGTGGCGACGCTCCAATGGCTGGTCCAGAACGACCGGCACGAACTGCGATTCGAGTATTCGGTCGTCGCCCCGCAAGACGGGCCCAGCTAGAAATCACGGCCCGACGGCTGCCGGCAGCAGCGGCGCGAGGACCTCGTGGGCGAAAGCCAGCAGCGTGGTGCCGGTCGTCGTGCCGGCGCTGCGCGGCTCGGTCGGACGCAGCAGGCCGGCCTCGATCGCCTCGTAGTATTCCAGGGCCAACTCCGCCGCATCCTCGGAGAAACCGAGCGCCTCCATCGCGGCCAGCGCTTCCTCCGGCGAGGCCTTGACGTGGACCACTTTGCGGCCGATCCCTTCGGAGATCAACGTCGCGGCCTGGCTGAACGAGAGGTCGGCCGCGCCATGGAGTTCCTCGGCCCCGTAGCCTTCCCAGTCGGCGTCCAACAGCCGGACGGCGGCCACCTCGGCGACGTCGGAAGCCGCGATCATCGGGAACCGCACCGCTCCGGCGACCGGCAAGCGAATCCGCCCGGCCTGGCTGATGGCGGCGAGTTGCAGCAGGTAGTTCTCGAAGAAGTAGGCAGGCCGCAAATGTCGGATGCTGATGGCCGCCTGATCGAGGACTTCCTCGACCTCATGCAGCCCGGACACGCTACCGCCCCCCCAACTCCGCTGCGCGCCGAGGCAGGAGAGGTTTACCACGCGGAGGATTTCGTTCGCCTCGATCGCGGCCGCCGCGGCCTTCGCCATCCGTACCTGGGTGCCGCTGACATCGTTCGAGGTCATGCAGGGCGGCGTCGCCCAAAAGAGCACGTCGACCCCTCGCGTCGCGTCGATGACGAACGCTTTGTCGCCCAACGACCCACGCGCGGTCTCAAGATGCCGCACCTGGCGGTCGGTGAGCCGTAGCCGTGCCGGGTCGCGGACGAGCAGTCGGAGGTCGGCCCCGGCATCGAGCAGCCGCTCGACCACGACGCGGCCAACGTGGCCGGTCGGCGTTGTGACGGCGATCTTCATGGCCTATTCTCCGGATTATTCAGCGATCATCGGCACACCTCTACCGCCCGGTTGCCGAACACTCGCCCTATCCATATGCTATGCATAGGTCCCGCGCTGGGTCAATAACCACGCGGCGGACCATGCGGTCCCCTTTTTTGATTCACCGGAGGGTGAAGCGGTGCCGAATACGCCTTGGATGCTCTATGGGGCCAACGGCTACACCGGCCGACAGGTGGCCGAGCAGGCAGTGGCCCAGGGCCTGTCGCCGGTGCTGGCGGGCCGGAACCGGAGGGCGATCGCCTCGCTGGCGACCCAGTTGCGGTGCGAATACCGCGTCTTCTCGCTGAAGGAGACCGAGCCGATCGTCGAGCATCTCGCCGGGATGACCGCCGTTTTGCACTGCGCCGGCCCGTTCGCCCATACCAGCCGGCCGATGGTCGAGGCCTGCCTGCGGTCGCACTGCCACTATCTGGACATTACCGGCGAGATCGACGTGCTCGAGTGGATCGCCGGCCAACACGATCGGGCAGCCCGGGCTCGCGTGGCACTGCTACCGGCCGTGGGGTTCGACGTGGTGCCGAGCGACTGCCTCGCGGCGATGCTGGGCGAGCGTTTACCCCAGGCCACGCACCTTCAACTCGCCTTCACCGCCCCGAGCCGAGTCAGCCCGGGCACGGCACGGACCATCTTCGAAGGGCTTCCCGGCGGCGGTCGGGTTCGACAGGACGGCCACATCGTCCGCGTTCCTCTGGCATGGAAGAGCCGGGAGATTCCGTTTCGCGACGGGCCCCGGCATGCCGTCACCGTCCCTTGGGGAGACGTGGCCACGGCCTGGCACACCACGGGCATTGGCAACATCGAGGTCTACACCACCCTGCCGGCCGCCCAGACCGTGCAGCTCCGCCGGTTCCGGCCCGTCTTCTGGCTGTTGGGCCGATGGCCGCTTCGGCCGTTGCTCGGACACATGATCCAGCGAACCCTCGCCAAGGCGACGCCCCAGCGGCTGCCGCCCGGCCGGGCCTCGTTCTGGGGCTGCGTGGCCGACGAACAGGGCAACAGCGTCGAAGCCACCATGGAGACGCCCGGCGGCTACGAACTGACGGTGAGCGCCGCGCTGGCTGCCGTACAGAGGGTGCTCGACGGCTGCGTGCCGCCTGGCTTTTCCACGCCCGCGAAGGCCTTTGGCCCCGACTTCGTGCTCACGCTGCCGGAGACCGATTTTCGGTGGGGGTAGAGACGGCGATCTCTGTTCGGCGTCTCTCTCGGAGTCGCTTGGCTCTCCTGAGCCGAGTCGTTTTCGTGCCAGGGCCACGAACGGGCCGCCGTTGCCAGGGCTGCTCTATTTTCGCGGTGCCACCCAACCACCCCCGGCTCGGGAGAGCCAGGCTACGGCTGCCCGAAATGATGCGTGATCGGCTCGAAACCGATGGTCACCTCCTCCTCGCTCCAGCGGTACTGATAGCGGTTGATGAGGTCCTCGGGCCGGTCGAAATACTTCTTCAATTGCATGAAGTCGATTTCGTCGATGTCCTTCTCCTTCGGATTCACGGCATGGGCGGAGATGATCAGCAACCAATACGGGCCCTTGTCGGGCACGACGAGATAGAACTGCCCGTCCTGGTCGGCCCGAGTGTACTTGCCGCCCAGCTCCTCGATCATCTGTAACGACTCGTGGCTCTCGACCGGCGGCGGGTCTTGCGGGCGGATGCCGTCGATCGGGATGAATCGGTTCGGCAAATGCCCCTGCGGCAGCGCAATCACCACCGCGCCCTCGTCCTTGCCGACCCCGCCGGCGTCGAGCGGATAGCTCAAGTTGCCGCGCACCGGGATCCGTTCCCTCTCGGCCTGCTCCTGGCGGACCTGCTGCTCGTATTGGGCATCGCCCCGGCCGATCTCGTAGCCGCTCCAGAACGCCGCCACGCCGAAGATCAGCAGCAACAGCGCCTGCACATAGAACGTGCGGCGGTGGAAAAGGATCATGCCCTTCGGAAGCGTCTCCAGCGAATCGTAAGGGTGCGGCGGCTCCGGCCTGACCGGCGCCGGCCGCGGGGCAGCGGAAGGCCGAGCCGGCGGGATGGCGACCGGCTCCGGCGCGTCGTCGTCGACGATGAAATCAGGATCGCTCGCGGCGGCCGGGCCTTCGGTCGAGTTCTTCCGGCTCATCGTCGTCGACGACGACGCTTCCTCGCTGGAAACGACCTGCGTGAACTTGCAGCGTGGGCATTGGATCTCCGTGCCCGCCTTACGCGAGGAAATTCCTAGAAGCTGCTTGCACCGCTGGCACTGAAAACGTATCGGCATGGACCTTCAATTCCCGAACGACGCCGGATGGTATCCCTTCAGGCTACCATGAACAGCCCCGCCGGCCCAGTGTCGGCCGGAAGTCGATCCTGCGTCGTGTGAACGGTTGCCAATGCTTGGCCGTCCTTCCCTCGCAGTCGGAAATCCAGCCGCGCGCCGGTTCGCACTGGGTTCCCGCCTTCGCGGGAAGGACGGTTCGCTTACCGGTCTTGTTCGTCACAACTCATCAGGGCCATAATCCGGACTAGGGCTCGCGGTCCGACCAGCGATCGAGCCCCAGCGTCAGAAGCAGCAGCACCAGATCGGCCGCCCAGAGGGCGCCGCCGGTCCAGGCGGCGTACCACAGAATGTTCCGGCCGACCGCATCGCCCATCGCTCCGAGCAGGGCCGAAAGAGCCAGGCAGACCACAACGGCGACCGGCAAGCCGACCGCGGCGACCATGAGAAACAGCAACAGCCCGCGGGGAACGAGTCGATTCATCTGCGAATACTTCCGTGGGGAGGTGCCGGAGCCCAGCCGGCTGCAAAACAGGCAATTTGCGCAAAAGCACCAATCCACCTAATCTTGCTGATCGCTACACCTTCTGTCAAGGGTTGCCTTTTCTTGACTCCGCCCGCCAGTAGGACACAATAAAGTAAAGCCTTGGAACTCCTAATGAAACGGGGACTGGCTCGGAGCCCTCGACGTCATGTAGCGGGAAACAACGTGCCCGCGAGGTGCCTGCCCTCCCCTTTTTATTAGGAGTTCTTGTGCAGAAAGGACATTTATGCGTCGTAGCGACCATCATCGGCATACGATTCTCTCTCGCGCGGTTGTTGCAACAGCAGCCACCCTCCTGGCGGCCTGCCAGATGCCCCTCCCGTCGGCCTGGTCGGCGGAAATCATGCTCGAAGACGGGCGGATTCTCAAGGGGGATCTGGCCGAGGTCAGCAGTCTCGCCGAAACGCCCCAGCCGCCGACTACGGCCGGCATGGGCCCGGCGCGGCTGATTGTCTTGGTCGACGATCATCTGCGGCGAACCTTCGTCTATCGGCGGCAAATCCGCGAGGTCCGCCAGGCCGACCTCAACCCGACGGTCGAGGAGAAGTTCCTGATCCGCCAGCGGGCGTTGCAGGCGGGGCCGGCGGTCAAGAGCGTAGGGCCGGTGGCACGGATCGAGCCGTTCGACGAGTTCGGCCGGCGGATCTTTACCTTCAACACCCTGCAAGGACCGATCGACGTGATCCAGGGGATCACCGAAATCACGCCCGAGTGGACCAAGGTCGAGGGCATCTCGCACATTTGGGACATGCGGATCGCCACCAGTTCGATCCCGCCGGATGTGCTGCACAAGGTCCTGATGAAGCAGATCGACGCGAGCAACCCCGAGCATTTGAAGAAGGTCGCCCGGTTCTACTTGCAGAGCGAGCGTTACGGCGAGGCCCGGCAAGCGTTGGAGATGCTCGTCAAGGCGTTCCCCGACCGCCCCGAGCTTAAAGAGGAGTTGGCACCGACGATTCGCTCGCTACGGCAACTCGGGGCTCAGCGGCTGTTGCAGGAACTGCAGTTGCGGCGCGACGCCGGGCAGCACCGCATGGTCCTGGCCAAGCTTCAGACGTTCCCTTCCGAGGACGTCGCCGGCGAGATTCTCCAGGCGGTCCGCGAGATGGTCGAGACCTACGGCGCCACCCAGACGCAAGGCCAGCAATGCCTCGAACAACTCGACGCGGTCTGTGCCGGCGTGAAGAAGCCGGAGATTCGCGAGCAGATCGAGACGATCCGCCAGGAAATCCGCCGCGAGTTGAACATCAACACATTCGCCCGCATGGCGGCGTTTCGCCAGAACGTGGGCGACCCCGAGTTGACGCCCGAGGAGAAGACCGCGTTGGCCGCAAGCGGCTGGCTGATCGGTAGCGACTCGGCGACGGTGAACCTGCCGGTAGCCATGTCGTTGTACCGGGTGCGGAACCTGGTCCGCGAATACATGGCCGAACCGGTGAAGGTCAACCGGGCGCGGCTCCTTGCGAAGCTCGGCAGCGAGGAAGGCGCCGCGCCGCGGTTGGTGGCCGCGTTGATCGCGCATATGAAGCCGCCCCTGCCGGTGCCCGAGCCGATGGCCGAGGACAAACCGGGGCTGTTCTCGCTTCAGGTCGACGTCATGCCGGGCGAGCCACCCGCGCGATGTCTTGTCCAGCTTCCGCCGGAGTACGACCCCTACCGCCGCTATCCGACCATCGTCACCTTGCACGGCGCCGGCGCCACCGCCGAACATCAGCTCGACTGGTGGGCCGGCGGCTGGGCCGAGGGCGGCTGGCGCATGGGCCAGGCCACGCGCCGCGGCTATATCGTGATCGCGCCCGAGTGGGCCGACGAGCACCAGAGAAGCTATGGCTATTCGGCCCGGGAACACGGCATCGTGCTCGGCGCGCTGCGCGACGCCTGCCGGCGGTTCGCCGTCGACACCGATCGGGTGTTTCTCAGCGGCCATTCGATCGGCGGCGACGCGGCCTGGGACATCGGCCTGGCCCATCCCGATCTCTGGGCCGGCGTGATCCCGATCGTCGCCCAGTCCGACCGCTATTGCCAACACTACTGGGAGAACGCCAAGTATGTCCCCTTCTACTTCATCGCCGGCGAGTTGGACGGCAACAAGCTGACCCAGAACGCCGCCGATCTGGACCGCTACTTCGCGCCGGGGTACAACTGCACGGTGGTCGAGTACCTCGGCCGCGGCCACGAGCACTTCTCCGACGAGATCCTCCGCCTGTTCGACTGGATGGGCCGGTTCCGCCGCGATTTCTTCCCCGAGGAGTTCACCTGCGCCACCATGCGGCGCTGGGACAACTTCTTCTGGTGGGTTGAGCTGAGCGGCATGCCGCCCCGCGCGGTGGTCGAGCCGGTCGACTGGCCGCCGCCGCGCAATACCCAGGCAATGAAGGTGACCGCGCGGCTGACGAAGAACAACGGGATTTACATCACGCCGGGCGCTTCGCAGGTCAGCGTTTGGATTTCGCCGGAGATGATCGATTTCGAGAAGCGTGCCTACGTGGTCGTCAACGGGCGGCGTCTGAACAGCCGCAACCCGTTTCTTCAGCCCGACCTCGAGACGCTGCTGGAAGACGTCCGCACGCGCGGCGACCGCCAGCATCCGTTTTGGGCCGTCGTCGAGGCCCAAACCGGCCGCCGCGGGTGGTAGCCGGCGGTGCCTCACTTCGCCGCGGCGAACTCGGCCTGGGCCTTCTCCTTCACGCGTTTCAGGTCGAGCTTGCCGGTGCCGAGCACGGGGATTTCGTCGACGCGGCGGAAGCTATCGGCCGAGGGAATCCATAGCGGCGGCAGCCCGGCCTCGCCGAGTCGGCGCCGGATGTCCTCGGGAGGAACCTCCAAGCCGGTGTGCAGCACGACAATCCGCTCGCCTTTGCGCTCGTCGGGCACGCCGGTCACCACGATCCGCTGGTCGTCCTCGTCCAGGCCGAGCGTCTGGCTGATCGCCTCCTCGATGCGGATATGCGGAACCATTTCGCCGCCGATCTTCGAAAACCGGCTGATCCGGCCGGTGATGCGGATGAAGCCCTCGTCGTCGATCACGGCCACGTCGCCGGTGGTGTACCAGCCGTCGTGGAGCACCTCGGCCGTCTTGTCAGGCAGGTCGAGATAGCCTTGCATGACATTGGGGCCGGCGATTCGCAACATGCCCGACTTGTTCGGCCCGAGGTCCTCGCCGGTGTCCAGATCGACCACCTTGGCGCGGACGCCCGGCAGGGGCAGGCCGACGGTGCCCTCCTTGTTCATGTTCCGCTCGGCGTGCGGTGCCCGATCGCGCGGCACGTTGACCGACACGACCGGCGAAAGCTCCGTCGTCCCATAGCCCTCGACCGGCCGAATGCCCAGCTTCTGCTCGAACTGGTTGGCCAGTTCTCCGCTGAGCTTCTCCGCGCCGGTAAGCACCAGTTGCACGGTGGAAAACTGTTCCGGGGTGCAGCGACGGATGTAGGTCCGCAGGAACGTCGGCGTGGCGATGAGGATCGTCGCCCCATGGCGCTGACACAACTGGCCGACAGGCCGGGCCTCCAACGGGTTGTGGTGGTAGACCGTCTTCGGCTCCAGCGTCAGCGCCGTCCAGAGCGTGGCCGTGTAGCCGAACGAATGGAACAGCGGGAGGATGCCCACCAACACATCCTCGCGCCCCAGGTGAATCACACTCGCAAAGGCGTCGATATTCGAGCCGACGTTGCGGTGCGAAAGCATCACGCCCTTGGGCATGCCGGTCGAGCCGGAGGTGAAAACGATCGTCAACAGGTCGTCCGGCGGGATCTCCAGCAGGCCCAGACGGCGCTCGA
>Ga0180434_10001214_pt1 | contig 37390 bp, 34 predicted proteins | sample SS_ome_7_FD_132453 | JGI IMG/M metagenome (GOLD analysis project Ga0180434, IMG submission 132453) | Hypersaline lake sediment archaeal communities from the Salton Sea, California, USA - SS_1_D_2 metaG | ecosystem: Environmental > Aquatic > Non-marine Saline and Alkaline > Hypersaline >... | reverse complement strand
GAGCCCATCGCGGAGCCCATCGCGGAGCCCATCGCGGAGCCCATCGCGGAACAAAAAAAACCTGCCGACATTTTTGCAGATGTTTCTCTCGAAACGACACCATGGCTAACATTAGATGGTGTCGTATCAGAATGTAAAGTAGTTGATGTATACGATGCCGATACTGTTACTATTGGGATTCCGTATCTTGGACAAGTTCGTCTAGTTAAGATTCGTTTCTTCGGCATCGACAGTGCCGAAAAGAGAACAAAAAATCTTTCCGAAAAGAAAGTGGCATATGAAGCCACAGAATGGCTTACTAAATTGATTCACAATAAAGTGGTTTGGGTCAAATGTGATGGTTGGGGGAAGTTCGGAGGGCGTACAATAGGAACTTTGTATATGACGGAGGCTGATTTGAAAGCCAATAGGAGTATAAATGACATGGTAGTAGAGAAAGGGTATGCCTATAGGTATTATGGGAAAAAGAAACTCAAATTTGAAGATTGGTATGGAAAACAAAATGTTTAGTACTAATAAAAATGGGAGCTTTATTTAGTAAACCAACCGACGCTTCAAAAGATAAATTTAGAACTAAAGTTAAAACAATGAAGCAATCTAAGGTAAATTATGAAAGAAAAAGGCGTGGGCAAAATGCATATCGAATACATAATAACCATGTCTATTGGAGAGGTCAGAAAATTGGAGGAGGTGTTAATAGTAAACTATTCAAAGATCTGGGGGATGGTTACGCGAAGGATAAGAAATATATCTATTACAGAGGACAAAGGATAGACACGTATAGTGTTAACAAAAATTTTAAGGTTCTGAAGAACGGTTATGCAAAAAACCGCGATCATGTCTTTTTCAAAGGTGCTATTACCACAGCTGATCCAAAAACCTTTAAAGTACTAGCATCGACTCAGGGAAAGGATAAAAAACAATTATACGTCAAAGGGCGTGCGAAGAGAAAATCAAGAAATAAAAAGAAGAAAAGTCCCAGACGATAATCTGTATAATCTGTATAATCTGTTTATAATTATATCAACGTGATATAATTTATACCTATTGTTTTATATTGGTCCATCGAGGAGCAAATCTCTGCTCATTTCTCTTTCGCATCTGGCGTGCTAATAAATCTTCTCTTTGGAACTGGCTATCTCTTATCCAAGATAAACAATAATCACCAGTGACATCACATGGATCTTGGAGAATTGGATCGTACTTCTCATCTGGAACACGGTCATACTGTGGTTTCATATTTCCCATCGGATCTTGATACATAGTTCCTACAGCAGTAGCTTTCTCAGCGAAAAGAGGTTCATAAAAAGCGTCTTCTCGATCTTTACTTATATAATATAATACCTGTCCAGCATTAACATCAGCATAGGATGAATAGTTTTGCCCATAATAATCAAGACTTTTATTATTAGTTAAGGTATTTAGTTTAGGTGTAGACACAAGAGGAGGTCTATCTAGTTGTAGCCACGTGGGACCTGCAGCATTGTAAAGCCTAGGATCCGAATTAAGGTAAGTTGTCCCGTTACAAGAACTGCGTGGGCAATCCTTGACATCTATGGCAGTATAATTTTGTGCAAATTTATCATTAGAAACAACAGCAGGATTGAGTAAAGTTTGACCACACGCTGGGGAAGGTTCTTGTTGGACTTTGAATATACGTTTCGAAAAACAATCATAGTACGGAGAAAAATGACATCCCGGAACAGACATATTAGTCGGCACGCCTTTGGGAATTACAAATTCATCTTCGTTGCATTTGTAACATGTACATGAAGATTTTGGATAATCATAGATAACGTTAGTCATTTATATTATAACTTTTTATTTTTCAATAGATTATTCCATTGAAAATATTCTCACAATTTATTCTTATAGTTTATTCTTATAGTTGCCTATAATTTGACATGCTTACCCCTAGATGCTACCCTAAATGTATACTTACGACGGGACTTGCGACGGGACGTGCGTCGGGACTTGCGACGGGACGTGCGTCGGGACTTACGACGAGACGTACGACGGGACGTGCGTCGGGACTTGCGACGAGACTTGCGTCGGGACTTACGACGAGACTTGCGACGAGACTTGCGTCGGGACTTACGACGAGACTTGCGTCGGGACTTGCGTCGGGACTTGCGTCGGGACTTACGATGGGACTTTTTAGGACCGGGTTTCTTTTTACATCCACCGGACTTCTTCATTCCATAACGGCAACCCCCATGCTTGCGAGACTTACTGGACTTACGACGCTTGCGGGACTTACGACGGGACTTGCGTCGGGACTTACGATGGGACTTTTTAGGACCAGGTTTCTTTTTACATCCACCGGACTTCTTCATTCCATAACGGCAACGACCCCCATACTTGTGAGACTTACTTGACTTGCGACGCTTACGGGACTTACGACGGGACTTACGACGGGACTTACGACGGGGCTTACTACGGGACTTACTACGGGACTTACTACGGGACTTACGACGGGACTTACGACGGGACTTACGATGGGGCTTTTTAGGACCAGGTTTCTTTTTACATCCACCTGACTTTTTTCTTCCATATTTACAGGGAGACCGTCTCTTACGGGATTTGCGTTTGCTTCTTTTACGATAAGCCATTTTTTTTATTATACCCAAGAAAAAGAAAATTATTAAAAATTATTTGATGACAGATTTTTCATTAGAATCGTTATCTTTATTTTTTGGATAAAGAAGTAGTTTGTCGATTAAATCGACGTGCCCTAGAAACATTCTCCTACAGCAATATCGTCTTAGACCGATCTCTGCAAGTGCAATATTAATACTCAGCCCGGACTCCAGGTGGGATTTGTATCTTTCCCATTTATTTCCAATAATCTTGTTACATGTGAAGCAGCGAACCGGAACAATCATTGTGAAAAATTATTCCTAGACAGGAATAATTTTTCAATTGTATTTTACATTTAGAATAGTGCATTTACTCCTCCTATTGCGTCGCTAAACCCGCAAAACGAGGCTCTGCCGAGCCCCAGCGGGGCCCTAGACACTCCTCCTATTCCAGGTCCACCACCCGATAGTTCAGTTTGGTGCCCATACCGCTATCGTTGGGGAAACATTCCCAACTACTATATTTGAAATTACCGTAGTCATTCGATTACCAGTCACTGCAGTTTTATTAGGAGGAAAAAATCCCACACCAGAACCAAAGAGTATTTGGTTGCCTTTGTTTCCAGTTACACAGTTTGCAGTACTTACCTTTTTGAAATCGATATCATCGGCGATATGACAATTACTTACAACTGTATTTGTTGGAACATTTGACCCTGTAAAATTAACCGAGCGAGCTAAAATATTGCTCATCAAAACTCCCCCGCCAATATCGACCTAAATGCAGATTTGAAATGACATGATTTATTTTATTACAATGCAAAAACCCCTACTTTGGTAAGTAGGGGTTTTTGTTATTCTTTTATTCTTTTATTCTTTTATTCTTTTATTTTTTTGGTATAATGGATACTTTGATTCCCATTGCTAATAATTCTTGTGTTAATAATTTGGAAGCGTATGGATATTTACAGGTGGAAACTCGATCGGTTCGACAAGAAAGACATTCGTTTGGAGATGATGCCACCATACCACACTTATCACAGACAATGATGCGATATGGATCAGAACAGTCAAATAATCGTTCTTGTAAAAATTTTGAGGTTCCGTGAGCAATCATACAGTCTCTTTCCATTTCACCAAATCTCAAACCACCATCTCTTGATCGTCCTTCAAGAGGTTGACGAGTGAGAGTTGTGACATGTCCATGCGCACGGGCATGTATCTTATCAGTTACCATATGTTTGAGACGCTGGTAATAGGTTGGTCCCATAAATATTTTTGCTTTGATACGCTCACCTGTAAAGCCACTGTACATAATTTCCCAACCTGATTTATTGTATGGATTGGGTGACTCCATGCCTACTTTGGACAAATAATCACAGATTCTTTCAGCAGCATTGTTGGTACTACTTGAAGTGAAAGGAGTAGCGTCCCCAAATTTTCCATCAAGTGCGCTAGCTTTTCCCAACACACATTCCATCAGTTGACCGATGGTCATACGAGAAGGGATTGCGTGTGGATTGACTATAATATCAGGAACTATACCATCGGCGGTGAAAGGCAAGTCTTCTTGCCTGAGAGTTATACCGATAGTTCCCTTTTGTGCATAACGCGAAGCAAACTTGTCTCCTATTATCGGAACGCGCGACTGACGAATGACAACTTTTACCAGTTTGTAGCCATCTGGAGTAATTGTGACATGAACACGATCAATCACGCCTTCATTGCCCTGTTTAACAGCAACACTGCAGTCGGTTATAGTTTCTTCTCCAGTTTTCGAGCTTTTTGTGTGAATCTTCCCGATGATAATATCTCCTTTTTTAACTGTAAGTCTTTCGCGAACCACACCACGTTCGTCAAGAAGACTATAGTTACCGTTTTTTCTTCGAAAATATCCGGGCTGGCCACGCTTGCCTCGATTTGGCGGTGGTACACAAATCGTTTCAGATGAATACATTCCACCTTTTTTTTCTGTGTCAGAAATAGTTCGGTAATGAGTAGTGTGAAATAATCCTCGGTCGATTGCACTTTGATTCACAATAACAGAATCCTCCTGATTGAACCCAGTATAAGTCATGATGGCAACGATGACGTTAATACCGCATGGCATATCGTTAAATCCCATAATATCGGCAGGTTTCGTGCTCACTAAAGCTCTTTGTGGGTAATTGAGAGTATGTACAATGGTATCTGTGCGTTGTTTAAAGGTCATTGCATATATACCCAGAGCTTGCTTTCCCATGCTACACTGAAAACAATTCCGAGCCGATGGATTGTGATCAGCGAAAGGAATTGTATTGGCGATAACTCCGAGCATCATGGAGGGATGAATTTCACAATAATCATTTTCCCACAGATCCATATGATTCGGAGTCATTGCAATTACAGTATTCTCTATTTCTGAAGCATCTAAATATTCTATCATATTTTTACGAACTAGTTTCCTCCATTTTTTTACCTTTTGGTCGATGTTTAATCCATCGTCACCGATAGTAAAGAGTGGTCGACTAGCTCGCCCTGCTTCACAGAAAACTTTCACTTCGTTGTCAATTGGATCAAATGTCACTGAAACATCCGGGTCCAGACGGCGAATGCGGCGAAGTCTCCGTAAATCATCGACCAAATCATCTGGGTTCTCAGTCATTCCGATCAAAATACCATTTAAAAATACATAAACCAAGTTGGCGACATCTTCCGACTTGACATCGCTGACTGAGACAACGTTATTATTATTTTCTAAGACTTCTTTGACCAGAACAGTCGGTATTTTTCGAGTTACTCGACTGAGCAGGGAGTAGTTCAAAACAATCCCAGCCGATTGCCCTTCAGGAGTTTCAGCCGGACACACAAAACCGAACTGGGACTGGTGAATTTGTCGAATTTTAGCATTTTTAGCTTCCTTGCCGACAGGAATAACAATACGCCTGCAGTGTGATATAGTAGCTTTGTAAGTCATTCGGCTTAATACTTGAGATACACCTGTTCTGATGTATGCATTTTTCTGTACACCCCAGTTGCCAGTAGCAAAACAATGCTTCAGTCCCTGTGTAATGTTATTCAGCCTTGAGATGATAGATATCGCATTGAGACGCGATTTTTTCTTTTCTAGCATGAGCTTAATTGTATTGATAAATCTTTTGAACAATGTTTTGAAAAGTTCAGTGCATAATATTCCGCATGTTTCAATTCTTTTAAAACTGTAATTATCCCTATCATCTCCCTCATCTCCTTCATCTCCCTTTCTTCCCGATCTAATTCCTAGCTTAGTTGAGAGTAGTTTTTTGACGATATATCCTAAGAGCAAAGTTTTTTCTTTGACAGTTGCACTAATTCCCATATGGGGAAATAATTCTGTCTCGACTGCCTGGCGAGCATATGGTATTCGCTGTTCCTTTGGAATAACATGCATGGCATATCTACCTATATATCTGAGAGCATCATCTTGTGACTTGATAGAAAATGCATCTCTTGTGATCAATCTCATATACTTTTTTGCAGCTTTAATATCCAATCCAATCATACTGATTATATCCTTCGCTTCAGTAAATCCCAAAGCCTTGAAGACAATTCCAACTGGAATATATTCATTGATATAGGGAAGAGAGAATACTATCGTTCTATTATCTGACCCAATCATGGCTTTGATTTGAACCGAATGTCCGGTCTCTTCGGACATACTTCTCATTTCAGCTATATGACTATATGTTTCACCAGGTTTTTGCTTAAGAACAATTACTTGGTTGTATGCATTGCGTAATTGAGAAACAATTACGCGTTCATTGCCTTTAATAATAAAATATCCTCCGTGATCATTTTCACATTCTCCTGCTCTAATTCTTTCCATTTTAGTCATGCCAGTCAGATTGCATTTATCTGAGCGCAGCATGATTGGTGTTCTTCCTATCTGAACTCTGCGGTGTTTCTTCTCTTCAATAATCTTACCATCTTCATATAAAGTCTCAGTGATATCACAACAAATAGCTGCATCATAATTTAAATCCCTATCTCTCACCTCAGCCGGAAGTATAATCTTGAGTTTTCTATCATCCTCAATTATGCTTGGTTGGCCTACAAAGACATCACCAAAATGAATCACATATCTTTGATTCTGTCTTGGTTCAACTTGTATGTCGGCCTCTCCGTTGATAACTTGTTGAATGCCGTGATTAATATATTCGTTGAATGATTCGATTTGGGTAGACACGAGACCTTTTGTTTTCACAAAGTTCTCGATAATTTTCCAGATATACTTTTCATCGACTCGTTGAGACATGTTCACTTATTTTGAGTAATTTTGTTCTTAATTTTCATTTTTTTCATAGTATTTATCCAACCTTGGTATAGTACTTTCACGGTTGTGTTTTAACTTTTTGACATCTTATGCATCTTTTCCATCACAACGACGATGTGCATATCCTTTATCTGGCATCTTAAAAATTGAAAACTATTTTATTCTTCAACCCAAATATGATCATGTCTGAAAATGATGCACAAATCATATATACCGACGGTTCCTGTATACCAAATCCAGGACCAGGCGGATATGCGTTCATTGTTTTGGAGTATAAAGGTAAATCTTTGTATCGAGAATGGCATGTCAGTGGAGGAGAAGAATATTCAACTAATAATCAGATGGAACTGAGAGCCGTCATAGAGGCTCTAAAATTCACGCATGATAAGTCTCATTATCGTATATACAGTGACAGTACATATGTTATTAATTGTGCCCAAGGAAAATACAAACGAAAAAAGAATAAGAATATGTGGCAAGAATATGATGAGGTTAGTCAAAATAAAAGTATAGCTTGGATTTGGGTCCGTTCGCACAATGGTGATAAATATAACGAGCTCGTAGATGGCCTCGCTAAAAAAGAAGCAAAATTGTTCAAAAAATGATATTGTTATTTAACGCTGTTTCACGATTCACATCATTTTATTTTAAAAAAATTATCTTGAATACAATAAAAATAATGTCAGCACAATATAAATCTGAATACACTCAACCAACCGTTGGAGGTCCTGGGTGTGGATACACTTCTCTTGGGTGCTACCTCGGTTCAAACCCCACAATGCCGGCGCTTAAGCCTGGAACTACTTCTGGAGTTTATGTAACTCCAGATTATGCAGCAATCGGCTACAATGCTTTAACTCACGGTCAAGCCGGAAGTTGTGGAGGTTATTTTAACATCCAAGGAGCTTACGGAGCAGGTGCAGGAAACTGTTCAACTTCATATACAACTCGTCTTTGTAACGCGGGATGTGGTGGAGGCGGATTTCCCACACAGGGATGGAAATGCGACACTTCGCAAACTCCTGCAAAATGTGTGGGAGGACAATTCCCTTCCGGAACTCAAGGAGTATTTAAAACTTCATACCAATGCCAAGCAAATTGCAAATAAATATTTCAAATTATAACCTATAAGGTTATAATTTACTCGCTTTCTCTGTTCTGTCGATCCAAGAAATTATATCTTCGGCTGTATCTTCTGTATTGATTCCTTTCGTATCTGTCATCACTGTCGTTACCATTACCAAATGTGCCTCCAGACATCCCATGAATCGGAAGGGGAAAATATCCAATATATTTCATAAGTCTATATTGTTCTCTCTTAGTACATATACATAGCATTAACAATCCCAAAATACCAAATATAGCCAATATCGCCAGAATACTAATCATTTTGTTTATTGTACACAATATAAATACTTAATTTATACTTTTTTATCGTTCATGATACAATAAACTAACCAGACAGCAACGATCAAAGCTAATACCGCCAAAATCCCAAGCCACATGGTCGGGCAACTCCTCTTCGGACCCCTCCCTTGACCGCGATTATCGATCATGCGGTGTTCAACCGGTTTATAGTTTTCCTGTTTCGGAACATATTTTTGTTTCTTTCCATTTTTGTAGTAGTACATTTATTATGGGGAAGAAACTTTTTCCTTGTCAGAAAGTTCTATATCCATTATATCTTCCCTTTTTATTATCCATTTCCATTCTTCTCAATCCATACGATACCGCATAAATTTATCGATATAATCCTCCTTACTAAGATAGAATCGCCATTACTTCACGGTAAATGTCCCTTGCATAGATTTTGATCATCATAATTCCTAACAGTCCTATATCCCCTCGAACCATCTGGAAATATTCATGCTCATATTCACCAAAATTTTACACAAAGGGGTGTATGAAACGAGCATTCAAAAGATCTGAGAATTATGATGCACTGACTCATAATTCTCAGATTATTGAGCAATCTCGCCCAACTTCATGAAATTTCTTAAGACACAGTCAATCATAACTGTGTTATCGAACATTATGTTATCTACTAACAACATCGTGTTCTCCCTTTTCATCTTTAAGTCAAATATAGTTTTCACAATTTTTTCTTTGATTTTTTGTATCTCAGTTAATTTTTTCTCTAATCCTGACGCTTGATGAGATCGTTCAATATCGGTAGATAACCCTGTCGTTGTATTTGTCTGATATTTTTCGTTCAGGCTGAATATTTTATCCATAATATTTTTCTCTGATTCATTCATGGCATCTAACATTTCGTACGACTCTTTCAAAAACTTCTCGTATTCAACCTTTTTCGCATATGCATTTTCAGAAAATGCCATTATATCCTTTTTCCCCTCCATTAATTTTTGTAGCGTACTTGTATGGGTAAAATGATTCTTATCCAATATGTGATATAGACCTTTGCGCACTGAAGACATATTTAACATCAACGAATCCATTTTTTCATATAACAACTCTAGGTCAACTACTACGTATAATTTTTTATAGTTATGCCCAGGGAACTTTTTGATGCTATAACACTCAATACTATCATCTCTTTTGATACTACATAAAAAATTTTTATATAAAACCGCTACTTTGTATCTAACATTTTGAACACAGAAACGTAACCTTTTTAATTGTCTAACGAGATTTTTGATTTCATTCAGATCATTATTGGCTACATCCCGTAGATTGATTTTTCGCTTGTATTGTTCCTCAAGGTGGGCGGCGATATTTTGCCCCCTGACGGTTGGACTTATGCTTATATCTACTTCACCATATTTATTTTCAACCGCATAATCGTCGGGTTGTCCAGCATAATTATCTGCTACGTTATCATCGTTATCAATATCTAGATATTTTATTTTATAGACATTAGATGCCTTTCTTACAAGAAACTTATACTTGGAAGGTATGTATAACAGAAAAGTTTCAGCATCCTTAACAGATAATATCTCCATATACACCACTACCGAATGCATGACGAAATATTTAGATGGAATAAATCCCTTTAAAGCTAGTAGTTTTTCTAATTTTTGTATACTTAGGGGCATTTGTAAATACAGCTATTAATCTTAAATACTATTTAACAACACTATTTTTATCATAATAAACATATGCAGAATCAAGTACAATATTCTCAACAGTCTAATTCTCAACAGACAGGAGATATTTTAGATCAACTACCATCAGATCAATCTGTTCCATCTCACAACGAAATCAGAATCGTGGATGCTCTTTTTAAACAGAAAAAGAGTACGTTTGATAATATATTAAAACATATGAAAAACATATTAATATTGGGGTTGCTTTTCATAATATTCTCACTTCCTCCTGTTGATGAGATAATTATAAAAATTATTAAGGTAGCAGGAACGTCGCCTTATATCCTCATCGGGGTTAAGGCTTTGTTATTTATGTTGGCATACTTTTTTATAGAAAATTTTTACCTTGCCAGGAATAAATGAATTATTCTTTACAAACTTTAGTTACTGCCTATCTAGATAATAAGGTACAGATAAATAGCTATTTATCTGGAAAATCTATTGAGCATAACGGAGACGGTCTGATACTTGGGATGTCGACTGGAGTATTTTTAACAGCGTTATTAATCTTTGTAGCCCTTTGGATTTGGGGTATTTTTACCCTGATCAATGAATGGTATAATATACCCATGTGGGCCAGAATTGTTGGTGGATTTTTCTTAATACCTGGTGTCCCATTAGGTCCAATAGTCACACTAATTGTTGTTTACGCTACAAGGGGAAGTGTATATTCAGATTATCCGGCCCGTGCGGATTATACGGATTATATGGGTTATTCATTCTAATGAAAATAGATAGATAGTCTTATTAATACTTCCCAATATTTCATCCCTAATATTTGACAAATCTTTGTCAAACGGTTCTAGCTTGTCTGGTAAGTCTCTTAACAACCATTTTTTAAACTCTTTCATCAGTGTCAATATGTCAGAGTCAGATTGATCGACAAAATCTATCGAATTTCTTGAAGGCATTTTAAGCCTCATATTTCTGGATCCTAGGAGCGTTTCCATAAATCTGTCCATCTGTTCTGTTATAATACTGACAATTTTATCAGCAGCTCTATGTCTAGCATAACTTGTGGTTTGCCAGTGGTATATTTTGAGTTGATCTCTGAATGCTAGAAAAATTAATGCTATTTTTCCTATTTGTTCGGGGGAGTTCATTTATTATTACTCGGATTTATGTTTTCGAAAATATACAAACAGACCTATATTAACTATTGTTCCGCCTATCAATACATATATAATTAACTTTTTAAAATCCATCTTTTTTGTAATTACATTATCCTTATCTATGTGATTAGTGGTAACAAAAGATGGTTTGAATACTACTAGCAAAATTAATATCCCTATTGGAGGTATAGCGTAAAATTTCAGAGAGTTAGGGATGGTATTTGAAAAATTCAGGTTAATAACAGTCCCGTTGGGGTTTGGTAATTTGGCATGTTGATTAACCTGAGATCTAAGTTCTTTTAATTTTTGTGTATAATCGGGTGTTGACATTTATATTTTGACGATTTTTTTTAGACTTGATATTATTTATACTCATATGAGTATAAATAATTGAGATCCTAACTACGTCATCGAGATAATCGATGTCCCAGATAATAGGGCAACAAATACTGCCAGAGCAAGTGATTCCCAGAAATTTAATTTTTGTATATTGGCGTTGGGAAACTTTTTAACAATAACTTCGTTCCAGATAATTTGAATAAGGAAAATATTAAGGGCCATTATAGATAGAACAGCGATTAACCCTACTAGTGGACGATTCATCGATTCAGACATTTATTTATATATAATATATTTAATATTAAATATATATTAAATATATATTAAATATATATGGGACAAACACAACAAAAAATATCTTCACCTAAATTATCACCTAAAATACCAGAATTATCTGGACCTATTCTGAATTTTATTAAACAAATTGAACGAGATCTCAATAGTACTTTACCAAGAATTGACTCACATAAAATGTTATATGTAGGTAACAATAGCCCCAAAGAAAGAATAATAAATGACTACAGAGAGGTATATCAGACAGACAATGATGAAAAGATAGAACAATTTTTGGACAGAAAAATTAAGTATAATGACTTCTACGTTACAGCAGATATATACATCCGTGCTATATATTTTGCCATGGCAAAATATACCGTCAGGAGAAATGAGGATGATTTGCTAGCTTTTGTTTTTAATAAACTAGTAAAAGACTATCCTTCTTTGATTGATTGTACCCTTGATCTATTATTCGTTCAATTAGTACCCCAGGATATATATTCGCCGTTTCTTAAAAACTGGGCAATTGTAACAAAAAATAATAACAATCGATTAATCGAATACCAAATGCTAAATTCATCGATATATGTCGATGGTAATAGTAAAATTGAACCAGAGAACATCCAGATACAGAATATTACGCCTAGATTCAGGACAAATATAGAAAATACTATCGTCGAAAAATTACGTAACTGTATTCCTTTAATTGCTGTTACATTTGGAATGGTAATTAAAGGAATAGGAGGTCATCAAAATGCTATACTGATAGAAAATGCAGCAGATAGAATAGTTCTTAATTATTACGAGCCACATGGAACTGCCCGATCATTTTCGGGCGATAGGTTTTATGTTCAGTATTTACTAAGAGGTATAGAATTAATAATACAATCTAATTTCCCTAACAAAGTTATTATTATAAAGCAAGCATCTTGTCCAATAGGAATACAAAGTTATACTTTGAAAGATGTCAAAGAAAGAGGATCACCATCATATGATATCGGTTATTGCCAACTGTTTAGTCTTTTTTGGGTATATTTAAATACATATATTACTTTACACGCAGTAAATCAGCAATTAACAGCACAAGAGGGAAAACGACTACCATATGTGTTTATGAATGAAAAAATCTACATAGCGGAGCAATATTTTTTGAAAAATTATAATGTTCCTCGTATGTATGAATTAGTCGTGAGATTTGCTTATTATCTAGTGGCACAATACGTATCTGAGAAAAAATTAAGTGTAGAAGCTATTAATAAAATATTTACAATTTCTGTGGAGAACAAAAATATATGGGATTTTATTTTTAATTCTCTAAAAACTCAAGGAACATATAAACATAAAGTTCGTATAGATAAGAAACAAACTACACTCAGAGAGTATCTTAGGGATCTAGATAGGGAAAGAAACATGTCTCCCCAGAGATACAGAGAAATGATATTCCAAAGAGTGAGTGGCGCAGGAACTCCGGCAGCCCCAGATCCATGGGGAAGATCTAAAACGGATCGAAGAAAGAAAGCCCCGAGAAAATTTAAAGAACCCGAAGGTTCTTATGAACGAGAACAAAAAAGAGCATACGAAAGGCAAAGGAAACGAGAATCTAGAAGAAGGAGAAGTCGTGACGATGAACAGCAGGGTAGACGTACACGTCGAAAAAGTCCCAAAAAGCTTGGTTCTGAATGTGAAATCCCAGATGAGTGTCAATCTAATGTATGTGAGTATGACCAGAAAATATTAGGAGAAAACTTAAGAAAAATGCATACTACTCTTGCGGAAAACCCAAGACTATCCAATATCCAACGTAATGAGTATTATAAGGCGTATGCTAATAAAATAAAAAACCAAAAGTACTGTACCGTTCGTCCTTCGTAATAATTATATCTCTTATAATAAATGCTCAAAACACCAGAATTTGTGAGAAAATTAAATAACAAGATTTATCAGTACACTTTTAACAAAAAGTATCCACCCGTTTTAAAAGGCAGCTTTAAAACAGCAACGTACATCTCAGATATTGATTATACAGTATATGTATATTTTAACCAAAGATTTATTGATATACTTATAAGAAAAATTAGATCCCTAAGAGATTTTAGATTTGTCTACCTAAATGCTGGGGTTGATAAGAGGTTTAGACTTCCGTGGGTAATCAACCCTGAATGGGGATGTGATTTTGATCTGACGAAGACGCGTAGGTGGTTTAATATTTTTAAGGATCAAAAATTAGTACCTCCAGAAACAATAAGAAGCATTAAAGGTATTTTGGATAAAAAGAAGCTTATGCTAGGAGATTTAATAGATATACAAGAATATCTCAATAAATATAGTACCATAAGATGGTACCTACCAGATATTATTAGAAGACAGAAAAATATAGGAGGTCATACTTATATATTATTAGACGAATTAAAGAAAGAGGATGGACCCGTATTAAACAGTCTATATATAGATGGCAAAAATATAGTATCGGTTGATATAGGACTTGTTGATCGACGTTATAAACATCCTATATGGTCTAGGATGTACAAATATTACACACAGAATTGGTATAGAATATTAAAAAGCTACAAAAAAATGATAAGTAGAGATTACTCCAGAGAATATTACAGTGTTATGAAAAAAATGGAGTATGACAATTCTCTCCTCGCCCAAACTCAACTATTAAAGACCTTACTCAGGTACCAACCTGTTAGCAGTTCTACGATAAATAATGTTGCATATACTCTTCATATCAGACTCAACGATCTCGGGATAGATTCTAGAGATCTGAACGAGATCGAATACATTTTGAAAAATAGATTGAATGAACTCTCAAAACCTTATGTTAATTATTTTTTGGATAAATTAAATGATGACGGGAAAATTAAAACTATAAAACGACTTCGGCTTGTCGAAGTCTCAAAAAATCCCACACGCGACAGAGTATTAATAGAAAGAAGAAAGGAAGGTATTGATTGTCCATTTTTCCCACCAGAAATTGAAGAAAAAATGGATAATTTGTCAGCCACATTACTCCTGGATAAGAAAAAAGTTCGTAATTGTCTTTACAAAGTGTCCGTAATGGAAAATATACCCATTGATACCCTTCTTTCTAGGTATATAGATAAAGCACAAGTATCGAGATTATTTTTACAATACGGATCTGATAACAATATTTTAGTGAGAGGTGTATTTAATCCCCAAAACCATAGAGTATTTGGTAGTCTTGGTAATACTGAACATGGATATTATACACTTGACGTAAAATATCTTAAACTATTGCAAGCATATTTATTGTTTTAATTTTGTCGATCTGGGTCCCAATAAGTAACACGTCCATCAGGCGTTTTAACTTTGGTAGCGCCATCTTTTCCATATATTTTCAGTTCTTCTCCATAAGATCCTTCATGACCTTCGGCACTAGCATAATCTCTAATACTCAGTCCGCCTTTATTATAAGAAATTCGGGGAATGATTCTAATGGCTTCATATAATCTGTCTGATTCGTTGCTATTTAAACTTCCCGTTTTTCTAAATGGCGACACTTTTGCATAATACAAGGCTTCCGCCTTTATATAATTCCCAATTCCGCTGATAATATCCTGACTCATCAAAAAAGATGTTATATTCCTATTTTTATGTTGTACTAGTAAGTTGTTCCACACGGGGAGACTAAACTCGTCAGTTAAAATATCCGGACCCAGTTTGTCTAACGCTTTTCGCAAAACACTTTCCTGTGATGTAAACTTTAGAGTTGCGAAACATCTTGGATTTCTAAACCACAAAACCTCTCCATCATCGAGTTCAACCTTCCATCTACAATATTTGTCCTCGTATTCTTGCCATCTACCTGTCATACGTAGACTGTGAAGTATGTAAAAATAACCATTCTCATTAAAAAGGGTAAAATATATAAATTTACCTTTGCACTGGACATTTTCAACAATGCACGGTAAATTTTCTTCGAATTCGTCAAAACCTGTGGGATTTTTGTTGTCGTATTGACCACTCAAAAAAACCCAGTTAGTTACAATTCTATTGTATAGTTTTGAATTTAGGTATTCTGTAGTGAGTAAACACTCGGCTGCTTCAGGCATCGTTAATTTATTTCTATTCAGAAATAAATTATTCAATTTACAACAGATGCTACTTATTCATCATTGAACAAAGGAGTCTCTGCTAGGGGAACTGTTTTTCCTATACCTAAGGCCGAAGAAATAAACTGTCGGTTCAGATCATTCGATACACTTTGTTCCTCAGATTCGGAATCCCGCTCCTCCGGAAATTTATTCAGGTTTTGAACTTCATTGATGACGTCCTCAATATCAGTACTGTCTGAACGATTACTACTCCTAGAACGATTACTACTCCTAGAACGACTCCTAGAACGATTACTACTCCTAGAACGACTCCTAGAACGACTTTCCGAACGCTTATTGCTAGATATAAATTCATCCTTCTCTGTAACCTGGTAACCTTTTCGGGATTTTGATGTCTTTACCTTATTCATTTCTTTTAGAGCATCTTCATATGTGTCAAATGACTTAGATTTAGTTTTTCCATTTGCACCGACTTTCCCGTACCTGACGGTGTAATTGCATCCAGAAATCTTACATTCCCAGAATTTTTGTCCAGACGATCCCTCTGCTGTCATGTAAAGAGTTTTTTCTTCATCCTTCTCTTCATCCTTCTCTTCATCCTTTTCTTCATCCTTCTCTTCATCCTTTTCTTCGTCTAGCTCTTTGGGAAGGTATGAGAAACTCCACGATCGACACAGCTCGATATCTTCATGTGTTAGCTCTTGGACAACATTACCGACACACTTCCCGATGACAATCCTCTCCTTTGGGCTTTTAAAGACAAGTCCGGTCTCGGGATGCCATAATTTTCCTATGGTTTTATTCTTTCTCAAAACCCGTTGGACAGCTTGTACCGAAGTCTTATTATTAGTCTTTCCCCTCTGAGGTTTGATTCGATTTTTTGGCGCAGATGGCAGAACTTTTCTTTCTTTTTTGGGTTTCCCTTCATATTTCTTATGACGGGAACAATACGAAAAACCTTCCCGAATTTTTGCACCGCATTGCATGCCCTTTCGAGCACCCTTGATGAATTCATACGGGCAACCTGAAGATTGTTCTGCTACATTATTCACATGGGTTTGAAGGGGTCTGGGTGTTTTTTGTGGGTTAAATGATACTGAAATTTGCATCGTCGTCGATGTTGAATTCCATAATTCCTCCAGTTCTTTAACATCGATTTCTTCGTACGTCGCAGAGATTTTTCTGATATATTCCTCAATGGCGTTTTTGATAGCAGATTCGATTCCTTGGGAAAGAGAATTCATATTGAAATATTTTTCGGATCTTTTTTAAATTTTCAATTTTATTTTATTCAGCAGGTATCCATAGTGCGCTATGGATACCTGAATTTATATTTATAGATAAAAGTATCATAGGATAAAATGGAATCTATCGTAAAAAATTTCTTTGTGTCTCCGTCAGAATTTAATTCGCTGTCCTTAATAAGGGCTCTCAGATGTATGTGTTTTCATAGCACAGCAATATTAGTGGGGAAATTTTTGTCGCAAATGTACCCACACAATGCAGATATTCGTGCGGAAACTGCAGTTTCCGCATATTATTCTGGTAAGTATAGGTTGTCTTACAATATATTCTCTGCGATTCTATCATTCAAGAACCTATCTGAATCTGAATCTGCCTGGTATAGGCACAATAGACATTTTTCGATCAATCATATTGCCGACAAATACATCCAGTACAATAAATCCATAGTAAATAGGATAAATAGACATCAAAGACCTCTACCATTAGTCACATTTACGATTACTACGTGTAAACGTTTCGATCTATTTGAAAAAACTATGAACTCATTTTTGAACTGTTGTTTAGATCTCGATAAAATAGATCGGTGGTTTTGTGTTGATGACAACTCAACTGAAGAAGATAGAAAGAAAATGCAAGAATTATATCCGTTTTTTACTTTCTACTTTAAAACACCGGAAGAAAAAGGACATCCCCGCAGTATGAATATAATCAGGAATAATGTATGTACAGAATACGTATTTCACTTGGAGGATGATTGGAAATTTTTTTATCCTCAAAAATATATATCACAATGTATGGATGTATTGGGATCTGATGCAAAAATAGGGCAATGTTTGCTTAATAAAAATTATGCAGAAATTGCTACTGACATTAATATAGCTGGTGGTTTATTGAGAAAAACAAAAAAAGGATTGAGATACTTTATACATGAATATACTTCTAACAATGAAGAAAGAAATGCATTCTACGCTAAGTATCCTAACAGGAGAAACTGTGCATATTGGCCACACTTTTCTTTTCGGCCTTCACTGTTGAAAAGAAAAGTATTGGATGATCTCGGTCCATATAATGAAAAATCAGCCCACTTTGAGATGGATTATAGCCGAAGATATGTCCAAAAAGGATATGTGTCAGCTTTTCTTGACGGTATCAACTCAATACATATTGGTAGATTGACATCACAGAGATGCGACAAATCTGTCCCCAATGCCTATCAGTTAAATGGTCAAGATCAGTTCGTTAAGAAGGAGAAGGTAGGCGAGAAAGAAAATTTACGCAATTATTTTGAATTCATCCCTGGGATGGACCAGATGGGTAACGATTGTTATCGTTACAGAGAAAGCATTGATCAGTGTATGAAAAGATGTTTGGAAGATAAGAATTGCGCTGGGTTTAATACTTTAGGATTTTTCAAAACGAAAATAGAGATTCTTTCCAAATCTAAACATTTTTCTGCAAGAGATGGACTTTATGTAAAGAAAAAATCTAAGAAGACAGTCAATCCAAAAACAACAGAACAAATTATCAGTAATACCATTGTTATTAATTTAGACCGCCGCCAAGATAGAATGAAAGTTTTTGCTGCACTATACCCCCTAAATTATACTAGATTTTCTGCGGTGGACGGAAAATCACTAAAACCCAATGTTCAGTTACAAAGAATATTTGAAGGAAATGATTATAACATGAGAGCCGGGATGGTTGGTTGTGCAATGTCACACATTAAAATATACATCGATCTCATAAATTCTCCTGGTGATAGAAAAATATTAGTTTTGGAAGATGATATAACGCTTGTTCCAGATTTTGTGAAAAAGTTTCAACATGTATTAAAAACACCCCATGAATGGGATATGATATATTTGGGTCACCACTTGTATCCAAGGCATTACTCAAAAGAATATCATTCAAAGGATAAATTACCGACTCTAGAAAAATGGAGTAGCCGTATGTCTTTAACCAAATCAATGGGAGGAACATATGGTTACTTAATATCAAAAAATGGAGCCCTCAAACTTCTTGAATATATCAATAAAAATGGTATGACCAACGGTATAGATACCGTACAACAAAAAGCTATAGGTTTCATGAACGTATACTACTGTAATCCTCATCTGGTTTACAGTGAATGTGTACTACCAGGTAAACGAACCGATACAGATATTCAGTACGACTATAAATCTTTGACAATGAAGTCTGAAGATTTTGAAAAACTTGTGTCTGAAGGTGATGGTTATGAAGATAGATTGAAGAAAGACGGAAAATACAATGTGGATGATGCTTTGACAATGGTTAAACGTTTTAAAATTACTCAGCCCGAAACTAATTTCCAATTTACTAATAACTGGTTTGACCGTAACATAAATATTTCTATGAAGCTTCTCCAGAGTCTCTTTACCAAACAAAATAATATACTCGAAATAGGGAGTCACGAGGGAAAATCTTCTGTGTGGATGCTTGATAATCTATGTAATACTGAAGGTTCAACATTTACATCTATTGATCCTTATTTAACAGACGACAAGACTTCTCCTGTAACTTCAGATACTTACAAACGTTTTTGTCACAATATTAAATTATGTAAAAATTCTGGTAAATTTAATCAACACGTTGGTACAAGTCGAGATATTTTACCTAAATTAATTGCGGAACAGAAAAGTTATAATATAATCTATGTCGATGGCTCTCATCTAATGGATGATGTATTATCTGATCTGGAACATAGCCATCAACTTCTCCAACCAGGCGGTGTTATTTTATTGGATGATGTTGGCTTTGAAGATAAAGATACTGATGTAATGGGGGCTGCAAAAATATTTCTAAACAAGTATCCTGAATACACTATCATACTAAAAGAATATCAATGGATGCTGAGAAGATTTAATTAGATGTTGAATGATAACAAACACCGTCATAAACGTTACAAAACATGTTATCTGGACAATCAGTGTTGGATTTACATGTTCCGCCACATAAACCTCTCCCATTACAGATTACACCCTCTGAACAATCAGAATCGTTTTCACATGTTGGTACACAGTTCATATGCCAACATTTTTTATCTTTTGGACAATCCGAGTCATCCCCACACATTTTATTTATTGATATCCAAAATGCAATCATTGTTGAGGCATAGATTAAAATTGCAAGAACAACTATAACAACAAAAACGACTAAAATAGTTTTTCCAAAATCAGGCATTTATATTATACAGATTAAAATATTCTCAATATTTTAATCAAAGATCTTTATTAATATGAATAGTTTGTGTTATTTTTGTATACATATTAGGAGCATTTAAATTCAAGTGTTGTAATTTTTCCGTCATTTTTAGTTACCGTGAATCCATATTTTTTGTATAATTTAAGTAACTTATTATACATCTTTTCTCTATTATCCACCATTAGTCTAGGATTAACGGGGCACCATACCTTGTTAACTGCATAAGCGAGAGCGTCTTTTGCTATACCTCTCCTTCTATAATTTTCAGCGACACATACAGTATCTATTACATTTATATTTTTAGTATCTGATGTCAAAAATGCTACCATCTTTTTGCGTAAAAAGACCATAAACCACCTTTTTGAGTCTACTTCTGGTCTATATTTTTTAATACCAAAACACTCCGAATAAAGTTTTTCGATCTGTTTTGTATATGCTTTAAACTCATTAGGATTATTTTCTGGAACCATTCTAACAAGATGAAACGGTAGCTTTTTCTCCTTCTTTTCACTTTTATCTATCTTATCATGCCCTCCAGACGTTCCGGCTTGTCTATCCGGTATTAACATTTCAAAGCCGTTCCATGTTTTATTTCTAAACCATTGTTCCATAGCAACACATAATTTTTCCACGTAAGGTCTGTTTGTCCCCCAATATAGGGCTCTTCTGAGATCATCCCGTTTCATTTCCTTAATCTCTTGGGCTGAATATATGGGTGGATATTTCTTGGAACCGACTCCTAGATATTTGTTTTTGCTCACGAGCTGTCTAATCTTGTTCGTGGGATCTCGACTTTTGAAATCATCTGGATAATCGAGTTCTAATGATCTCAAAGCTATTTTCAATAAAAGTGGAACATCCCATCCTTGTCTGCAATTTTTACCGGGATAAACAACTCGAGCATCTTCGTATAGCTGTAATTCTACTTCCTTCTCTTCTTCAGAAATTTTACCAGATTTAACTAGTTTAGTCAAGTCTCTGATTTTCTTCTCGCGTTTTTTGGCCCTAGCCTCGTTTTGTTTAACCAAATTGACAATGCTGAAAGTATTAGTTTCTGGATTATATATACCATAGTATCCATATGGATTATTTTGTAAGGTTGATTTACGGGCTCTGAGATGTTTGCTTAATTGTTCTTCTAGTTTTTCGTCACAATCTTCCCATTCATCATCGATTAGACATCGAATTTCTTCTTGTTCTCCAAGTCTATTAGAGAACCATATATCATTTATTTGGTGAATATAGTTAACAAAATACTCAAGTATCATTTTTCGAGTTAATTGATGGGTAGAGATATTTTGTTTTTCTGCTCGTATTGCAGATTCGATGAATAATTCTTGTATTTCGATAGGAATAGCCCCCATAAGTTTGAAAAATCTTGTTTTCTTTTTGATTTCACATAGTCTCTCGATAAATGTAGGTAACAGTGTTATTTGAATATTATGCAATGTGTCTTCAAAAGTCTCGTCATTGGTAATATTAGGTATCCTGGCGTAATAGTCAGAAAACAAATCATCTGTTATTGACAGATTATTAACTAAGAAATAAACATTTCTGTGTTCTCTGAGATACGATGAAAATCCGTACTTATTCTGAATAATAATACTTTCATCTATCGTGTTTTTGAGAGCTGTAAGTACTTCAAAAGGTGTATAATTTGCAAATCTACTCGCTATATAATCAAAATTAAGTCTAAAATGGTTTTGGAATAATTTTTGTATTCCTAAAATTATTTTTTTAACAGTTGATCGAGAATAAATATCTATATAATCGGCATAGTATAAATTTTCACCACTTCTCTTGATTATGGTCTTAAGTGCGTTTCTTATCTCCCATTCTGTATATTCATCCCCCAAAAATTTGAAAATAGACTTGATATCCGAATCATTATACGTTCTGAAATATTTCTCTAATTTTTTGCGGATAGGGAGAACTTTGGGATCTGCGTAATATAACTGGTATGTAGAATTATCAATCTCCTCGATGGGAAGACCATCCTCGATATTTTTCATATCAATACCATCGCATACATAATCACAGTCCGTATATTCACAACCTCTTTTTCCATCTTCCCCACTTTCATGATTACGCAAATAGTTAAGAGAACAGTCAAAAGCTGCCTCCATCAATAGACGCATAATGGCTCGTATGATTATATCTTTATCTTCAGATATTTCGTACATATATAAATCAACTGATATAACTTTTCTTTTTCTTGGCATTGCTACCATTAAATAAATTTCAACTTTCGGAGTCTGTCCTGAGTCTAGTAACATTTTGTGAGATCCCAATCGATACCCGCGAGCAATAGCCTGGTCTGTTTCGGAATAATTGTACCAGGGGGTCAATATGTACTCTTTCTGAACATTATAGAACGAAACACCTTCGCTAACAACCCTACTACCAATCAAAACTTTGATAATTTCTCCGTTCATATTTGATGGTTGGTTGAAACAATTAATTATCTGGGATATTTGTGTCGGTGTTGCAGTCTTATGTGTCAATAAACCATATCTTAATCCTTTCCTATCTCCATCAAGACCCTTTGATGAGGAAAAGCCGAATAGTTCCAGAATCTTTGCGAATAAAATAGCACCACTGCCGGTTACAAACTCACTGTAAACGAAGCATGATTTCCCCTTGGCATCTAATATATTTTCTATAACATGAGCGTATTTTGCAGAGTATTTTCGAAGATTTTTTAGAGTTTCTTTATTATTTGATCCCCTAATACTCCTAACTAATCCTGGGGATAAGGTATATTTGTAGACATGTTTTTTCTTAGTTTTTCCGTCGTTTAATTTAGCAGCTAAGAATGTTCTCGACGTTCTTTTTCTTTCAACATATTTCAAAAATCCAGCCTTTTGTTCTTTCCCCTCAATACTTTTCGGTTGTCCATAAGAACCATCCGGAAAAACAAAAAGGGATGCTTGTCTCGAATTTAAATAAACTCCTGCTTTACCTTTACTATCAAGTTCTAAAGCTTCTTGATAAACTTTTGATTGAAATTTGGACATTTTAACAGGTTCGACTATAAAATGATCTAATTTTCCCATATGAGCCCTTCCCATAAATTCTTTCTTGACTTCTGATTTCATGGCCTTGAGAAAAGAAACTCGACCTTTAAAATGTTTTTTGAGGGATTTGATCTTATTCTTTTTAATAGTGTACTTGTTAGGACCCATACGATTAAGATATTTAGATATAAATCTTTCTCCTGTCGGTAATTGTTTATTCAACGGCAATATCAGATTCATAACACTAGCAATTTCATCTGGTGTATCTTTCATGGGAGTGCCAGATAACAACAAGATCTTACAATTTTTAACAAGATGTAAGAAACGATGAAATTGTTTATACATACTTATTTTTCCATCTTCTGTAACATCCTGTATTCTAAGATTATGCACCTCATCAATAACAATGATGTGATTGGAGTACATCGAAATAATATCGGCATCACTAGCACGCTTTAGATGTTTGGCAAATGTCTCAAAAGTTGTCGGTTTTCTTTCCCCAATCGTAAAGTGATAAAAATTTTCATACAATTTCTTAGTGCGAATAACAAGCTCTCTTTGTGTAAGTCCACCACGTTTTCTTTCGGTCTTACCACATCCTGAATCTTCATCAGCTATATGACCTTCGGGTATGTATTGACCACCTGTACATTTATCGCGTAATTCCTTTTTAAAATTGTTCAGTAGATTCGTACCCTTGGCAAAAATATAGACACCCTTAAAATTGTTATCTTCATTCTTAATCTGTTCGATTGCTCCTATAGCAGTGCAGCTTTTTCCTGATCCCATCTCGTGTACGATTAAGATGACGTCATACATAGTATGTGATGAAAGAAACCTGGCAATTATTTTTTGTTGTTTCATCAGCATTCCTCTCTCTGTCGGAAAAGGTTCTGTAACGGGAAGTCTTTCGTCATAGAATTCTCTTTTCTTAAAGATAGCCGAATAGAAATTATCTTCATAGGGATTGAGTATTTTTTCATCCTTCTTGTTAATATTTGGATATTTAGGAAGAAAGTCTTCTATATTCATGTCTTTCTTTATAAATATATGTATTTAAAAAATGATTTAAGAAAAAGCCTCAAGTAAAAATAGCAATAATGTCAGACTCAAGGATTGAACCATTATCTACAGCTAATGGAGAGTATAAATATAATGAAGTATATTTTGGTAAAAGTTTGAATTATTGGATTCAGTTTGTACATAGATCCAACTGTTTAAAAAATGGGTGGAACTATACACCTCTAAAAAAAGGGGGGTATGGATATGACAATATAGCAGTATGTTTGGGAGATTTTTTTAATAATATTGAATCTTACAATGAGACAACTTCACACATCAATATTCATAATTCTTGGATGAAAAATTATTTATATTGGCGTGACAATAAACCTTGGTTAGACTCTTCTTTTTTATACAAAAGACCATATAAATCTCTTGGGGATGATAGAAGAAATAGTTGTTTAGTTCCATATCAAAAATTACCGGAAAATGAACAAAAAAAGGATATACAGTTGTCTAAAATTTTTTACGAGATATTTAGTCAATTTTAATACTATGCTATAGTATTAAAATTAATTTACAATCCTGGAACCCTCGTCCTACTTTCCCTTACAGATGGTCTTACGGGAGATTCATTCGAATTACTACCTAAATTTCCTTCAGAATCGCTAATTTCATATTCTGAAGAGTTCTCTATTTCTTCGTTTTCAGAATTTCTGGAGGATGATCTACGGGATGATCCACGGGATGATCCACGGGATGATCCACGGGATGATCCACGGGATGATCTACGGGATGATCTAAGTACAAATTCTGAATCTGAGAGTCCTAGACCGAGTTTTTCCCTTAAATCTCGGGGTAAATACGGAGCCAGATTAGGATACATACTTGGAACCATTTCTGGTTTGTAAAGGTATGTGTATATTCTTTGAATTAGAGGATCGCGACGTTCAAACTCCCTTTGGATTCTGTTCCCTGGGAGTAATTTTCCAACAACTTCATAATGACAGCCCCCGGTCCACATGACGACTATGGATTTTCTCATTTTAATATTACCATTTCCAGGGATCCTATATGGCATTCGTGTACGTGCGTCAATAAAATATATATCTCGATTAAATTTATCCGATACGAGACCGATCGTATAAGAATCGACTTCCATTGATGAATCATGAAGACTCTCGATATATTCTGTATATGCCGAACATTCCGCTTCATCTACGATTTCATGAACTAAATCTTCAAGTTTCTGTAAATAAAACTTGATCTTTTCTTCTTCAAGCTTACCCCTAAAATCTTGGAATAATCGTTTATAGTAATTGACAGCATATGTAACAATAGTATGTTTGCAGTTACTTACCTTGCTTTCATTGCATTTTTCATATGCAGACGGAAGAATATTTTTCTCAAATGCCTCTGCTAGTGGGAGCATTTCAGTTATCAATTTATATGTATTCAGGTCTTTCTTCTCATTTATGATAATTTTTCTAATAACCTTCCTAACACTTTTAGTTCTACCCGTTTTACCACGCTTAATAAATCTATAAAAATCAGTTAAAAGATTATTAATATTCTCTTGAAACGGGATTTTTGCGATTAACCCATTAGATAAACCCTCCCAATGCTTTTTATCAACTTTACGTGCGATCGATGAACGTAAACGCTTAATGAATTTCATACGTCCCCTCGTATTCATAGAAACGTACTCTTTTGAATATGCATGCATCAGTGTGTGAAAAAAACAAGATCCTTCTGCAATAGTTCCCGTACGCACTAGTATGTCCTTTCCTTCTATCGGAGAATAAAAGACAACAGTTTTATTAACAGGAAGAATAGTTAGAGTTGCTAGTTCACTGTTCATTTATTTGCTTCAGTTGTTTTTTTAAGCTAGATTTTATAAGCATGTAGAATAATTTACCTTGGTTAATAAAGATGTCCGATAATATTTATAATATCGATAAACCGATGATTAAAGACGGTCATTGGTTAATTTTTCCCAATACTATTTTCTCAGATTTAACTACTATGGATTGCGACGATACGATCGAAGGTATTTGTTACAACGAAAAAACTTTTGATGAATGCATTGATCTGTGTGAAAAAAGTCCTGAATGTAATTTCGGATATTATATATCACATCTGCAAAATAATCGTAACATATGCGCGCCAATTAGAGATCTTTTGGGCAATAGTAACCCTGCATATCGTCTAAGAAGTAAAAACATGTATCCAGAACTTGATACTACCGTTGTGAAAACATTCATCAACAGGAACAAATATAAATTCCCCCCACCAGAGGCAAATACAGTCTTTTTTATGGATAATTTTTTTATTGAGAATGTGGAAACTAATACCCGGCTAGAAAGTTCACCACTGTTGGGAAAAAGTAATATAGTCAAATTTGAGAAAGACGGAAACCTTCAGGTTCAGCTTTTCGAAATTCCACCTAATTTATCAGCCGGTATCCAATATGTTAAACTCCAATACGGTCAAAAATTTGCATTTAACATACCTAGAACAACTCTTGTAATGAGAGAATCTGATGGTATTGTTTCTCAGATGGAATGGGTCTCAAGAAGTTTCAGTCTAAGCCCAGATACTGTGTTTTCTTTATACCCGTTAATGCCCGGTAAAAAATTAGGTGATGATGTTTTATACTCTGATACTTTTGCAATTCATATTGGTCCATTCATAATAGGGATCAACACATTTTTACACGCAACGAAGTATTATTTTGAAAGTTACGATAACGCGAAGAGCCGAGGGCACAATGTTACTTTCAGATTCATTCCTCAAATGAAAGGATGGTTTTGCAATGATAATAAAGAGTGTACAGAAATACCATTCAGCAAGATGCAAATTGATGATAAAGGAGTAGGTAGAATTAATGAACTTCCTATAGGCAGAAATCCTGGATGTTGGGGTGTATGTAATTATAAGATAAAGGGTACACATATTTTGAAACCGCTTGATAAATATACGGGAAAAAGAAGAAAATACAGTATATTTCTTTTTTTCATTATATCCAGTGTAGCATTAATTTTATTTGGTTTGTTACGTCTAAATACCCGTGCTCATACCCGTGCTCATACCCGTGCTCATACCCGTGCTCATACCCGTTTAACAGGTGTCTGACTCGCAATATGACGCTCTTCTTTCATTTTATCCAGATGTATACCCAAAAACTTATAGAGAATCTGCTTCAACTTATTGGGAAACTTATCTAGGTCAAATTTAATATCATTATTGATAAACGATCCATTATACGGCAAAGTAAAGCTGGTATTGTCAACTCCATTTTCTATCTGGTACATTCTGACCAGGGCATATACTAATTCATGACCATGCGTGTCGATTTTATCGATTTTCCTTAAAAACGATCGTTTTTGGCTGAAAGAAAGGTCTTTATTCTTTATATTTTTGGATAAACTATCGTAGAGCGGAAATTTACTCATTTATTATTTGAGTTTAATAGTATTTTAAATTCGTTTTTTATTCTTCGTCTGATATTTCAGCAGCGTCTTTTAGAAGTCGATCTGCAGTTATAGTTTCATCCATCTTCATTTCCTGTTTACTAGTCTCATATCTTCTATTTGATTCTTCGTAAGAAGCTAACAATGTAGGAGGTTCCGGTAAGAGGCCATAATCCGGAAGTTTAGTGTCTTTATCATCTGATCTATTGTATGGAGTGACACTTGCTTTTTTAAGTAAAGATAGAAAATTCTTTACAGCATTAACATGAACTCGCCCCCTATTATATAAAACCTCATCTACTCCAGTCTTATCGACAACAGTTATCTTTCGATGCTTCTTTTCTTCTCCAATTTTCTTTTTTACCTCAAAAGGTTCAGGATCAGAAATAGACCAATATCTCCAAACATGAACAACCTGTTCTGTTTTTGGCATAGGTTTACGGCCCTCAACTGAATGAGAACGATAACGAACTGCACGTCCTATCGCTTGTTGAATTTTCATTTCGCGTGTGGAAGATTCTAAAATATGCATGTGCTGAGTTTCGAGTAAATTAATACCTTCAGCACCAGCCTCTGTAACAAGTATCATTTTGATCTTTTCCCCATATCTATTTTTTTCAGCATTAAAATCCCTGAGAATTTTCCTCCTCATGCTATCAGAAATATCCCCAGAGTATATCACTGTGTTTACTCCACACATTTTTAATAGAGCATGAATAATATTGACCCCTGCTTTGGTTTTGAAAAAAGTGAATAACATATGTTTAGCTCTCCAATTAAGCATAACATTGGTAATAAGGGCTGTCATTTTTCGAGAATATATATCCGATAGTTTATGCATATTAAAATTTTTACGATCAACCCAACCGATATTCTGCATTTCAAACTCTGGAATAACATTTTTTCGTACCTCGTCCTTAACTTCCCGTAAAATTTTCTTAGATAACTCTTTTTTGGTCTTTTTTGCGAATTTCCCCTCTTTCTCTGCAGATTCTAATGCACGCTTGTAAAACTTATTGATAAAATATTTTTTGGTCATCGCAACTTCTCCAGTTGGTTTATACTTATACTTGATCACACGCCCAATATGATGTATTTCATCGCGAGTTTCGGGTGTAGATGAGGATCTAAACTCTTCTGGGTAATAGAAATTGGAATACAATCTTGACATGATATATTTACTTGCCATGATGAATTCTTCCATTTTTTTGTGATATTCTAAAGGTTTATCCCGAAGAAGTCTTTTATCAGGAGGTCCTTTCTTACGAATTTTTTGTTCCCACGTAGCAACACTCCAATAAGCTTCATTTTGAGGTATTGTCATACGTACTTGTATAGGTTTCTCATGTATAACTTCCGGATAATAACCTCCTCCTCTACCAGGAAAATACGAAATAATCCCCCTTAATTCTATACTAAACATACGTTTGTTTTTTGGTTTCACATTACCTTCCTTGTCGATAACAAACTGCTGTAAAAAAATCTCTGGATATAACTCTCCTCTCTTAATAATATTTGGAAAAGCGCCCGGTTTCAACAAATTACCCAATAATGGCCATTCCCATATATTGTTGACAATCGGAGTACCTGTGAGTGCTAAAATCCTACATTTCGATTTCATCAGCGCTTTGTAAATTAACGTGGCATGCTTAGATTGATTCTTAACACCGTTTATCAAATTATGAACTTCATCTATTATAACTAGAGAATTGTTAAGATTTGGAAGGCGATCTCCTACTGTATAATTAGTAGTAATAAATGTATAATACTTTTTCAAATACTCAGGACTAAAACCACACCTATCACAATATTCATCGATAAAATTCTGTCTAAGACTTCCTGGAGTCATTACAAATACTTGTCTAATTTTAGCTTCTGTGATCATCTCATCGGATACCATTATACTAGAACAACTCTTCCCAGACCCTAATTTGTGGATGAGAACTAATCCCTTTTCTTTTGAATCGTATAAGAAATAGTTAAGTACATGGGTTTGGTGTTCTTGGGGTGTGAAAGGCGGATGAGAACCACGGCTACATATTATATCTGAATATATTCCTCTTGGCATTTATTTATTAACCTTAATAAATAAATAGTTAATTTATTATATACTATAAATGAATACCCTTAAATACTTGAGATCCCTAAACAATTCTCAAATTGTTGTTTTATCTTTTGGTTTAATGGTTCTAATTGCCATTCCTTTTTTACACTGGCGTCATATAAAGGACCCTAAATTTATCCGGGTTATGGATAAGCACATATTCAATCCAAAAATAACTGGTTGGAGAATATCACATTTTCTTCTACACCTCGTAATGGGAATAATTTTCCCTACAAAATTATTTTTATTCATGGGTATGGGTATTGCATGGGAAATCACAGAAACGATCCTCGTAAAAATAACAAAGGATTCGCGATGGGTTATGAACTGGGAACAAGCAATGCTTGATATTATTGCCAATACTCTTGGATTTTTAACTGGTATGTATATCGCTAATTGTATTGATTCGAACCCGTCAATCGAAAAGTAGAGCCAAAGTTTTTAAACATGTTTATCCTACTCAGTATAAGCATCATCAAAGTTAAGATAGCAAACTTTATCATCCGGACCACACAATGGATGACCAATGGTATAGGCAGGAATTCCCTTATCTTCCTCTTTAACTCTTTCGCTTGTGAATCTCTGTTTGCTTTGGACCTTGTTAGCAACTTCTATAACAAATCGACGAATTTCTGAACCTTCATGAGGACCATTGTACCTCATAAATGGTTTACCTTGAATATATAGTACTATGTATGGAACGTACTTAATGGGAGCAATTGTGTTTTTAGCCATTCTAACACATTTTTTATTGGCACTCACATTGATCATACCGAATTGGCAGCCCCCTATTGTCCCAGGTAGTTGTTTAAAAATTGGTATCAGCGTTTGGCAATGTATACATTGCGTTGAATAGAATAATATGAGAGAAAAGCCAGGAATTCCGTGACAAAGAATGTTTCCTTTATTACCTCTGTTAATCGTAAAGTCATCAGAAGACAAGAACAATAAGCCAGACATGATTTTACTTGTAATTTATGTAACATTTAAATCGAGTTATAAAATAAAAAGTCAATAATAAACAAATGACTGATAACATCAAGTTGTTCAATCCAAATGATAAACCATTCGGTAAATTAAGCAATAATGCCTACCATCCGATGACAATAGATGGGAAAAAATATGCAACCGTCACGAATTATATTTATTCCAACTTATTATCCACTCCAATGTATAAACAAACTGTGCAATACGCTGCAATACGTGGATCGAGTAAAATGAACACAGAGCTATTGAGAGCAATAGATTTTCTACTTGGTGAAGAAAAGGGGGAGAAGGTTAAGGAGAAGGTTAAGGAGAAGGTTAAGGATAAGGTTAAGGAAATACGTCCAGGATTAACTGGAAAAGAGCATGCTAGGCGTATAAAAATAAGATATTTAACGCAAAAAACAGGGAAACCTTGGAGTAAATATGCTGTAATGTCCGATGAAAAACTATCACGAAGATATGAGAAGGCACAGAAAAAATATGGAAAAGATGTTAAACTCCCTGAAACTGAGAAAGACATTAGAAGGGCATGGATTGAATTCGCTAAAACAGGTAAAATAGCTGAACAAAGCAAGTTATCAAAGAAAAGACAAAAATATCAAGATTATATATCGAGAGAGGTCAGAAAACCATTCACATCTATCGATCTGAGAGAATTGAAACAAAAAATGATATCAGACTCTGTCCGCAATCAGATGGGTATATACCAGATCTACAACGAGAGTGTTTACAAGGAATTATTTAATACCATTGCTAACGCCACCAAAAAGGGATACGAATCTCGCCTACTAAACCCTATAATTGTTAACATGCTAGTAGCAACTGGTAATAGACCCATGCAGTACGAGAGTAAAGATCCTTTCTTAGGAATCGGACCCGACGGTCGTGGTGCTAATTTGGTTGGTAAAACATTGATGCAACTACGTCACAATTTGCGATTTAAACAGACCATCGAATTGCGTCGACAAAAAGAAGAAGAAAAATACCAACAAGTATATAACACATATATCGCATACGCTGCTTTGAGGGATGAAATGTTTAATAACAAGAATACACTGAAAGAATACCTTAGATTAACTCCAGAACAAATCATAAAGAAATATGGACAGGAAAAATTAATACAAGGTATACCAAGAAAAGAGACAGTAATAGAACTATATAAAAAAGATAACCTAAATCCGGTAATCATGAAGGAACTTTTTGTTCCAGGGACTTTGGTAATTAATGTCAGAAAAATGGGTATGAGATCATTGCGAAATCAACTGCTGAATTATAAGAAAGATATCGTATTTGATTCATATCTAGAGTACATGACAAGGCGAAATTATGAAGACGCTATTGAAACGGAAACTAAACGATTGGCCAGTGAAAGCAATAAACCCGAAGGTGAAATAACTAGAGATATCGTTCAAGATATTATAGCCAGACAAAAAACTAAATTAACCGGGCAGCAATTATCAAAACTAAAAGAAAGGGTTGTTGATCTATTTAATCTCGGTATGTTATCAGCATCTTTATCAGACCAAATAGACCAAGACATCGAACAATTGCAAATACCATCTGAAGAAGAAGTACAAGAAGCTGAATTAGCTGAAATACCAGTCGCACCGCTAGAAGTAAAATATCCCGAGGATCCCGAAAGTTCAGATGTAAGTTCTGATGAATCCAAAAACCCCACAACGAGGGCCCTAAAAAGTATATTTAGAGAGAGACAACGCAAAATGCCTGGAGAGAAAATACTTGAAAGGAAAGAAGTAGAATTGATCCAGGAGAAAAAAAGTGAACCAACCATAAAGGGAGGAATGTTTGTTCGTCCATCTGGAGATATGATTTATATTTTTAGAAATCCAGATCAGAATCCCCCAGAATTACGAGCATTTTCTCCAGAAGAATTTACAGGTATGTTGAAAATCGACAACTGGATGTACCCTACGATTCAACATTTCATAATATCTAGTTTGATGGCAAAATCTGGTACTAGACGAGTTGTTAGCTCATTTGGAGACGTTTCCTTCGAAAAAGGTATTGGAATGAGAGCTGCGCATTCAATGATTATGGTCGACCCGAATCTATCACCCAACGATCCTAGTTCCTACCTGAATCTTGAATTGACAGCACAAAGATACGATGAAGAAGAGAATAAAGCAAACGAGAAACTGTCAAGTCTATATACTGTAACAGGTCTAAACAAAAAATTTGAGGATTTATCCATGCAAAATTTACTCCTTATGACTGGTGATGCTAAAATTTACTGGGAAAGCCCTCAAAGTCTATTTCTCGGCACAGGTTCACCTCAACAACCCGGGAATAATTATGTCGGTAAAACGCTGATGGAGATTCGTTCTCGACTGGAAGAAACTAGGACTAAAGAAGAAGATGTATCTGCCGATCCTGATGACATAGTTAGACTTATTAACCAAGATGCATTCATAAACGCATGGGTAAAAATGAGACTCAAAGATATGTGTAGCGTAACAAATAAATTGCAGCAATACTCGAAGATAAAAGATGGTTTCGATATAAATTTATCAACATCGAATAAAATTATACAGTATGTCGAATTCGTTCTTGAATACATATATCATCCATGTGACTCTTTGATTACGAGAGCAAGAGACATTGATTCACCAGTACCAAAATTTTTCGTACAATGGGTACAAAAATGTAAGGGACTATCGTCAGGTCTGCCCCCAGTTAGAATTTATATGAATAGTGGGTCGTGGAAATACAACAATGAAATCGAGGAAAAGCGCAGAGAAACTAATAGAAGAATCAACGAAATGGAAAAAGAATTCTGGGGACGGAGCAGAATTGAACATCCATTAGAAGAGAGTCGGGCATTTGAAAAACATCAACTCGATCAATGGGGTGAGTTCATGAGGAAACTAAACTCTTCAGATCTATCTCAAGAAGAAAAATATAGGGAACGTGAAAATTTCAAAGCTCAACAAAAAGAAGAATACAATACATTTTGGGGGGTAGAAGATGTTAAGAGAACTTCTGCCGAGAGAAGTCGACATGAACACAAAAAAGCACAGTTAAAGAAAGACTTATCTGCATATATTCGTAAAGCTGAAGAAATTGAAAGGACTTATTACTCATATATGGAAGATATAGCACAAATCTACTGGAATTATATTGTAGTTATGATGAGCGCATTAATAGTAAGTCTGGCAGATAATGCTAATGGTGCCACCATAAGAGACGTAATAGCTAAATCAGAACTATTAAATTCCGAAAAAGTCAATTGTGTACGTATTATTTCTTCCGAGGAAGAGAATTGTATCGTATCAGCCCTGTTAAATCTTCTCGTAGGCATAAATACATTTAAAAATAAATTTTCAAGAACTGTTCTATTAGATACTGACGACGTAAAATTGGCTGGATCTATAATCATGAACTCTCAATTTAAACCGGAACTTAAGTATACAGGAGACGATACTGATATCGAATCAGACATCGAATATGAGAAAGAGGAAGAAGAAGAGGAAGAAGAGAAAAAAGAATTTGAAGTAGGTCCTTCTGGATTATTCCCCCAAGACATAGAACTGGAAGATATTCAAAGCGACGAAGAAATGGAAGGGGAACAAGACTATGGAGAAAATCCATATTTTGCATTTAAGTGGGGTGTTAAAAGCGGTAGACGTGGAGGAAAAAGAGAAGGTAAGTATAAATCCAGAGAATTTGCTGGTGATATCGACAAAGTTGAACAACATGTCATTAAGATTCAACCAGACAACTCGAGAGAAATCGCACGTGCTATAATGAAAATGGTACGTACCATCAAAATGCATCGAATGTCACCTAAAATAAAACAAAACCGTATTAATTTTTTTGCCACCATTAGATAAAATGGAAGGCCTCACTCAACTAAAACCAATGGAAGATCTGTGTCTATTATTAAAAACTTATTACAATGCAGATTTTATACCCATGATGAATAATATAACAGTATCTAAATCTTTTAAGAGCATAGCTAAAAAGTATAAAAGATTAAAGAAAGGCAATGTAGCCCTTATAGGATTAATATATAATCTTTACCACGGAAAAATGATCAAATCTAATAAATTATATATTTCTGGTCCTATGAGTATTACCTACCAAACCAGCCAAAAATACGACAAAAAAATCTACATATTTGGGGAATACCACGGAAAAATAAATGATTGTACCCAAGTAAATTTACCCTTGTTTTCTAGAAATATGGATATTTCTGAATATTTACACAGGTTATTTGACACAACTACAAAATTTATTGATTTCTATATTGAAGATGAATTATTTAGATTGTTACCCTCTGATAGAAAACACAATTTTCTCCATATGTTGCGACATGACTTTAATAATTGTCTAAACCCTACGCTTAGAAAAAAATGTAAATGGCCCTATGTTAGAACGCATTTCGTTGATGCAAGGATGATACAACTCAAAAGTCAAATCTATATCGAAGGAACAAATCAAGTACAAAATTTAGTATTTGAATTGATGCATGACAATAGGGGCTCTCTAGATAAATATAATTCTATATTAAAACGCTTATCATCCCTCAAAACACATGAACAAATAGCAAGATACCTTATCGAAATCGCTTTATCTATTCCAATAGTAAAGAAAGAATTAAAACGCAGTGATCTGGGAACTAAAAAAATAATATCAACACTAATACCCATTGTTACAAAGATTTATTCTAATACTTTTGATATTAATGTTTGGTCTTCCCCTTCATGGTTCAATTGGGAAGATCTAAAAAATAAATATATTCTTCTTGTAAATTTCCTAACACCTCTTGTCGATATCTATACAATTGCTAGAATGTTCAAAACATTTCGTAAATCAGAACAAATGCCTTCTAGACCTCACTATATTATATATTATGCAGGTAATTCTCATTCAAATATAACTAGGACTTTTTTAGATATGCTAGGATTCACAACTCATGTTTCTAGATTTTTAGATAATCGAAACATAAGATGTTTACCAATGAAAGGTATTGATCTAGATTTTAAATGATATAAGCATATAAATCTTGTAATAAAATGGATCCAGTTTTTATTACAATACAAGTATCTGCACCTACTTATTGGGGTTATAAGTACCAAGTACCTCGTCAATATGCATTAAATGTAGATCACCAAAATTTAATCCAAGAATTAAAGACACACATGAAAAATTTCTTTAAACTCCATAATCTAATGTCATTGAGCGAAGGTGTAGATAACTTACATCTCCATATCCATCAAAAAATTGAACCACATCATTCTGTTGTATATGCATGCTGTCATCATGAAACTGATAAACATAACGAACAAAAGCATAACATAGCTTAATTATAGTTTTTTAAAATAAATTGATATTTAAAAAAGTATTCTTGGGAATTAAATAGAAATGTCTTTGAGTCTAACTCTAACAGGAGCAATCGATAAAGTTATTGAAACCTATATTTCAAGAGTTTCAGCAAAGTATAACGTTGATAAGAATGAACTAAAGAGTTTGTGGACTGGTAATGATATAAAAACTACAAAAAAGGAATCTCCTAAAGCAGTTTCGACAGAAATTACCCATGAAACCCTTTTAAAGTGTAACAAAGCGGAACTGGTTGCATTGTGCAAAGCAAATGGGCATAAGTGTTCTGGAACTAAAGCAGTGCTTATGAATCGCCTCCTCGGAAAGGAAGACAGCAAAAGTCCTCCGAGAAAATCAAGAGCTAAGAAAACCAAAACTAAAACTAAAACACAAAAGAAAGAACTTGTTAAAGCTACTCCAGTTGCCAAGAAATTGACTGCTAATATCCCGAATATCTTAATCAGGCGAAATCAATTCGGTAACTACGAACACCCAGAAACAGGACTTGTTTTCAACAACGAAAACAAGACTGTTATTGGAACACAAAATGACAATGGAACAATCGAAGACCTAACCGAAGATGGCATTGACAAGTGCAATGCATTTAAGTTTAAGTATAAATTACCTCTGAATTTAGATCACCAATCGTCATTGGAGGATGTTAAAGTTAACGAACTATCAGAAGAAGAAGAAGAAGAGGAAGAAGAGGAAGAAGAGGAAGAAGAAGATGTTGTTGAAGAGGAAGAAGAGGAAGATGTTGTTGTTGAGGAAGAGGATCTTCTAAATGAAGAAGATCTGCTTGGTGATGATGAAATTGAGATGTATGCAACCGATGATGAAGAGTAAGTTTCTTAATATACTAAGTATATTAAGAAACTTAAATATATCCTAGCTTATATCCTAGCTTAATTAAGAGACAAAGCTTCTATTCTGGCTAACAAGTCCTCAACGGACTCGCCTTTATATAATTTTCTCTTTCCAGTTATTTTATGAAGCTCTTTTAACAAAGAGAATCTTGTGACTTTCTTGGTCTTGGTTTTCATCTTAGGTTTCGTCTTAACCCCAGACCTTTTCAAATTTGTCTTAGTTACTTGCTTGGATTTTTGCTTGGATTTTTGCTTGGATTTTTGCTTGGATTTTTGCTTGGATTTTTGCTTGGATTTTTGCTTGGATTTTTGCTTGGATTTTTGCTTGGATTTTTGCTTGGATTTTTG
>Ga0180434_10001212_pt1 | contig 37437 bp, 44 predicted proteins | sample SS_ome_7_FD_132453 | JGI IMG/M metagenome (GOLD analysis project Ga0180434, IMG submission 132453) | Hypersaline lake sediment archaeal communities from the Salton Sea, California, USA - SS_1_D_2 metaG | ecosystem: Environmental > Aquatic > Non-marine Saline and Alkaline > Hypersaline >... | reverse complement strand
CTCGCGGCGGAGACCTACACGCTCGCCACGCGGGCGACGTTGACCTCGGGCAACACGCAGCCCTTCGCGCTGACGAACGGCAACACGCTCACCATCAGCATCGACGGTGAGCCCGATCAGACCGTCACCTTCAACACCGCCGACTTCGCGCTCATCGGTGCGGCCACCGCTGCCGAGGTCGTCGCGGTGATCCTCGCGCAGACCACCGACATCGGCGCGGCCGACGTGGGCGGTGCGGTGGTCCTGACCAACACCCGATCGCTGACCAACGCGCGTACCCTTGAAGTCACCGGCGGAACCGATGCCGCGGCCTTCGCCTTCCCCGGTGGTGCCGTGTCGGGCACCGGCGAAGGGGACGACCTCACCATCTCGGTCGATGGCGAGCCCGCGCAGACCTTCACGGTTTTCATCGCCGACTATGCCGACATCGAGAACGCGACCGCAGCCGAGGTCGCCGCGGCGATCTCTTCGCAGATCGTCGACGTGCAGGGGTCCGACAACGCGGGCACCGTGCGGCTGACCAATACCCGTGGCAGCGGAACCGGCTTCTCCATCGAGGTCACCGCGGGCACGATCACGGGCATCGCGTTCACTGCCGGCGTCCAGAACGGCACCGGCGATGCGGCGGATTCGTCTGCGGTCACCATCTCGGAGCTGAAGACACTCTTCGAGGGCGACATCCCCGGCATCACCGTCACCGACGTGTCCGGGCTGATCCAGATCACCGGCAACGTGAACGGGTCAAGCGAGACCCTTCAGATCCTTCCGGTGTCCACGCTCGACACGAAGCTCGGGCTCTCGAACCTCGAAGTGGCGGGCACCGACGCGGCCGTCGCCACGCCGACCTTGCAGCTCGACGCGAAGTATCCTGGCGAGTACGGCAACGATGTCGTCGTGCGCATCGCTCCGGCGACCTCTCTCCAGGCGAGCGAGTTCAACCTGCTCGTGCTCGAAGATGGGTTCGTCCGCGAACAGTTCAACAACCTGACGATGGACGACACGACCACGGCGGGGAACTACGTCGAGGACGTGATCAACGCGGAGCCTGACCAGGGTGGATCGCTTCTGCTTCAGGTCATCGATCTCGACGCCGGACTCGGCAACGCGACGCTCGACCGACCGGCCAACGGCGACTACACGCTCTCCGGTGGCACGAACGGTCTGGCCAACATCAGCGACATCGACTTCATCGGAAGCTCGATCGCCGAGAACGGGCTTCGTGCGCTCGACGTGGCGGGCGATCTGACCCTGCTCGCGGTGCCGCAGCGGGCGACCGCGGCGGTCCACAATGCGATGCTGACCTACGCCGAGGTCACGCGGAACGGCACCGTGTTCGCCATTCTCGATCCTCCCGCCGGTCTCACCGCGCAAGAGATGGTCGACTACGTCGAGAACCAAGCTCTGCTGCTCGAAGCCTCGGAGTACGGTGCGATCTACTTCCCGCGGGTGAAGATCCTCAACCCGAACACCACGCTCTTCGGCAACGACGAGGCGCTCACGGTTCCGCCCTCGGGCCACGTCGCGGGCCGCTACGCTCGCACCGACGCGAGCGCACCGGGCGGCATCTACCAGCCGCCGGCCGGTCTCACTGGCGGCCGGCTGTCCGCGATCGTCGGGCTGGAGATCCTTGCCGGCAATGAGGTCCCCGAGACCTTCGACGTGAACAAGCGGGACCTGCTCTACCCGAAGCGGATCAACCCGATCTCGGAGCTGACCGGCGGGCGCATCCTCGACGGTGTTCGCACGCTGAAGAGCAGCGGCAACTTCCCGACCATCGCCGAGCGCCGCGGCGTGATCTTCATCGAGGTCACGGTCAAGCGGAACCTTCAGCCGGCCCGCTTCCGAAACAACGACGACACCCTTCGTGCCGAGGTCACCCGATCGGTCGAAGCCTTCCTGCTTCAGCAGATGCGGGTCGGAGCCTTCCGCTCACGAGACCCCCGCAAGGCGTTCTCGGTCGACTTCGGCGAGGGGCTCAACCCGCCGAGCGTCGTGTTCGCGGGGCAGCTCATCGGGCGCATCGGTCTCGCCACCCAGAAGCCCGCGGAGTTCATCATCCTCCGCTTCACGCAAGACACCCGCGCGCTCGAACAGGAGCTTTCGCAGCCGTAGCCCGCGGCCGATAGGAGGAATGACCAATGCCCGTCACTGGAGCACCCCGCATCTTCGAGGACAAGTTCTCGTTCATCGTCGAGATCGACGGAGTCGCGCACGCTGGCTTTCAGAAGTGCAGCGAACTCAGCTACGAGATCGACAAGGTCGAGTACCGCGAGGGAGGGCGCAAGCACCCCTTCAAGTCGCCCGGCCTCGTCAACTTCACCGACATCACCCTCGAACGCGGCGCGGTCGCTGACGATTCGGACCTGTACGACTGGGCCGAAGAGTGCGCGAGCGTCGTCGAAGAGGCCGGTGTCATCGAGACCGAGTTCCGCCGGAACCTCGACATCGTCGTGCTCGATCGGGATGGCACACCGCTGAAGCGGTGGCGGCTCGTCGATGCGTGGGTTCAGAAGTTCACCGCTGGCGAGTGGGATAACGATGCCAGCGAGAAGACGATCGAGCAGGTCGTCATCACCTACGACGCCTTCGAGCGTCGCGCGGTCTAGCACCGTGATCACTCGGGGGCGGGGTTGACCTCCCGCCCCCTTCGCACGCACAACGGAGAACCATGCCGCAGATCGAAGTCACCCTTCCATCCGGTGCTAAGGGCACCGTTCGCGGGCTCAAGGGCCGCGAGATCAACCTCTTCGCCAACCGCTCATCCGCGCGGCGGAGCAAGACTTCTCAACAGATCCTCGACAACGTGTGGATCGCCACGGCCGATGGCGGAGTGCTCTACGCCGACGGCCAGGTCGACTTCAAGGTCGCTCCGCAGTGCGACCGATTCACGGCCTTGTTCCAGGCTCGGATCGCTACCTTCGGTCCCGAGTACACGTTCAAGCACAAGTGCTCCGACTGCGGGAAGCGGTACGAGTGGACCGAGGATCTCGACCAGCGCCCGATCAAGCCTCTGCCCGAGGCGAGCATCGATGCGTTCAAGAACGGCAACCGCTTCACGACCGAGGTCGTCGATCCAGAGGGCACGGTCCGCACGGTCGTCTTCCAGCTTCTCACGCCGAAGATCGAGGCGAAGATCGATCAAGTGCAGGGACTCGCACCGCGCGAGAAGGCCACCGCCTCGCTCGCGCAGCGCATCGTGTCGATCGAAGGACTGGAGAACGGCAAGGGACCGATCAAGCGCTTCCTCGAAGACCTCGACGCCGGTGCCATGTTCGATCTCATCGATGCGATGGACGAGGTCGACGGCGGCATCGAGACTTCGATCGAGATCGAGTGTCCGCACTGCGGATGGGAGGAAGAGCTAGAACTCCCTTTGGAGGACGGGTTCTGGAGCCCGCAACAGCGGAAGCGCTCTTCGAGGTCTTCGGAGATGTGAAAGAGCCGGAAGTGGTCTCGATGTTCCCGCACATCGAGCTTGACCACTTCCGCAACATGATCCACTGGCTCACGTTCCGCCGCGCGCCGCATGGCACGGGGACGAATCTGACCTGGCATGACTGCATGGCGATGGGGCTCGACGAGCTTCTCGCTCACTGGTCGTTCCTTCGTGAAGCGTGGGACGCCGAGGACTCCGCATCGAAGCGGGGGGCGAGGTAGACTGTCCGCGTGGCGCTGAACTCTCTCGGCCTCGGCTTCGTCTTCACGGCGAAAGACCTCGCATCTGGTACGATGCGCAAGGTCGAGGGCAACTTCCGTCAGCTCGACACGACCTCATCGCGGTCGGCCAAGAACTTCAACAAGAACGTGGGCATGGCCGTCGCCGGTCTCGCTGTCGCGGCCGGCGGTGCGATTGCGATGGCGGGTGCGTTCAAGCTCGCGGGCAACTTCGGGACCTTCGAGCAGGGGCTCGCCAAGGTCGGCGCGATCACTCGCGCGTCGGCAGCCGACATGGAGCTGCTTCGGGAGCGCGCGATTCAGGCGGGCATCGAGACGCAGTTCTCGCCCGACGAGGCGGTGCAAGGTCTCGAAGCGCTCGGGCTACGTGGCTTCACGACCGCCGAGTCGATGGACGCGCTCGGCGGTGCGCTCGACCTCGCGGCCGGTGGGCAGATCGGTGTGGAGCAGGCCGCATCGACTACGGCCTCTGCCTTGCGCGTGTTCGGGATGGAAGCTGATCGAGCGACCGAGGCATCGGACAAGCTGCTCAAGATCAGCAACCTCACCGCCATCAGCGCGGGTGACCTCGAACTCATGCTCGGCACCGTGGCCCGAGGTGCGAGTGCGACGAAGCAGTCCCTCGACGAGATGCTGGTCTCGATGGGCCTCGTGAAGAACACCGGCGTCGATGCGTCGGTCGCCGCGTCCGCGGTCTCGTCCGCCCTTCAGTTCGTCGCCAAGAACCAAGATCAGTTCAAGCAGCTCGGCGTGTCCGTCACCGACGCGGATGGCAACTTCCGCGACTTCATCGACATCGTTACCGACACGAACGCAGTGCTCGGCGAGAAGTTCCCAAACGCGGCCGATCGCACGTCGAAGGGGCTAAAGCTGTTCGGCCGCTTTGGTGTCGCCGCGTTCCAGGCCGTGAGCACGCAGCTAGAGAACGGGATCAAGGACGCGCAGGGCAATCTGCTCGTCGGCGCCGATGCGGTCGCCTACTTGCGCAAAGAGATGGGCGACGCGGCAGGTACGGCCGCGAAGTTCCGCGAGCAGCTACTCGACACATTCGAGGGGCAGAAGACCCTGCTCAAAGGATCGTTGCAGACCCTCGGCATCGTCACCGGCGAAGCCTTCGCCGCGGTGTTCAAGCCGCTCGTCTCGGTCGTGATCAATGTCGTGAACGCGATCATCGCGGTCATGAAGAACCTGCCCGGTCCGGTGAAGAAGGCGATCGGTGCGATCTTCGTACTCACCGCCGCCTTCGTCACTATCGGCGGTCTCGTCATGGCTGCGGTGGCCGGCTTCGCGCTGCTGAAGATGGCCGTCATCGCGTTCTCGGGCCCTCTGCTTGCGGCTGCCGGTGGCCTCGCAGCCGTCTCTGCCGCGGCGCTCGTCCTCGTCGGTCTCTTCAAGGTTCTCCGAAAGGCGTTCGACGAGAACATCGGCGGCTTCGGCGATTCGATCTCTCGGACCTTCGGCAAGGTCAAGCTCTTCTTCGATGCGATCAAGATGCTCACGTCGGGCGACGGTCGGCTTCGCGGCAACGTGCTGAAGGAGCTTCTCGATCCTGCGAACGAATCGATCCTCACGATGGTGCAGCGCTTCCAGCAGGCGCGGCATCGGGTGAGTGCGTTCTTCCAAGGGATCAGCGACGGCTACAACACGATCATGCGTGGTGCCGGCCCTACCTTCAAAGCTCTCTCGGGTGCGGTGAAGGAGCTGTTCGAGGCACTCGGCTTCGGCGGCAAGGGCATGGAACTCATGACCTCGAAGAGCGAGGACTTCCGGCAGAAGGGTGAGGTCTTCGGGCGCATCGTCGGGCACATCGCCAAGCTGCTCGTCGCAGGGTTGACGGTCGCAGTGCGTGTCGCCACGGGAGCGATCGAAGGCATGAAGGCCGCGTGGAAGATCATCGGCCCGATCCTTCGGTTCACCGCCACGGTCTTCATGGTGCTCGTCAATGTCGTCGAGAGCTTGATCGGGGTCTTCTCGGATGGGACCGAAGCGGCGAACGAGCAGGGCGGTGCGTTCGACAAGCTGGCCAAGGTCGTCGGCTACGCGGTCGGCATCTTCGTGGCCTTCAAGGGGGTCATGATCGCCGCGCGGATGGCCGTGCTCGTCTACCGCGGGGTCATCATGGCCGCCTCGCTCGCACAAGCCGCGTTCAGTGCGGTGGCTGCTGGCGGTGCGCTAGCGTTCCTCGGGCCTGCGGGTCTCGTGATCGCGGTCGCGGCTGCGGCCTACGCCCTCGGCTCCTACATCGACAAGGTGACCGGCGCGAGCGATGCGATCTCCGATTGGATGCTCGACATCACCGGCGTGACAGCGGAGCTGGAGAAGCTCGACGAGGCGTACCGCAAGACGATCAAGACACGCGGGCAGGTCGCTGCGTTCGGTGATCTCGAAGAGGCCGCCGCGGCGCAGGGTATGTCCGTCACGGCCTACGCGGAGCAGCGGGCCACGAAGATCGCGGGCGAGAGTACAGCGCAACGCCTCGGGCTCTCGAAGGATGAGATCAAGCGTCGGCTCATGGCGGGTGAGGATGTCTACAAGGAGTTGTCCGGCCCACCGAAGCCGCCCGCGGATGCGGCGGACGGTGTGGTCGCGGCTGCGGATGGCGAAGCGAACAAGGGCAAGGCCGCCGCGCGTCAGCAACAGGACGCGTTCGAGCAGGCACTACTCGCGGCCGACGGCAAGGGCAAGCCGATCCAGCTCAACGTGACGACGAAGATCGGTGACGAGGAAGTCGCCAAGCTCATGAAGACCCTCGAAGCGCAGGCGGCCTCGCTCGACTTCGAGGCCGATGTCGGAGCACTGGGAGAGTTCTAGCGATGCCGGTGAGCGAACGACCAGAGCGGATGACCTTGACCGACCTCCAGTCGAACGAGACGGTCGAGGCCATGTTCAACCCGAGCGACCTCTCGCGGCGGATCGCGGTGAACTACGCGAAGAAGACCGTACTCGGCAGTTCTCATCTTCCGCACGAGTACCTTCAGACCGACAATCAGCAGCTTCGCTTCGCGCTCTTCTACAACGCGGAGACCCCCGAAGAGTTGGAGAAGGCCGAGGACTCGGCGAGGTTCTTGGAGTCGCTCTGCTACGCGCCCGACGACCCCGAGTCGATCGCTGGTGCCGCTCCGCCGCGCGTGCTTCTCGTCTGGCCGCGCACGCTCTCGATCATCGCGCGGCTCACCACGATCGAGTTCCTTCACCAGCGCTGGAACCGCTTTGGCAACACGACGCAGTACACCGCCGAGTGTACGTTCGAGGAGTCTCGCATCCGCCGGTTGAGCAAGCAGGACGTGCGGCTGCTCGGCGCACTGCGGACGCCACAGTCGCAGGGGAAGGTGATCGAGTAGATGCCACCGCGCGAGAACAGCCGGCACTTGTTCACGTCGGCGCAGACCATCGGCACAGACCGTCGGCTCTTCTTGTCCGACCGGACGCCGTACCGCTACGTCGACCTGCCCGACAACCGCGTCCACACGATCCGCGAGGGCGACACCTTGCACCGCCTCGCCGCGCGCTACTTCGCCCCGCTCGGTCGACTCCCTTTCATCTCTGCCGCGAACCTCTGGTGGGTCATCGCCGACTTCCAGCCCGTGCCGATCCATGACCCGACCGTGCAGCTCGTTCGCGGAGAGAAGATCATCATCCCTTCGGTCCGCACGGTGACCGAGCGCATCCTTCAGCCACCGATCAATGTCTGAACGCGCGGCAGTCTTCTACTACGTCGCCCGGCTTCAGGAGGGCGGCAACAGTGATCCGATCGACCTGACCGATCGAGTGCAGACCTTCACGTTCACCGACCGCGAGGGTGGGGTCGACCGGCTTCAGATCACCGTCGACAACAAAGACCTCTCGAACTTCGATGACCCCGTCTTCGAGTTCGGGGCCAAGCTCCGCGTCGCCTTCGGCAACGGGCAGTCCGCTTCGCCCGTGCGCGACATGGTGATCAAGAAGGTGAAGGGCGGGCGCGAGCTGACCGTCAACGCGGTGACGAAGGACGGTGCCGCACTCGACACCATCAAGCGGCGGAGGCGCTTCGAGAACGTGCGGCGCTCTGACGTGGTGCGGCAGATCGCCAAAGAGAACGGCTTTGCCAACCCGGATGTCGAAGAGTCGCCCGAGATCTTCGAGAGCATCGCGCAAGCGAACCTCACCGACGGGCAGCTACTTCGGAAGCTGGCGAACCTCGAAGGCTTCGAGTTCTACATCGACTTCGATGGGCTGCACTGGCATCGCCGCCGCGTCGATCAAGCTCCGGTCAGAGAGTACGTCTACTTCACCGATCCGAACGAAGGGGAGATCATCGACTTCAGTGTCGAGAACGACATCACCCGCCGCCCCGGCAAGGTGACCGTCAAGAGCCGCGACCCGATCACGAAGCAGGAGATCGAAGCGAGCGCCTCGAACGAAGAGGACACCGACCGCGATGTCATGGCGCCCTATTCGGCGGTCATCGATGGCGAGGCCGGCACGCTACTCGTCACGAAGCAAGAGGTCGTCCACGAGACCACGGTCGCCTCGAACGCGCAGACCCAGGCCGATGCCGAGCGCGAGGCGAAGGGGAAGTTCCGCCGCGCGACTCAACGGGCGGTCAAGCTCACGCTCGAACTTCGCGGCGACCCTTCGCTGGTCGCCAAGACCGTGATCGACGTGAAGGGGCTCGGCAACCGGCTGAGCGGTAAGTATTACGTCCGCGAGGTCAGCCACAAGCTCGACGCGACTGGCGGCTATTCGATGAGCGTCCGCACGATCACCGACGGCTTCCAGGGCGGGCGCGGCAAGGGCAGTGGTGCCGCGGGTGAGGCAAGCTCAAGTCTCGCCGCAGTGGCGACCCAGCTACGCGAGGCAGCCTATCAAGACCTCTCGGCCGGGGTCGATGGTGAGACGGGAGAGCTGACCGGCAACCTCGGCGTGCTTCAGAAGATCAACTCGTCTGCGCTCGCGCTCTCGAAGGCCACCGCGCTGCTCGCCAACCAAAGCGGCGACCAGCAGATCGCCAACGCGATCCGACTCGGGCAGCAGCTCGTCCGTCTCGCCGCCTCGGCGCGCAAGGCTGGAGCACCGAACGTGGCCGCGGCTGCGGCCGCGGCTGCGTCACTCTGCAAGCGGATCGCCGAGGCACCGGCGGATCTGAAGAACAAGGGCAAGCAGAACACCAAGGACGTGAATGACTCCGCCGTGAGGCCGGTGAAGACCGTGAACGCGGACGGGCAGGAGGTCACGAAGTACCAGAACACCGGAGGGCGAGAACGATGAACCCAGCAGGGATGCCGACCGCGAACCAGTACGCCTTCATCTACGAAGGTGTCGTCACCGACAATGTCGATCCGAAGAAGCTCGGCCGCATCAAGGCGCGCGTGCCGGGCATCGCCGACGACCCGGACACCGACTGGGCCTTCCCAGTCGGGAACCCAGGCGCGGGGGTCTCACAGCGCGGGTTCTTCGATGTGCCCGCGATCGGGTCAGAGGTCTACGTCTTCTTCCTCGGCGGCGACCCAGACAAGCCGCGCTTCATGACCGGGCATTGGGGCGTGCGGCCGGATGCGGGAAGCGAAGTGCCGACGCAGGCACGCGACGCGCTCGACGAAGATGGACCCGAGGTCGCGGACCAGATCAAGGTCTACGAGACGAACAGCTACGTCATGGTCTTCGACGAGCGCGATGGTAAAGAACGCTTCTTCGTGAAGCGCAAGCGAGCCGCGGGCGGAGACTTCCCGGCGGACTTCGATGACGAGGCCCTCGACGGCAACGCGCTCATGTTCGAGATGGACGCGACGAACGGCACCATCGCACTCTCGGCACCCGGCGGGATCGTGCTCCGCTCCCTAGGCTTGATCGACCTCGACGCGAGCGTCCTTCAGATCGCCGGCCGCAAGATCACGAACGGGATCATCGACGGAATGTAGTCATGCCGCTGCCTGATCTTCGAGACTTCTGTATCGACGTGGACGTGGTCCCCGGCGAAGTGTGCATCACCTTCCCCGGCGGACAGGAAGTCTGCGCGACCCTGCCCGACCTCGTTCCGCCGTCACCGGACAAGCTCATCCGCCAGCTCTTCGCACAAGCGAACGCAGCGCTCGCCCCGCTTCAGCCGGTGTTCAACATCATCGACGCGGTGGTCGCCATCTTCGAGTGCGTGAAGGCCATCAGCACGCTCGACCCGGTGAAGATCATCGAGTGCATCCCGAACCTTGCCGAGAAGGTCGCGGCTCTGCTGAAGCTGATCCCGCAACTCTCATTACCAGCGCTTGTCGCGGGCTTGATCGAAGTGCTCGTGCTCTACCTACGCGGCACACGTAACCAGCTCGTCCGCGCCCTCGACCTTCTCGCCCGTGTGCTCGATGCCGAGACCGCGGCCACGCGGCCGGGCAACCTCGCACTTGCGCGGGTGCTGCCCTGCGCGCTCGATGATCTCGACAAGCTGATCCTCTGGCAGAACGAGAGTGCCAAGCCGGTCAACCGCTTGATCGGGGTCATCAACCTGTTTCTGGAGATCATCGGGCTCTCGCGCTTCAAGATCCCGTGCATCGGCACCTTCCTCGCCGACCTCGGCTTGCTCGACGACCAGATCGAGCTGGTCGACCTGCTCATTCAACTTCTCGAAATCATCCGGGCCGCGATCCCGATCCCATACCCGCCATGGTTCTTCAACCCGAACGGCGGCGTCGGTGGAGCCGCAACCGGATGCTGAGCTAGGATAGGACCCGCGCTCATGGCCATCATCACGAACCTACAGCCCCCCGCGGGCGAACCCATCGCGTCGGACACGGTGCTCTCGTTCGACGTGATCGATCCGGTGATCGCCGAGCTGCGCGTCTTCGTGTGGGTCGTCTTCCGAGAGACCGGGCAGGTCGAACTCGCCAACGACGGCGACAACTTCCAGCCACTCTATTCGTTCTCGCAGATCACGACGATTCCCGGTGGTCGGCGCTACGCGATCCGTCGCGTGGGGGGTTGGCCGAGCACGCCCGAACTTCGCGTCGATGATTGCGCGTGCCCGCCCGAGATCGGCACTCCTTCGTCGGGCGAGGTCAACACGGCGAGCAACCAGGGTGGGGCGCCGGGGGAGTTCTTCATCACGAAGGTTGCCGAGGATCTTCAGTTTCGCACGGCGAAGAGCAGTGACGGAAGCATCTCGATCATCACCGATGTCGACAACACGGTCGACTTCACTTTCGCCGGCTCATCCTTGACGGAGCCCGTCATCGACGTGGCGAACGTGCCGGTGCTCTCACCGGGGCGGCAAGACCTCACGCTCGTCGATGGTGAGGCGGGTTTCTACGCGGAGCCACCGTTCCCGCCAGGCCCGAAGGACCCGTTGTATGTCGCGTTTCCGCCGGTCTCGTCCGCGAACTTCGGCCGGCGCGTCGGTGTCGTGCTCGCGGCTGGCAACGGGACCACACCGATCGAGTGGACGCCCGACGTGGCCGACGCTTTCATCGATCCGTCCTACTCGTTCAACGCGCCCGGTGGTCCGACGGTCGAACCCGTGGGGACCTACGGGCCGACTTTTCTCGTGTGGCAAGCCGTCGAGGATCTCGCGGGGCCCGGTGTCCATGGGTGGGCCTTCGAGTACGGCAGCAACCTCGGCGGGGGAGGCGGCGGTGACTGGGCGTCCGTGCTCGCGGCCGGCAACGTGTCCGGTGCGAATGACGCGAGCATGGAGGACGAGCAGCGCGTGGAGTGGGGGGTTGAGGTGCCCGCCCCGCTCGATCCGACATCTGGAGGTTCGAGGTCCGCGCGTCGCTTCGACGGCGCCGCACCCGGTGCGGGCATCTGGTCTGACATGGGCTCCGCGGTCGCGCTGGACGAGCCTTCGCGCGGCGACACGACAGTCATCGTACGCGCCTATTGCACGACGCAGCAGGGCAACGCGCCAAACGACCCGAAGTGGGCCGTGCTCGAAGAGGTGTGGAACCTGCGGGCAGCGACGCGCTTGCGCACGATCCTCAGCGAGAACCCCGATGGCGCGTTCCGGTTCAACATGACCGGCAACGACCTCTTCTTGCAGGTCAACGACCTCAACCTCGGCGGGAGCATCACCGCTTACGCGATGGTCGACGTGACCATCCAGCCTGGGCCTCCGCCCGCGTAGGGACTGAACGATGGCACGCAAGAGCGGAACATGGGTCTTCGACGATGCGACCGAGCGCGACTCGTTCGGCGTCGCTGAGGGTGTCGCCGACACCGATGAGTGCATCCTGATCAGCGATGCGTCGAGGCACTACTTCGACGGTGCCGCGTGGCAGCCCGCCGTGAGTGCAGCAGCAGCCCTCGCAGCCGTGCTCGCGGTTGGCAACCTGACCGGGGGGACGAGCATCGCCGTCTCGGTGGGGGATGCCATCGTCGGCATCGACGCGACCGTGCCGGGCTCGGATGGCTCCGACTACACCATCCGAGCCGGTGACCACACCGCAAGCGAGGGCGTGGCGCGTGCGGGTGGTGACATCACCATCCGAGGCGGCGATACGAACGCGACGCCGAACGGCAGCCAAGGCGGCGCGCTGACGCTGACCAGCGGCTCCGCTACACCCAACGGCTCTCCCGGCAAGCTGACCGCCACGGGCGGGACCGGCTTCCGCCCGAACACGAGCGGGCTGGATGCGGAGTTCGGCGGTGCGACGCTCCTAGGCGCGTTGAGCGGGGGCACTACGCTCTTCCGTGGCACGGACAACGACGGCGCCGCTGGTGGCGGCCCGTCGATCGTCCGAGGCGGCGATGCGCTCCCGACCGGCACTGCGAACAGCAGCGGTGGGAACCTCACGATCCGCGCCGGTAACTACCGAGGGAACCTCGGCGGAGCCCCGCCCGCCGCGGGGCTTCTGTTCATCCGCGGTGCTGGCCGGAACAACGTCTCAGGCTTCGCAGGGTCCGTCACAGGCCCCGTGAAGATCTACACGGCGGCGGTGGCCGATGCTGGTGACCCGACCGGCAACTACGAGGGTCTCGCCAGCGTAGCGACCGGAGCGATCACGCTCGACACCCAGGCGGGCGTGGGCGTCACCGCGGCGCAGGCGACCGGCGACATCACGCTGCGCGTCGGCGACACGAACGCGGCGACGGGCAACGCCCCCGGCTCGATCTCGCTGACCGCGGGCTCGTGCCTGGTCGATAACAACTTTGTCCAGGGCGGCTCGCTGCTGTTCACCGCTGGCGACGGGCGAGCCAACACGGTCGGTGGTGGCGGCGACATCACGCTCACCGCTGGCGACAACACGCGACCCGGAGCGCCCGCCTTCGCTGGTGCTCGCGGTGGCAACCTAACACTCACCGCCGGCAACACGGCGGCCGATGGCGTGAACTCTGCTGCTGGTCGCGTACTTCTGGAAGGTGGCGACGGTACGGGCACGAATAGCAACGGCGGCGACATCGAACTGGCCCCCGGTGCTGCGACCGGCACGGGCGCGCCGGGGCGCGCGGTGATCGACGGGCTTAGCTACCCGAGCGCGGACGGGAGCGCAGGGCAGGCGATCGTCACGGATGGCGCGGGGGACTTGTCGTTTCAGTCGTTCCGCACGAAGTGGGTCGGCTCTGTCGGGCTCAACGATTCAGGCGTCGAGGTGTTCTTGTCCGTCCAGGGTGACGGCACCGTGATCGCAGCGCAGGGGCAGCAGACCTACTTCCTCGCACCCGCCGACCTGCGCGGCATGAAGGTGGAGCTGCGAAGCACCGACGCGGCGCCAGGCGGCTTCCCCGGTAACACCGACGCCGATGTCTACGTCAACCGATCTGGCGTGTCCTCCGAGACGGTGGGCCCGGTGAACATCACCGCCGACCAAGCCTACGAGTTCGAGTTCACGTCGCCCGGTGTCTCCGCTGGCGACCTGTTTTCGATCGGCCTGACACCGACGACTGGCGCGGGCGAGTTTCAGGTCGTCATCACGTTCGACTACGACTGGAGCACGGTGTAGCCCATGGCGACGAACTCGATCCCGTATCAGCTCGTCAAGAGTCCCGAGACGAAGAAGCCCGGTGTCCCCTCGAAGCTCACGAGCGGCACGCGGACGATCGTCAACCCGATCGCGTTCGGCAACGGCATCATCGCGCCCTTTCGCCGCGACGGGAAAGGCGACTTCGCAAACGCGGACGACATCTCGCTTGTGCGCTCGAACGTGCGGCAAGTGATCGGCACCCTCGCTACGTCTGGGAACACGCAAGGCGAGCTTCAGTGGCGCCCCGAGTTTGGCTCGATCATCCAGCTCCTTCGCTTCCGCAACCTCGACGAGACCACCGTCGAGCTTGCGCGCACCTACGTCATCGACGCGCTGAAGACCTGGCTCTTTCGCGTGCGTGTGAAGGACGCGACGGTCGACATCAGCTACGCGACGAAGGCTTTGATCATCACGGTCCGCTACGACATCCTCGCCAACAACGAGCGCAGCGTGCTCGTCTCCAACGCGACCGACTCGGTCGAAGTGCCGGTCGCGGCGTGAAGGACGAACGATGGCACTGCTTCCGCTGAACCTCGACTACACCGACAAGGACTTCGCCTCGCTCCGCGCGCGGCTGTTCAACCTCATCGGCTCTGTCTTCCCCGACTGGACCGATCGAGAGGTCGCCAACTTCGGCAACATCCTCGTCGAGCTGTTCGCCTTCGTGGGCGACACCCTGCTCTTCTATCAGGACAACCAGGCCAAGGAGTCGCGGTGGTCCGATGCGCAGCTTCGCCGATCGGTGCTTGCCTTGGCGAAGATGCTCAACTACGTGCCCGAGGGGAACGCAGCCGCGACCGCGGACGTGCTTGTCACCCTCGACGCGGTGCCGGTGCTCCCGGTCGTGATCGAGCAGGGGCGCACCTTCGAGACCGCCGAGGTCACGAACCGCTTGCAGTTTCAGTCCTTGTTCGAGGTCACGATCCCCGCGGGGCTCGACCCACCGCAGGTCTTCGTTACCGTCGAGAACTCGGAGGACTTCGACGAGACCTTCACGTCGAACGATCTGCCGAATCAAGAGTTCCTGCTCTCGGGTGTGCCCTTCCTCGACGACACGCTCATCGTGACCGCGCTGAACGGTGCGTACTCGCAGGTCGACAACTTCCTATCGAGCACTGCTTCGGATCGGCACTACACGATCACGGTGAACGAGGACGGCCGTGCGCTCATGCGATTCGGTAACGGGGTCAACGGAGAGATCCCGAACGGGAACATCTCGACCTTCTACAAGACCGGAGGCGGGTCGGTCGGCAACGTGGATGAGAACACGATCACGCGCCTCGTCGGTGGGCTCACTGACGTGCAAGGCGGTCGAGTGAACTTCACGATCACGAACCCCTCGAACGCGAACGGCGGTGCCGACCGGGAGAGCATCGAGAGCATCAAGCAGAAGGGGCCGCCGAGCACCAAGGTCACCGATCGCACGGTCGCGCTCGACGACTATGAGATCGGTGCCCTCAACGTCTCCGGCGTGGCGCGGTCTCTCATGGTCACGAGCGATCAGGTCGTCGGCATCCCCGAGAACCGCGGCTTCCTCTACATCGTCCCCGATGGCGGTGGCACGACGACGCAGACCTTGAAGGACGAAGTGCTGACCGAGGTCACCGTCACGCGGCCGAACACGATCACGTTCAAGCTCACCGTCGAGGACCCGCAGTATCTCACCGTCGATGTCGCCGCGACCGTCTACTTCGACTCGGGGGTCTCGAAGCGCGGCACGGTCACTGCCATCGAAGAAGCGCTCGCGGCCTACTTCCAGATCTCGAACGACGATGGCACCCCGAACGAGCTGGTGAACTTCGGGCTCAAGTACGGCTCCGACTCTGCGCTCCCGATGTCGGATCTGTTCTGCGTCGTCGAGGGCGTGACGGGCGTGCGCAAGATCGGCGACCGCGACATCGACTTCCTGCTGAACCTCGTTCACGGCGACGTGCCTCTTCAGTTCTTCGAGTTTCCTGTGCTCGGCTCGATCACGATCACCGACGGAGACACCGGGTCGGTCGTGCTTCCCTTGGAGACCACTTAGCCATGGTCGCGGCCACGTTCCCCAACCTCTCGTTCGAGAATCCGCCCGGCACCGGGCCGACCCTCGTCAGTGGGAACGCGGAGCCGTATTCGTTCACCGAAGGCGATCTGCTTGAGTTCACCTTTGCCGGGGTCACTGAGTCGGTGATCTTCCTGGCATCCGACTTCGGCGACATCGGCAACGCTACTGCGGCCGAGGTCGCGGCACTGCTCGAAGCGCGTGTCGATGATCTTGGCGCCTCTGCCGATGGGGGCTTCGTTCGACTCACGTCCTTGCTCACGGGTGAAGACGTGGAGATCGATATGCTCGGCGGGCCGGCGAACACGGCCCTCGGGTTTCCGCTCGGCACCGTGAGCGGAGAGACCTACGCGGGCGGACCTCCGAACGGATGGACCGTGATCGATGACACCGACTCGGTCAACGAGTGGGCAGAGTGGGCCGATGAGAACGGGCGCCCCGAAGAGATCTTCGACCTCGAAGGCTGGATTGCGATCACGGTCTCGTCGAGCTTCGACGATGCGATCTTCGACCCGCTGATCTTGCCTAAGCCCTTCGAGCCCTTCGACGCGTGGAGTTCGACCGGCTTCCTCACCAGCTTCATCGCCGAGGCTGCCGCGTTCGACCCGGACACGGAGCCCTTCGAGACCTTCAACAAGGGATGGGGTCTGCCGACGTACTTCTCGTTCGTCCCGGCGAACCTGCTCAACGCGAGCGCGAACCCGGAGGACTTCGAGTCAGGATGGGGCAACCCGTTCCCGGTGCCGAGCTTCGTCGGTGCCGACTTCGCCAACGGTACGAAGACCGCCGACGACTTCGAGAGCGTGGTGCTCACGTTCTACGTGGTCACCTTCGTCACCGCGGCGGCTGGGCTCTGGCGGATCGTGCTCAATGGCACGTCCTTCACATACACCGCAGGCGGGGCGGACACTACGATCGACATCTGCCTCGCCTTGCGCACTGCGATCGACACGGGCAGTGTCGGCATCGAGTCGTCCAACCTCTTCAACCTTCTCTCACTCTGGCCGACGAACCTCGACGCGGACATCTCGATCCAAGTCATCCCGCCGCCCGGTGGGTCGGTGGACACGGTCACCGCCCGCGACTTCCCGCTGCTCGCCGAGGAATGGATCGGGCAGGACAACAACCCCGACTTCCCGTAGGAGATCACGATCATGGCAAGCACCGACTGGGCCGTCCTCGTCAACAGTATCCCGAACACTTCCTTCCGCAGCGGCGTGACCTCTGGGCTCACGCCTCCGCTCGGCGGTGGCTCCTTCGTCTACGGCTTCAACTCACGCGCCACGGGGTTCGATGGCTCGCGCGTGCTGAAGTACACCGGCGACGTGAACTTCGATCCGTTCCCCGGCAACACCGGCGGTCGGATCACTGGCGCGGTGAAGCGGCTGCCCTCGGGGGGCAACACGGGCTTCGCCCCGTTCCTGTATCTCTGCGAGCAGGCGAACGACGCGGCCGGTGACGCGTACATGCTCGGGCTTCAGGACGACGACCCGAGCTTCATCGTGCTCCGCAAGGGATCGATGGCGCAGGGACTCCCCGCCGGGCTTGTGAATGAGAACGGCATCCTTCGGAAGTCGAGCGCATCGATCAACGTGGACGAGTGGGTTCATCTTCGGATGGACGTGATCGTCCAGGGCACCGGCGATGTGCTGCTTCAGGTCTTTCAGAGCGATCTGTCGGTGAACCCGGTCAACGCGCCAGTGTGGCAGGCGATCCCCGGCATGGACGACTTCATCGATGACGCGCTCGCAGTGAACACCGGCTCGCTTCCGCTCACGGGCGGACGCGCTGGCTTCGGGTGCTACGCGAACGATGTCTCGCGTCGCGCCGCCTTCGATCAGATCACCATCGCCCGGCAGCTCCCCTAGTCATGGCCTTCGGCGCACTCCAACGCGGCAAGTCGTACCGCCAGCTATGGCGGCGCTCTGCTACGCGCACGCCTCCCGCGGGGCGTGGTGCCGCGTCGCTCGTGCTTGGCTCGGATGCGACGGACGAGGTCGCGGTGCTGCAAGCTGGCGATCGGATCGAGGTCCAGACCTCGGGCGACGTGAACGACGCGAAGCGCCTCGAAGCCCGCGGCGTGCTCCGGCTCAACGCGTCTCCGCCCGAGGGCTACGGGTGGCAAGCGAGCCTTCAGGTCGACACATGGACGAGCACGATCGTGGTCGGCGAGACGCTCTATGGCGACCTGGCCTTTCCGTTGGAGATCCCGATCAACGACCTCGCGGAGAACATCGCGGGGCTCGGCGCCGGCATCGACATCTCGTTCGCACTCGAACTGATCCTCGACCCCGACAACCCCGGCGCACCCGCGACCGATGTCGAGGTCGTGCTGCCCTCGTTCTACGTCGACCAGCTACTCGCGCCCGAGGTCGTGTCGAGCGATCTCTACGTCCACACGCGCAACCCGTCACCGGGGCAGACGGACGTACCGCCAGACCAGCCGACGATCTCCTTCACCCTCGCGGACGTGAGCGGTGCCGGCGTGGACTTGGCGAACACCACGGTGACGATCGACGGGCAGGTCGCGTACTCGGGCGGAGTCTTCGTGGCCCCATGGGCGGGGACGGTCACGCCGGGCTCGGGGCCCACGGGCAACGACGTGGTCTTCTCGCTCACGATCCCCGCAACCAAGCTGCCCTTCGAGAGTGAGCAAGAGGTCGAGATCAACGTGATCTCGCAGCTACTCGGGCCCGCCTCTCCAATCGATGAGACGTGGATCTTCATCGCGGCGGACATCACTCCGCCAGCGGTACAGACCGCGGTGATGCTCGACAAGAAGACGATCCGCGTGACCTTCACCGACGGGCTACTGCTTGACGCATCGGCGGCCGGCGCACTGAACCCGGCGAACTATTCGGTCACGCGGGTGTCCGCGCCCGCGGTGTCGTTGCAGGTTGTGAGCGTGACGGCCGTGCCGGGGCGCTCGAACGCGGTCGATGTCGGGCTCGACATCGAAGCCTCGCAGGGTGCGATCTACACACTGCTGGCCAAGGACATCAAGGACGACAGCAACAACGTGCTCGACCCGCAAGGCCGCGAGCGCAGGTTCACCGGCTTCGTCCCGCCGAAGCCGATCGGTCGACGATTCGAGCTGCTCGACTTCATCCCCGACTTCAACATCGCGGACGACCGCACGGTTGATCAAGGGGGCGATCCGGTCGATCCCGGCTCCGGTGACCTTCGGCGCTTCTTGCTCGTGCTTCAGGACGTGGTCGACCTTCTGCTCTGCTCGGTCGACGAGTGGACGCAGATCATCGACATCGACCTCGCGCCCGAGCAGTTCCTCGACGCCATCTTGCAAGACCTCGGCAACCCCTTCGCAGACTGCATCTCTGATCTATCGGTGAATGACAAGCGAAGGCTCGCGCGGATCTTGATCTCGATCTACAAGCAGAAGGGGACCGAGCCCGGCATCATCAACGCGGTCCGCTTCTTCACCGGCATCGAGATCACCCTCGACATCATCAACTGCCGGCAGTTCTGGCAGCTCGACATCAGCCTGCTCGGCATCGGCACCATCCTTGCCCCGCCGGTCGGGTCGCCGCTCTGGTACTCGTTCTTCATCGTCTCGCCCGTGGTGCTGACCGACGAGCAGCGGTCGCGTATCCTTTGCATCGCGGACTACATGAAGGCGGCACATGAGCACATCCTCGGGATCATCGAACCGGGTGGCGAGATCACGCCGTCCGACTACTGGATCTTGAACGTGTCGCTTCTCGGCGCGACCTCGCCCCCCGCCACCGTGCTCGCATAGGAGACCCCGTGTTATACTTTGAGCATGAGATGGAAGCAGATTCCTGGGTGGGAGAAGTACGAGGTCAGCGACACTGGTCTCGTGCGGCGCAACGGTCATGTGCTCAAAACTCGCGCGCACGACATCGGGTATCGAGTGGTGACACTACAGCAGGCCCCTCGAAAGCAGCGCATCGGTGTTCATCGCTTGGTGCTGATGGCCTTCAGCCGGCCGCCGCACGAGGGGGAGCAGGTACGGCACCTCGACGGATGCCCTTGGAACAACGAGTTCTCGAACTTGGCTTGGGGCTCAGCCAAAGCGAACGCCGAGGACAAGCGTCATCACGGTACGCTGCCACGCGGGGAGAGCAACGGGCGTTCAAGGCTCTCGGACACAGCAGTACGCGAGATCTTCACCGATCGGCGGCCGCAGACTGTCATCGCTGCCGAGCACAAAGTGACGCAGGCATTGGTGGCGCAGATCAAAGGGCGGAAGGTGTGGCGTCACGTAACGGACGGTCTGGAGCCCGGCCGCTGCAACGGTGCGCCACGCAAGTTCGCCGACGAGATCAGAGCGAAGTACAACGCGGGCGGCGTTACGATGCGTCAGCTCGCCGTCGAGTACGGCACCACGTCATCGGCGATCTCCTACATCGTGAACGGAGGAGGCTGAGTTTTGAACCGATTTGACTTCTACTTCGAGCAGCTCGTCACCCAGGCCGACATGGACGAGGTCTTCGACTTCGCCGAGGCGGCAGACCAGCGCCTTCAGTCCGACAACGACTACGTCGGGATCGTCCAGGGGCTCGAAGTCAACGAAGCCTTCCCGACGGCGAACCTCACCGTCGACATCCCGACGGGAGTGGCCTACGACCAGAGCGGGCAGCGGTGCTTCGTCTCCGGCGCGCAGAACCTCGACCTGTCCGTCGACTCGAACTCGGTGCCGACCGCAGTGGCCGGTGCCGGCAACGAGAAGTGGCTCTCGATCTTCATCGCCTTTGATCGTGCGCTCTCCGATCCGCGCGTCGACGGCAACGGAGTTCCGCTTCAATACCGCCGCGAAGAGTCGTTCCAGTTTATCGTTGATCAAGCGGCAGAGAGCGCCGCGGGTTCGGCTGCGGTCTACACGTCCGGCAACGCGGAGACCTACGCGCTCACGAACGGCGACACTCTCGACCTCTCAGTCGATGGCGGCGTGCCCGTGACGGTGACCTTCAACGCGGGCGACTTCGCCAACATCGCGTTGGCCACCGCGGCCGAGGTCGCGGCAGTGATTCAAGCGACCGTGGCGGGTATCACCGCAGCGGACAACGGTGGCTTCGTGGAGATCACCACGAACGGCACCGGGCCTGGCGCGAGCCTGCTTGCGACGGGCGGCAGTACGCTCGCCATCTTCGACTTCCCGCTCGCGGCCGCGGTCGGTGCGGGTGGCCCCACGCGCCCTGCTCTGCGCCCCGACGCGATCCTACTCGCCGACGTGCTGATCAAGTTCGGCACGACCGCGATCGTAGACCTTCCGCCCCCTGCCGGCACCGATGGCTACATCGATGACTTGACGCGCCGGCAGACCGTCTTCGCTTACGACGGGCTCAACTACAAGATCCGTGCGGGCACGATCACCGACTTCGCGGATGGCCTCGCGGATGAACTCAACACGCACATCGCCAACGCAGGCAACGCGCACCCGGCGAGCGCGATCACCTTCGACGGCGCACCGATGCCCGGTGTCTGGTCGAACCTCAGCCTTGCCCCCGAGGTTCAAACGGCCTTCCTCGGGGTCACGCAAGACCTCGCCGACCAGACCGGCGGCAGCGACGGTGCGGGGCTCATCGGTGTCGGGCTCACGGGCACAGACATCACGCCCGGCACACTTGAGTTCGTGCTCGCCGCTCTCGACGCGCTGAAGGGGTCGCTCGGCAACGCGAACACATGGACCGCGATCAACGACTTCAACGCGCGACTCGATGCGAACGCGGGTGCCATCATCACCGAGGACTTGTTGCTACAGGACGCGACCCTTCGGCACATTCCCGAGGACTTCGACGGCAACAACGACTGGACCTTCGGGGCTGGCACCGGCGTTAGCCCGGTTCGCCACTACGGCAAGAACCTCCAGCACACGCTTACGGCCGGTATTTCGCAGGCCGACGTTCGGCTCTTTAACGGCGGTGCTGCTCCGATCAACACCGTAGTCGGCACGGTACGCGGAACCCTGGTCGCGTGGGACGACAACTCGAACCCCGTGGACGGGACGCACAACACCTTCGAGGTAGTGTTCTCCCTTTCCGCGGGCGTGGCGCAGACTGTCGCCTTCGACTCGGACTTCGACACCGCGCGCCAGCTCAACGGCGGCGTCGATGACCTCACGGCTATCTTCGTCGACGCACCGGCCGGCACGGGCGAACTCAACCTGTCTTTCGGATGGGGCGCGAACGCAGGGCTGATCAAGAACATCGCCGTTGTGTGGGAGCTTCAGCTCTTCTTGTCGAACCAGTAGCTTGATCATCCTTGGACGATCCGCGGGTCTGGTGTCGTGACCTGTTTCATCGGAGACTTCCGTCACCATGCCGGCCGCCGATGAAAGCACCGTTGAGACTCTCTCGACCCTGCTCTGTACCGAGATCTCCCAACTCAAAGAGCTGCAAGAGGCGAACGAGAAGCGGAGGGCCGAAGCGCGTGAGGCTGAAGAGCGGAAGAAGGCCGAGCAGCAGGAGAAGGCCGCCAAGACGCAGCAGGCCCTACTTGAACAGCTACTCACCGCGCAGGTTCAAGAGGCTGAGCAGAAGGCGAAGCGAGACAAGGTGCTGATTCAGATCCTTGGCGCCCTGCTTGCGCTAATCACGGGCAGCGGTGGCGCGACGGTGTATATGGTGACCAGGCAACCAACCGAGGCCGAGACCGCCCGCCCCGTCGTCGAGCAGGTCGAGCAGTCGTCGAGCAAGATGCAAAACCGGGTCGAGAAGGCCGAGAAGAAGATCGAGCGACTGGGCACCATCGCGGTCGAGCAGCAGGTTCAGCTCGCAGACGGGATCGAGTTCATCGGCGCGAAGATCGACGCGGCTCACCCGCGCACGGCAGAGGCCGTCGAAGAGCCGCCGAGTGTGCGGGCGGCGAAGACGAAGGCGGCCAAGATCAAGGCTCGCAAGGGATCGGCCGAACTCTTCCGCGACATTGACCCGAGCGATCCGTTCGCGGGGTTGTAAGATGAGAGCGGCCATGAGCTTGCCGGACACTTCGCAACGGATCGCACTTCCGCCGCCGCCGCCGCCGCCGCCCGCCTTCGCGGCCACCGAGTCCGAAGAGCTGGCCCGGATGTTCACTTGGCTTGCACGCACCGAACGCATGTTCGCGGAACGGGTCGAGCGGTACTTCGGTGCGAAGGGCGCAGAGGTCGTCCGTGAGAGTCTCTCGGTCGCCGACATCGCAACCGAACAAGCACTCAACTTGAAGGTGGAGCGTGCGAACCAGTGACGAACTCGAAGATGCGATCCTCGACCATCTCCGCATCATCGCGCACTCGAAGCGTGCGCTGCTTCAGGTCGCGGTCGACATCTCTGCCGGGTTCCCGGCGCAGTCCGCTTTGATCATCACCATCATCACGTCGATGACCCGAAGCGCGGACACGCTACTTGGCGACACGAGCATCACCACGTTGCCACCGCCCCGAAAGAACAAGCCATGAAAGACTCCATCATCACCCTGCTCACTTCCAAGCGATTCATGGTCGCGGTGGTCACCGTCGTGCTGAACGTGGCGCTCGCCTTCGGCTTCGAGCTGGACGCCGAGAAGCTCACGACTTTGCTCACCGCGATCAACACCATCGCACTCGCGCTCATCGGAGGCATCTCGATCTCTGATCACGGCAAGGCGATGGGTCAGCCCGCGGGGGTCGATCACAAGGGCCGCGGGTCGGAGCCCGCGGCCCCCGAGCCCGAGGGCGACCCCGAGCCCGAGGAAGCCGAGTCGGCTCCCTAACGCGCGCGCGCGCGCGCGTTTGTCGCGCCTCTAGGACGCGCCAGGATCGATTGTGAGAGGCGATCACCCGCGGGGGCGCCATCCATGCCCCCGCGCTTCTCGGGCCGTTCTCGGCGCGTGTGAGGCGGCTTCTCGTGCTTGTCCCCGCGCTACACGGGGTCCGGCTCCGGTTTCGGGCCCCAAAACACCCGATTTCAGCCCCTCGCCCATACCCGCGCGAAGTGTGCGCAGCCTAGTCGGGTTGCCCGAGAAGCACCCACGCACGCGCGAGCACGAGCAGGGACGCGGCCACGGGCACGAGTGCGATGGCGGCCCAGACCTCCCCGCCCCATGCACGCGAGCCGAGCCACGCACCGACCACCACGATCGGCGCGGTGAAGATCGACCAGAGTACGCGCGGCCTCGGCTCGTGTGCGTGATCAGTGCGTGGGGGGTTCATCGTCGGGCGGTGCGGCTTCCTTCGCCGCTTCTTGCTGTTCGACACGCTCGCGTCGTAGCACGTCGAGCAGATCGACCGCACGTCGAAGAGTGTCGATGGCCGACGTGATCATGGCGTGATCTTGCCGCGTGCCGTGGTACTTCGCACCGACCTCGTTCAGCACGTTGATCGCTTCTTGCTCGGTCACTTGTCCTCGCCTCCTACCGCGAACGGCTCGACGACCATGCCGCGCCCCTTGTACGTCTCGAAGAACCGATCCGCGGTCTCGCTGTCGTCGGTCCACAACGCGAGCATGTGCGGGTTCATCGGCTGCGGTCCTCGCTCGGGGTCCGCGTTCTCTCGCGGCACGTAGCACTTCACGCGCTGTTCCAAGAACGCGATCGAGTTCGCGGCGACGACGTAGTGGTGGAACCACTTGCGGTCGGTGCTCGCCGGCAAGAAGGCGAGCACGGTGCAACCGCTCTGCGCTTCGACCGACGCCTTCGTGATCCACTTCGAGAAGGGATGCCACGGCCAGCTCGGTCGTTCCCATCCGGGGTTGTCTCGCTCGATGCCTTCCCAGTCCGGCTCACGCTCACCATGCGGGGCGTTGAGGAACACCGTCTCGTGCTCGCGCCAGTTCAGCATGAGGCCATCGTCACCGTCGCCCATGCCATAGGCGACGCGCTCCGCTTCGAGGAACTGCTCCGGGTGTCCGCACGGATCGAGACCCGGCTTCCCGCCCAGCACGGCATAGACGCGCTCGCACTCTTCGGGCGGCAGCAGGTAGTGGAACTGAGGGGGCTTCTTCGGGTTGGTCATGGTTCTCCTTCGGGCAGGGCTACGTGCTCGGGGCAGTCGATGATCTTCGCTTCGATGGCCTCGACCGCCTCCGCCGCAGCGCAGACACGACGATGAGCGCACGAAGCACACCATGACTTCCCCGATTCGATCTGCGATTGGTCATCGCGTGACTCTTCGTACTCGCGGCGGCGGATCTTGCCGAGCGCGACCGAGACTTCAGGGTGGTGCTCGGGCATCGGCACCCAGACGATCGAGTGCGGACCACCGGGGACCGTGCTCTGGCAGAGATCACGCAACGCGAGCACCGCGTCTTGGCGATCGGTCTCTTCGGTGTCGTAGGCGTGCGAGGCGACGACGACGACCGCATCTTCGAGCGACACGGCCGCGAGTTCGTACTCGCTCACGGGATAGATGGCGATCTTCATGGGTAGGCTCCGGTCCTCATGAGGCGCGCGGCCTCGGCGATGGCGAGCGCGTCACTCTCGTCCTCGGTCGCGGGCTTGTAGCGAAAGCGGCGGCGCATGGCCTTGGCCACTTCGATCTTGGTCGCCGAACCGTTCCCGACCGCGGCCTTCTTCCATGTGCCGACCTCTATCGCCATGATCTCGATCGAGACTCCCGCAGTCGACCACTCTAAGTCAAGCTCTTCGATCGAAGCGAGCCAGCCCCCGTATACGTGCGCGGCAGACGTACCGACATGCCGGCGGACGCGTTCATAGGCGATCACGTCGGGCCGCACTTCGACCACCAGCGATCGAACGCGCGCGCGGAAGTTCAGCCAGCGCTCGGCGCGGTGACGCCCCTTGCGAGATGAGAGCAGCGACCAGCGGCCCGAGTCGACTCGGTGCCGACCTTGAAGCACCGCGTAGCCGCAGCGCGTGCCAAGGTCGAGCGCGAGGATCTTGTCAGAACCCAAAGCGGTCACAGACCACCCTGGTCAGCGCGTCGTGGGTTTCGAGGATCGACATCCCTTGCGCCTCGACAACCTCGACGACCGCTCCGCCTTCCCGTGCGTGCTCGGCCGCGGTCATGTAAGCCTCGTCGACGTACCGCTGGAAGTCGATGCTCCGCTCATAGGCATCGGGTGTCACCGACCTCGAAGCGACCCTCGCGGCGGCCTCTTCTGGAGTGACGCGCAGCAGAAGAGTCAGATCGGGGTCCGGTGCCTCGTCGAGCATGGCTTCGATCAAGGCCCATGGGTTGTGCTTCCGCTGGTAGGCGGACGTGCTCAACTTGTAGCGGTCGGTGACGACGATGGCCCCGCGTTCGAGGGCCGGCAGCACGACCTCTTCGAGATGGATCTGCCGATCGAGTGCGAACGCTAGCAGGAGGGAGTGACGCGGCGGCGCGTCTTCGGTGAGCCACTGACGGATGCGCCTGGTCAAGTGCGCGTCGTAGGGCTCGCGGGTCTTGATCACTTCTCGATGGGTTCGGCGGTGTAGCTCTTCGACGAGTAGCTGGCACTGCGTCGTGGTGCCGCTACCGTCGATCCCTTCGAGGGCGATGAAGCAAGGGGCGCTCATGGTCTCGGTCGCGTTCCCCTCACCCGTTTGCGATGAAGTCGTCGAGCTTCGATCGTCGCGCGCGTGCGGCGGCGATCAGCTTCTCACCGACTCCGCCAGGCTTCGAGATCCGTTCGAGGATCTCTTCATCGCTCACGCCGTCCTTGATCGCGTCGACGATCTCGCCGACCAACTCACCTACGATGCCGAACAGTTCCTTCATGGGTCTACCTCACGAGTTTGAGCAGGCCCCCGAAAGCCTCGGGGGGAAGATCGTCGATCGCATCGATGAAGTTGTCGATGTGCCGGCGGAGTTCCTTCGGGTCCTCGCCAACGGCGACCCCGATCCAGTACGCGCGGAGAGCCGCGACCGCGGCAGTGACCGCGGGCTCGACGATCTCGTCGTTGATCTTCTTCGTGTCACCGACGCACTCGGCGCGCTCTTCTGGGGTCGGCAGATCCTTCGCTCGGCACTCTTCGATCTTCTTGTCGACCTGGGCGTCCCACTGCGACGAGCCGGCTTCGAGTACCCGCTCGGCCTTCACCATCATCCGCTGTTGAGAGGCGGCGCAGCCGGTGAGGCCGAGTGCGAGGGTGATCGTGATCATCATGCGCTTCATGCTTTGGTCTCCAAGGCTTCGAGAGCCCAGCGGATCGAGCGGACCTTCGTCAGCCCGAGTTCGAGATCATCTTCGGCAGATTCGAGCATGGCGAGCAGCGCTTGCTTGTCCGGGTCGCACTGCGGTTGGTCCGGCTGGTCGTCGACCATGGCGAACGCGGCAAGCTCTTCCTCGGTCCCGTGCCACCAGTTCAGATCGACGGAGCGCGTGCCCCCATCGATCCCCGGCACCTTCGGGCCGTAGGCGAAGTCGCCCCCGGCGCTCCACTGCCACAGCACGAACGCATCCCACGGCAGAGAGTCCATCGCCGCGGTCGGATAGCCTGCCCCGTCGATGCCGGCGCGCGAGTAGTTCACGAGCCACAGCGGGATATGCTTGAACGCATCCGAGTTCCCGACCTCGTACCGCCAGATGTTCTTGCCGGTGTAGATCATCGGCGACCGACCGAGTTCGTCCTCGACGGTCTTCACGAAGGCGTCGATCCACGGCACGTTCTCCTTCGCCCCGAAGTCGCTGTACTTCTCGAAGTCGAGCGCGGGCGGTAGGCACCCGGCCAGATATCCGCCGCCCGCCTTCAGCGCAGCGCAGAAGTCGAGCGCCTCTGCCTTGCCGTCGGCCGCTCCGCCGACCGAGTCGGGTCGAGCGAAGTGATAGGCACCGCGGTAGAAGGTGCCTTCGAGTTCGAGTAGCTTCTGCCAGTTCTCCAAGAACCGAGGATCGACATAGCCGCGTCCTTCGGTGGCCTTGACGATGGCGAACCTCTGGCCGCTGTCGCGGACCTGCTTGAAGTCGACCGACCCTTGCCACTTGGAAACGTCGATGCCCGAGATGCTGTAGCTCATGAGTGCGTGTCCTTTCGGCCGAGCTTCTCTGCTTCGGCTGCGGACAGGATACGCAAGCCACGATGCGCCAGATCGGTCGCGGTGAGCCGCTGGTACTCGTCAGCGGCCATGACCTCGACGCAGCCATCGGCGTGAGTGACCTCGACCCACTGGACGCGTCGCGTGCCTACGGCCTCGCGCACGAGCCGATCGATCTCACCGCGCAAGTGCGGCGCAGCCCGATGAAGTCGGGCATGGATGTCGTTGATCTCGGTCATGGTGAGAGCCATAGCAGTAGTCCTCCGGTCGAGATGATCGTGAGCAACAAGTACACCATCCAAAGATCACGAACAAGGGGCCGTCGTGTGAACGGCCCCTTGATTGATCCTGACGCGGCGAGTAGCCGGGCGCGCCTAAGCCGCTCGGCTCGTCTTACCGCCTGGCTCTTGAACAATGATCTGATCTCCCCACGCGATCTCCTTGCCCTTTCGAGTGTACGGGATGCGACCGTGCTTACCCACGATGACCCAAATGACGTGAAGATTGTCGGGGCACCGCTCGGGCGCCGGGCCATCGCCATCAGTCAGGAACACGACGACGTGCGGCCTCGTCATCCGGTTCATCGCTTCCAGCTCGTCGAACACCGGGCAGAAGTTCGTCCCGCCGCCACCCTTCAACGCAGCGCACGCGGCTTTGACATCGGCGACCTTCGTGATCCCGTGAACGCTTGCGTCGCACGCGCCGAAGATGACCTCACCGCCCGAGGCTTTGAGCACGCCGTCGACCTCGCTCATAGCGATCCGAAGATCATCGGCACCCATTGAGCCGGACGTGTCGACGAAGACCCCGATCTTCGGCACCGGCGCGTACATGGCAGGGAGGATCGGACGGCCGGCACCGTACCCGATGCCCCACTGTCGACGGCTCGGGCGCTCATAGTGGAAGTTCACCATGCCCTTGACGCGCGCGACTCCAGACCGCACCGCACGACGGAGCTTGTCCTGCCATCGGATCTGCGGCGGAGTGAGCTGCTCGTCCGACCAGACCTGCCAACCGCCAGGCACCGAGCCGGCACCGTGCTTCTCGACGTGATCCTTGATCGCGCCTGCGACCGCCTTCTTCACGCGCTCGATGTCGACGAGCGAGCGACCCTTCGAGCACTGCGAGTGCGTCCCGTCATCGGGCAACCCGTCGAGTGCGTTCCCGGCCGCGCCTCCGCAGTTCCCCGCGCCGGGGCGAGGGACGCCCTTGCCGCCCCCGTCATCGTCCTTCGGCTTCTGCTGGCGGAGCGCGTCATAGTAAGCCTCTTCGGGGAGGCCATCGGGCATCGGCTTCTTCGACTTCGGATCGATGATCTTCGAGGGCACGATGTCGGTGGATAGCGCCTTGCAGCCGGCCGCGAGCAAGTCGTCGTTGATCGCCGCATCGCCGGCCATGTTCCACAACTTCGGGTTGTAGCCGTACTCTTCGCATCGCTGCGAGTGATCTCGAAGGACGTGGCCGATCTCGTGAAGCAGACCGAACTCGACATCTTCGAGATCCCACTCGTTCTCGACCACGTCGGGGTCGTAGTACATGATCGAGCGAGGCGTCACCGCCATCGCGGCACCGACCAGCTTGAACATCCCCGGCATCGGGCGCGGCATGAGATTGAAGAGCGCGGCAGAGAAGTAGGGCATCCGCTTGCGCGCGAGCCCGCGTGCGGCTGCGATCTTGTCGCGGTGGTTGAGCTTGGTATCGAACTGAAACATGGTGGTCCTCCGTTCCTAGTGTATCACGAGATCAACGGGATGCACAAGCGGAAACTCGCTCCCGCCAGTCCTTGCGCCGCAGGCGAGCACCGATCACCGCGAGCGCGTCCATGACCGCCAGCTCGACCGCGGCGCGGTGGCGCTCGGTCTTGACGTGGCCACTCAAACTCGACACCCACTTGCCGCAGACCGAGCACGCCTTCTTGCCTCGGCCGTTGCGCGGTGCGTTCGACGAGTAGCTTCGAGCGAGTGCGTTCATCTCGTGAGTGTGAAGCACGAAGCGTCCGCCTCGGCGATAGGTGGCGACGTGGAAGCTCTCGCCCCACTCGTGACTGTGAAAGCGAACCCGGATGATCGGCTTTCGATCGATGCGCCGATAAACATCGGGCACCACTCGCCACCCTGACGGAAGCACGAGGCCATCGACGAGCCGGGTGAGCGTGCGACCTTCGATCTGCTTTTGAAGTACGGCGGCCGGGTCTTTGAGTGGCTCGTCACGGCGACGGCGATCGTCCGCTACCTCTCGCACTGACTCGATCGCGTGGTACAGCACCACGTTGGCCCCGTAGTCGGAGGAAATGCCGAGCGCATTCAGGTTCGCGCCGACCGTCCGCTGCTCATCCCACGATCGAGCGACGAGCGCATCCTTGATCGTGCGGACGACATCGCGGCAGGACTGGTACTCGTTCGGACCAAGCAGCCCTTGCATGACCGCGATCTCTTCGTCGGTCGGTGGCTTGCGGGTGCAGCCCGAGGACACATGGACGAGCGAACCCTTGACGTTCGTGACGACGTACACGGGGCAGCTGGTATGGTGCGAGGCGTGCGAGCACGGGACGCGGGCCATGACCTCCGAGCCGATGCGCTGGGCTCGGAGGTCGGCACGCGCCGCCGCTCGCTTCCGTCGGATCTCTTCGGTGCGAAGTCGGCGGCCCATGATCAGATCTCTCCCATCGCTTGCATGACCGGGCCCATCTTGACCATGACCTTGCGCGCGGTGGCACTGCGGTTGTGGCCGGCGCGAGCGATGGCTCGACCTGAAGTGACCGCGAGATCGCCCGCATCCTTCGTGACCGCCCCGATGATCTGCCACAACGCGTCACCACGCTCGGCACGCTTCTCGGCCTTCTTCGGCGTGACCAGTGCGGCGCAGGAGTTCAGCACCGCCGCGGTGATGTCGGGCCGCTCGGGGTTGTGCTTCCAGACCTTCGAGGGAGTCGAGGCATCGAGCAGCTTCGCGGGATCGGGGAGATCGGCCGACGCCTGGTACTGGCGCAGCTCACCCGCAACACCGCGACCGACGCAGCCTTCGAGCAGCACATCGACCGTCTCTTCCGCGAGGCCGTTCGCCTCGGCACCGGCGATGACCTTGATCGCCAGCTCCCACGTTCGCAGCGAAGGCCACGCTCGGCTCGCGTTCGGATCTCCGCCATCGGGGAGTGTGATCAAGTGCTGCGAGTTCGAGCGGAGGAACCCGGTCACCAGCCCCTTCGCCTTCGCCAGCGTGACCGGATGGCGCTGCTCGATTCGAGCGATCGTGACCTCGGCCTTCTCCACGTTGAGAGTGTCGGCCCAGTCCGACAAGATGCCCTCGCTCCACTCGGCGGCCGTGGGGTCGGCCCAGTCAATGTGCATCCATCGGTTCGCCATCGGCGGGGAGAGATCGTAGCCGCCCGCCGCGATCTCGGGCGGGTTGGCAGCCGCGATGAAGACCACGTTGTCGTGTAGCTTCACGTCCCCGACGTAGCCTTCGTTGACCACGCGGAGCAGTGCGGCCTGAACCGCTGGAGCGCAGGTCGTGATCTCATCGACGAAGACCACGACGAGCTTTCCCTTCGAGGCCGCCTCGTTCGCACGGCGAGCCCAGCCGGGCGCGGCATAGATAACCCCGCCCTTCCCGTCGGGCATTGGCAACCCGAGGAAGTCGGCGGGCTCGCGGATGCTGGCGATGATCGTGATCAGCAGTGCGCCCATTGACTCGCAGAGCGATTCGATGAGAGCGGTCTTGCCGACGCCGGGCTTGCCCCAAAACAGGGCGCGCAGCCCTCGACGGCCAGCGATACCGGGCGAGCACATGATGGTCTGAAGAGCGTGGATCGTGTTCATGGTGTCGGTTCTCCTTTGTGTCGGTGGGTTCGAGGGTGTCGCTAGACATTCCCCGATTCGGTTGCGGTTTGGATACGAAGATCAAGGGCACGCGCCTCGGTAGCGAGGGCCATGCGAGTGATCGCGGTCTCGCGGTGGGCCGCTGCGAGCACGCCGGTCGGGCACGCGGTCCCGAGGGACCACGACCAGCCCTGCTCGCTTCGCGCGAGCACTCCGACGAGATGAGGGCCGACCCAGATCGCCCACGCCTCGCGGCAGGGCGCGAGCCACAGCAGCTCGGTCGTCAGGCACACGAGGTTCAGGCGGAGCGCTCGGGCCCCGTGGGGCACCCGTGAGCGGACGATGGCAGTGAAGTCGATCTCGGTGTTCATGGCTCGGTCTCCTTTCATGGTGCGGGCCGCTACTCGCGGACCTCGACGATCTCGAAGAGGGTGATGCCCTCGCATCGCTTGCGGCGGTGCTTCGCGCTCGCGTTCAGCAGCCGACCGTTGCGGATCGGCATGACGTGGCCGGCGCAGTACATGAAGCCGTTGGCCTCGCGCCCGAGGCGGAGCGCGACCGACTCGCATGTGCCCGAGGGGGTCAGCTTCCGGCCGGGGCCGAAGACCTTGGTCGCCGCGCGGTCGAGAGGCCCGCGGAACTCACCGCGGCCGGTGTAGCCGGTCTCGCGGTTGAGGAAGGCGAAGGCCCATCCGTAGGTCTTGCCCGCAAGGGTGGCGAGGGCCACCGCGGGGCACGGCCCGCCCGCGTGGCGGCCTTCCTCGGCGGCGATCGTGCCTTTCGCTCGCGCGCGGTGCTTCGCCGCGGTGCGCCTCATCATGCCGAAGGTGTCGGGGGTCTTGACGGTGCGGGTGTAGGCCATCGATCGGTTCCTTTCGGGTACTCGGGGGTCGGTGGTGGTGGTGTTGCGCCGTCGCCCTACCAAGTGGCGACCTCGTCAGTGAGACGCTCGGCGATGTCGAAGAGCTCGTCGTCACCGGCGCACTCGGCCACGTCCTCGATCATCTTGGCGGCGATGCGGGCGATCATCTTGGCCGCGGCGATAGTCTCTTCCGGCTCCATCTCGACGTGCGCGTCGTTGAGGGCGACGGGCGCGGCCGAGAACGCGGCCTTGTGGACCTTGGCGTACTGGCCCTGAATCTGGCGAAGGGTCTCGATGACGGCGGCGGGGGTGGTGGGGGTGATCATGGCGTCGGTTCCTTTCGGGTGCTGGGGGTCGGTGCGTCCGACCCAAAGAGAGGATGCCCTAGTCGTGCATCCCGTGCAACACCTAAATGCCGAAAAGTGAAGATCGTGCCCTATCACCCGCTATCTGCTCGATCTGCGAACCCCGCGGGGGTCGGTCCGAGCGGCCGCCCTTGCGGGCTGTGCGAGGTAGGGCGGGGTCGCAACTTTCTTGTTGTGCATCCCGTGGCACCCGTGGTATACTTGACTCGCGGGGTCTAGCCGCCGAACGAACCCAGGCTGGCCCCAAGGAGAAACGCAAGATGAACACCGACACCCAAAGCACCACCGACTCCGAGACCACCACGCGCGGCAAGTACGATCGAGAGCAGATCGCCGCGGACCTCGACGCGGGCATGAGCGTCGCCGAGATCAGCGAGAAGCACGGGTGCTCTCGCTCCCTCGTCCAAGGCATCCGCCGGAAGAAGGAGAACGGAGGGGTCGCCCCCTCGCGGAACGCAGTGCGTGCCGCCGCTCTCCGCAAGAAGGCCACGCAGTTCACGACCGACTTCGAGCTGCTCTCGAAGTGGCAGAAGAACGACGCCGAGGATGGTCCGGTCGGAGATCTGATCGCCACCCTCGAAGGCGTGATCGAAGGGCTCACGACCGCGGCCGATCTGTACGACGAGCTGCCCGAGTCGGTCATGGCCACGAAGCGCACTGGCGGCCGGGTCGAGCTGGCCGAGGGGATGATCGTCCGCGTGAAGGCGAAGCACGCGGACGACTACAAGGGGGTCACGTCCTCGCCCGACCATCTCAAAGTGGTCGGCGCTCGTGATGCCCATGTGCTCGTCGAGGACGATGACGGTGCCCGGCTCTTCGTGGCCCGCCGCGATCTGGAGGTCCGTCAGGACGGCTAGGTCAGCGCCCCCGCTCGGGGGCGCAGTGAAGGAGTCGACCTCGGTCGCCCCCTTCACTGCGAGTCCGAGCACTCGCTACCAACCGAAACCACCGACACAAGGACAGAAGAAGATGATCATCGCAATCGACTCAAGCAACGAAGATCTCGCAGGCGCGATCGTTTACTGGCGGCTAACCGGAGATGTGAACGGAGACGATCTCAACAACGCACTCACCGACGCCGGCATCGCACCCGAGCACCGGCTGCCACTGCCCACGCCTCGCCGCGCTCTCCGGCGCACGCTGAAGGAGTGCGCCAAGGGGTCGGTGTTCATGCGTGCGGGGAAGGGGAAGGACGGCGGGCTCTACCTCGTCGAGCAGGTCACGACCGACGAGGGCCCGCGCTTCGACGTGATCCTCGACGCGCGGCTCACCATCGGGGGCACGCCGAAGTTCTCGAACGAGGACATGGCCGAGATGCTCACCGAACGATTCTGGCACCACGTCTTCCACGTAGCCTCGACGGACATCTCGTCCTGGCTCATCGATCAAGCCCGCGAGTGCGACGCGCTCTCGCTGCGAGACACCGGCGGGGTCTACTTCATCCCGCGCCACGCGATCGACGAGTGGCGCAAGCGGGCCGATGCTCTTCACTCCGCGAGCGACTGCTCGGTTCATCTCGTCCCCGCGATGAACTCCGACGAGGCGCTCGACGCGGTGCTCGAAGCCTTGATCGAAGAGTGCGTCCAGTTCTCGGAGCAGCTCGATGCCGATCTCACGGACGGCGATCTCGGTGCCCGTGCGCTTCGTGGTCGAGCCGAGCAGGCGATGGCCTATCTCGACAAGGTCGCTCGTTTCGAGAAGCTGCTCGGTGCTGCGGCTGAAGGGAAGCTCGACGCACTGCGCTCGCAGATCGAAGAGCAGAAGGCGAACGCGGTCTCGGCTGCGCTCACGATCGAGGCCGAAAGCGAGGTCGCGTGATGCTGGCCTGCGCTTGCGGTGGAGTGTTCGAGATCGCCCTGCTGGGCGGGGCGGCCTTCTTTGCCTCGGCGTTCGCGTGGCTCCGCGCCCGCTTCGGAGGTCTGCGATGACGCCCGCGCTCACGCCCGAGATCCAACACAAGGTTGCCGATGTCGTCGCGCGCGCCTGGCTCGCACGCGGGGTCACCTACGATTACGCCGACATCTATCAGGATGCGGTCGAGATCATGCACCGCGCGCAGCGGAACTACAGCCCGAGCAAGGGCACCTTCGCCGGCTACCTGTACGGCGCGTGCTGGCGGAAGTGCGGCGATCGACTCACTCGCGCGATGATGCCCGCGGGCACTCGGTCGAACGACGAAGTGCCGAAGCTCCGCAATCTTCGGAAGGTCCGGCTCACGAGTGCGCACGTCGGAGACGACCCGCTCGACTACGATGATCTCGTCTACCGCACGCAGATCCGCGAGAGGCTGAAAGTGCTCGCTGACAGAGTGCCCGAGGGGCAGCTTGCCCTCGCCATCTGCCTCGACCTCACTACGGTGGCCGAGCAGGCCGAGGGCGATAGCGATCGGACGAAGCGGTTGTACTACTGCGTCAAGCGCATGAAGAAAGCGATCCGTGAAGATCGGGTGCTAGCGTGCATGGCATCGGAAGGACTGCTCGCATGATCGAGATCCGCAACATCGACCCCTCTCAACTCAAGTACCTGCCCACGGCGAACCCGAATGTCATGGAGCCCCATGCGTTTGAGTCGCTCTGCAAAGCGATCAAGACCGACGGGTTCCTACAGCCGATCCTCGTCGTCGAAGAGAAGGGCGACTTGCTCATCGTGGACGGTGTCCATCGCTCGAAGGCCGCGGTCGCGGTGGGGCTCTCGCAGATCCCTGCCGTCGTCGCGCCCGATCGCAACCGCGCCGAAGTGCTGCGGCTCGCACTGAACCGGCTTCGAGGCGAACTCGATCTCTCGGAGGTCGGGCGTCAGCTCTCGATGCTCATCGACGAGGGCTACACGCCCGAGGAACTCACGCTCACCGGCTTCGCTTCGTGGGAGATCGATGCACTGCTCGACACGCCCACAATGGATGACGAACTCGAAGGTGCGAACGCGGCACCGCCACAGCCGCCGAAGCCGAAGACGTACTCGCTCACGATCAAGTTCGAGAACGAGTCCGACCGCGCCTACGTCAAGGACGCACTGATCAAGACGGGCGAAGAGACACCGGCGCAGCAGCTCATGGAGCTGGTCGCTCACGCTCTCGTCTCGCTCGGGGAATAGGAGAACAGATCGATGACAGCAGGACACGAAACAATCACCGATCCCACGATGAGGAAGCGCGGCTTCCTCCTAGTCTCGGAGGCCGCGCGCAAGGTAGGGCGCACGAATCAGACGCTCTATCGATGGCTCGCCGAAGAGAAGGTCGAAGGGCTGCGCGATGGCTTCCGTCGATATGTGCGTTGGTCGTCCGTGCTTCGGCACATCGGGCGCGACGCGTGCGAGCTTCGAGGTCTGACGCAGGAAGATGTCTACTTCGAGACACCGCCCGAAGAGTCGCGGGAGCCGGCATAAGTGCAGATCGAGATCACGAACACGGTCGCTCGCGTAACGCAAGCGACCGATGACGAGCGCGCGTGGCTATACGGCTACCTGTCCTTCGAGGATCAGACCTCGAAGTTCACGCGCCGCCGAGATGGATCAGTCAAGGTGAACGCAGCGAAGAAGATCTCGCTGCTCATGCTCGACGATACCTTCCCGGCGGGGCTGGTCGGTCGCGTGAAGCGAGCCGGGCTGAAGGCCGGGCACGTCATAGGTGTGCTCGACAAGCGGGTTCGCCCGTGCGAGCCGATGGAGTGGCCCGAGTGCTGCCCCGCCGATCTCATGAAGGCGGACGGCCCGTGGCTCTACGACTTCCAGCGCGAAGCCGTCGATGCTGCGGTGTCTCGAACGCGGGGCATCCTCGACGTGCCGACGGGTGGTGGCAAGACCGAGATCGCGTGCGGCATCGCCATGCGCCTCGGCCTGACAAACACTCTCTTCATCGCGCCCGAGGCCGATCTCATGCACAACGCGGCGCGGCGATGGGAGAAGCGCACGGGGCTCGAAGCCGGTCGCATAGGAGACGGCTACATGAACCCCCGCGATGGCTTCACCGCGGCGACCTTCCAAACGCTCGCGCGTCGGATGGCCATGAAGAAGTCGGTCGTTCACGACTACCTCGCCTCGGTCGGGTGCATGATCATCGATGAGGTCCACACGCTGCCAGCCGACACCTACTACAACGTGTCGCAGGCGATCCCGGCGTACTGGCGGATCGGGGTCAGTGGCACACCGCTCGCGCGTGGCGATCGTCGGTCGCTCTTCTCGATCGCATCGACGGGGTCGATCATCTACAAGGTCGAGACGCAACTGCTCATCGACCGCGGCTTCATCTCGCGCCCGCATATCCGCATGGTCACTCACGAGCAGAGCGGAGACGCGAAGACCTGGCAGAAGGCCGAGAAGACCAACATCGTCGAGAGCCGATCTCGCAATGAGCTGGTCGTCCGACTCGCCAAGGCTGCGCCCGCGCCGGGGCTGATCTTCGTGAAGATGAAGAAGCACGGGCAGACCTTGACGGAGATGCTCACCGCGGCGGGGCTGCGCGTCGAGTTCGTGTGGGGCGAGAAGGCCACCGCGCAGCGCGATGACGCGATCAAGCGGCTCCGCGAAGGTGCGCTCGACTTCATCGTGTGCTCGGTCGTGTTCCAGACTGGCACCGACATTCCCGAGGTCCGATCGATGGTGATCGCGTGCGGCGGGAAGTCGGAGATCGCCACGCTGCAACGCATCGGCCGAGGCATGAGGGTCGTCCGCGACGAGGCCACCGGCGCGGTGCTGAAGGACGAGTTCTGGGTCTTCGATGTCATGGACACCGAGCCGAAGCAGCACGCGATGCTCACCGGCAATAGGTGGAACGCGAAGCACTCGCGCGAGCGCTTCAAGGCGTACACGGGAGGCGGTCACGAGGTCACGATCACGGGG
>Ga0180434_10001211_pt1 | contig 37441 bp, 34 predicted proteins | sample SS_ome_7_FD_132453 | JGI IMG/M metagenome (GOLD analysis project Ga0180434, IMG submission 132453) | Hypersaline lake sediment archaeal communities from the Salton Sea, California, USA - SS_1_D_2 metaG | ecosystem: Environmental > Aquatic > Non-marine Saline and Alkaline > Hypersaline >... | reverse complement strand
TGTCACGTTATGCTTTCTCTGTACTTTCCTTTTAAACTTTTTATCGAATTCTATCATTAGAGCCTCTCTTTCTTTCTGCTCCGCGCAGAAAAAATGCGACTTTTAGCACCAGGACCATGCGGCCACGTAGTAGCCGTCCGGGCGTCACCGCCTCGGAATCCTGGTGCGAAAAATCGCACCAGTAATTGACACAGCAAATTGTTAATACCTACGTGTTCCATGATGCTGCTTAGGGTACCTGACGCTTTTCCGCCTGTCAAGAAAAATTCTCGGTTTTTTATGATTGATAATTGCATATCCGCTTCAACTTATTCAGGTCGTCAATAATCCGCTCTATCCGCTGCACTTCGTCGTCGCACAGCTCGTTAAGATAGTTGATCCGCTCGCGAGATAGCGGCTCCTGGTGCTTAGGATGCCGCTCAGGCTCACGTAATACTTCGAGGATACTAATCAGGTCCCCGCCGGTTGAAGCGAGGCAGTCGAGCATGTAGCCCCTTACCCTCGCCGCCAGCGGTCCGGTTATTTTATGTTGTTTTGCTCTCATTTAAATCGCCTCCGATAACTTGTTAAGCTCGCGTACAAACAATAGCATTTTATAGCTATTCTGAATTTCCTCATGTAAATCTTCGCAGCCGTACGTTCCATTTGTTTGTTTTTGTCGCAGCTCGAACATCTTCTCCGTCATCCTTCGCCATTCTTCACACGCCTCATGTGTACAAAATTCCTCTGTGGGCTCAATCTTACTCATCCGGGCTGCTTTTTGAAATTCTTTGATGATCACTGAAAGCAACTCTACAAGTGTCTTCGTAGAAGGGTGACTTGTTCCCTTCAAAATCCTGTGAAGCTGCTGCCGACTAATCCTGAGTTTTTTCGCAAACTTATTCGTTTTCAATCCGAGCGTTTCGCGGACGGCAGAAAAAAAACAATCGTCGCCAACCTCAACATCCTCTCCAAGGGATTGTATCTTGCGGCGGGTTTTATTGAAATACGCGTTCATTTTATGGCCTCCGTTTCCGCCTTCGCCCCGCGAAGCCGGCACAGCTCTTCAAATTGCGTGTCCAGTATTTGTTTAAGCTTTCTTTCGGGTAACTGCCCGCTGTTTGTGACGCCGCCTAAAAAGTCACGGTCCGCCAGATCGTCCTGCTCGAATCCTGCGGCGCTCAGCTCTGCGGCGAGCCGGTCGATCTCTTTTTGCATCAGCCGTGCCAGGTTAAGCAGCAGCTCCCATCCGGGGTAGCGGCTGCCCCGCTCGATGGCCCTGATGACACCCTTGTCGACCCCCGTTAAAACGCTCAGCTCGTCGGTGTGTAACCCTAAGACAAGTCGACAACGCATAACCAGGTCGCCGTCGTTGCGCCGCACCGGCCCGGTAAGCCCGCCCCCCCGCCTCTTTTTATTTTTCGTCCCCATATGTCTTTGAACTCTTCCCGTCTAAAGCTTCTATAATTGAAACCGCAGCAGCGTTCGCTATACTTCGGTGCTCTTCCTTCGCTCTCCGCTTTGCAAGCTTGATCGCCCTGGTGTCTCGTATCATAACAGGTTTTTCGTTGACTTTCATCCCTACTGCCTATAAAATATCGCAACTACAAGTTACATACGATAATATATCGGCTATAATTTTTATTGTCAATAACAATAATGAAAAAAAAGGAAAAATATATAATAGATTGTTATGGTTTCGGGCAAAGGCTCCGCAAATTACGTAAAAACCAAGGGTTGACACAAACAGAGCTTGCTAAAAAAATAGGTTACAAAACCAGCGTGTCAATCTCGAATATTGAAAGCGGTCGAACGCCGCCGGATATAACTATTTTGGCTAAAATAGCCGCTTGCCTGGATGCCGATCTGCACTGGCTTGTTTTAGGAAAACCTTCTCCGCTTGCGGTTAAATTTGCTGAGCAGCTTCGCCCATGTGTCGGGTTGTATGTTTCTAAGCTGAGTGATGAAATAAAGGGTCTTCGAAAAAAATTAATTGAACTGAATATTAATAAGCATTATCGTGGTGATAATAAACAAAAAGAAGCTGGCAGGCTTTCTGAAAATCTTATAAAAAAACAAAAGGAAGTTGATACAATAAGCGAAGTCTTTGTTAAAATTTTTAGTAATATTAGCCCTTGATCCGGTGTGGTTTCAGGCCGATTATACTCGCCGGTGATCCGTGAGGTCGCCGGTTTTTTTATACCCGAAAAGTTGACTATTTACGTCCGATAACAAAATTTTCAAAAAAATTGGTAAAATTTAAAAATTTTTTTACCACCCCCGTTTTTGACCCCGTAACGTAAAACGATTGTTTAAAACCGGCCCCCTCCGGCAGATGTTACACAGGTTAAAGTGTAACATCTCTTTGATGTTACACTTTATGCTTTTTTTTGATTTTTAATTTGCCGTTATACGCCGAATTAAACGCGTTTAAACGGTTCTTAAACGTTTTTCACTGTATGTTACTTTTCGCCACTTTAAACCCAAATTTCATGTTACACTTCGGGTTTTTCGCCATTTACAAAAATTTCTAACAAGGCCGAATTTCACCCCCCGAAAAGCCCCAAAATCCCATTTTTCAGCTTATAAAGTCAGGTTTCCCCACCCCTCCCCGCCCTTTCCCACCCTCCGCAACTTTTCGCCATTTAGATCTTAAATTAACACCTATATTTTATGAAAAAAACGTTTTTAAACCTGTCGATGAACCCCAAAAAATTAAGCCCACATCAAGATGCGGGCCTTAATTTCCACATTTGATTGCGGTATACATGCATTATGTCTTAATCTTAAGACAATCACCTATAAAACAGCATGCCTCATTTGTGCATTCACCTCGGCTGGTCCCAAAGCAGGGTGTATTACCTTCCCATTGCTGAATCATGCGTATTAAGTCGGTTTTCTTCATTTTACCAGGTTCAATACCGAGTGATCTGGCCTTGGCTTTAATTTCATCCATCTTCATTAACTTTCTGGTTGTCCTTACTGCGGGCATTCCTTTGCTCCTTAAATCACAAAAATATATCTGAGCGAAACTGTCTTTTCTAATCTCTTTTTGTCATTTTATTTAATATTTCGGCCTTTTTTATAAAATCATAACACTACATTTATTCAAAAATAAAGCTAAAACACAACAATCACGCAAAGCCCTATAAGAACATAGAATGTAAGCAGAAAAACGCTCTGCACAGCAAACACACTGTAAAAATTATCCGCCTTATGAATGCCTCTGGTTCATTCTTAACAAAAGGAATAAAACAACAATTACTCGGTGTTTTTAGAAACAAAACTTTTTGAATTGAAGAGCACTAAAACAACAAATCTCTCATCAACCGAAGGCGAAATTAGCTTGACGTATTTATCATTTGACTCTATCAAAACTTTGTATAACATTCCACCCATGAAAATATATGCAAAAAAGATGCAAAGTCTTTTTCTTGCGGCACGGCCGAAGTTCTTCACCGCAAGCATTCTGCCGGTTTTCGTCGGCTCAGCCCTCGGCTATTTCGTAGCAGGCAGTTTCAACATCCATCTCTTTGTTCTCGCAACGTTTGCTGTTGTTTTTATCCACGCCGGTGCAAACCTCGCCAACGACTATTATGATCATAAATCGCGCAATGACCCTTTCAATAAAAACGTAACGCCCTTTTCCGGCGGCTCGCGCTTCATTCAAAACGGTATCCTCTCTCCCCAAACCATCATAACAGAATCACTGATATCATTTCTGATCGGTGCTTTGATTGGTGTCTGGATTGTTTACCTGACCAAAAGCGCTATTATCCTTTTCATAGGAATATTCGGTATAGCTGGAGCATTTTTTTACACCGCCCCACCATTTAAACTCGGCTACCGAGGTCTCGGGGAAATCATCATCGCCCTGCTCTTTGGCCTTCTCCCTGTCTACGCCGCCTATCACCTGCAAACGCAAGCCCTTGATTACAAACCGCTTTTGCCCGCCCTTATCGTCAGCATCCTCATCTTTGAGATTATTCTCATCAACGAATTCCCCGACCTGCCCGCCGACAAGGCCGTGAATAAAAAAACACTGCCCGTCCTCTTCGGTATCTCCATCGCCGCTAAAATTTACAAACTCGCCATCGTCGCAGCCTACCACTTCGCCGGAGTCATCCTTTTCAAACAACAATTATATGTCCCCGGAATTCTCTTTTTTCTAACTCTGCCGCTCGGAATTCTGGCCATTACATACGCGAATAAAAAAGACCTGGCAAAACCCCAATACACCCGGCCTAATCGGCTGACCGTCCTGCTGCATCTCTTTGGCTGCCTCGCCCTGACCATCGGCTTCATCATCCAGGCCATCTACGGCAAATTCTAATTGACATAACTTCTTTTCTGCCTTAACCTTAGCCCCAAAGCATTAATGCCAACATTTATTAATTAATGGAGGCCTGTCATGTCATCCAGTAATTTATTTAAGTCCTTAATCTGCACCATCTTATGCCTAGTATTCATTAGCTGCTCCAGCCCCTCAAAACAACTCAAAAGCACCGATACTACCCAGCAGGATGAGCGTATGGAATGGTGGCGGGATGCAAAATTCGGCATGTTCATCCACTGGGGCGTTTATTCCATCCCCGCCGGTGAATGGAATGGTAAGATTTACCCCGGTATCAGCGAATGGATTATGTCACATGCAAGTATTTCCATTAAAGATTATGAAACCCTTCCCCCAAAGTTTAATCCCGTCAAGTTCGATGCCGAAGAATGGGTTACACTGGCCAGGAATGCGGGTATGAAGTACCTTGTCATCACATCAAAGCATCATGATGGTTTTTCCATGTTTGATTCTAAAGTCAGTGATTATGATATTGTAGACTCAACCCCATACGGACGAGACGTCCTAAAAGCTCTTAGCGAGGAATGCGAAAAGCAGGGCATCAGGTTCTGCACCTATTACTCGATTCTCGACTGGCATCATCCCTCACAGGAACCCAGCGATGCCGAACTTTCCGAAGATGATGAAGATAATTGGCCCATCTATGGTATGAACCAGATGAAACCCGGCAGGAAAGAAGAATACCGTCAATATATGAAAGCCCAGCTCAGCGAAATAATCAACCAGTATGACCCGGGAGTGTTGTGGTTTGATGGCGGATGGGTTGATTGGTGGAACCACCAGGACGGCAGAGACCTGCAAAAATACATACGCACGATAAAGCCGGATATTATTCACAATAACCGCATCGGCATCGAGGAAGACCTTAACGAGGATTATGGCACCCCTGAACAGCATATACCACCGGGCGGTCTCGACTATGATTGGGAGACTTGCATGACAATGAATGATTCCTGGGGCTATAAAAGAAGCGACAGCAATTGGAAACCGGCGAAAGTCCTTATCTTCAATCTCATAGATATCGCCGGCAAGGGCGGCAACTTCCTGCTCAATGTCGGACCGACAGAGGAGGGTCTGATCCCTGAGCCCAGCATTCAAAGGTTAAAAGAAATGGGTAAATGGATGAAAGTCAACGGCGAAGCAATTTATCGCACAAAACCCTGGATAAAACGCAAGGAAGGTCCCACAGATATATCTTTCATCAATTCATACGAAAGTGACTACGAAGATTTTGTTGAATCTGAATACACCTGCCAGGATATTGTTTTCACTTCTAAAGGTCATACTCTTTATGCCATCTGTCTGGCCTGGCCCAGTGAAAAGGTTGTAATAACATCGCTTGGCGAAGAAGAAATGCAGGATTTAAAAATATCAGAGGTGTCAATGCTCGGAAGCGATGAAGATTTGGAATGGAAACTCTCTGAAGAAGGTTTGGTTATCTCAGCTCCTGATGAAAAACCCTGCGACTACGCCTACACCTTTAAAATAATGATGAAAAAGTAAACTCATTTAATAAGTTTAATGATTTCTTCCAGGTCATTCGGCACTTCAACGGGCGGATTGCTGTAGGCACCCTGATTTTCCTTGTGATAGTTGACCGTGACATTCGGATCTTTGAGTGGATGACCCGTTAAAACACAGGCCACCCGCTCATCCCTTGCGACAATACCATCCGCCAGGAGATATTTTAAACCCGCAACAGTCGCTGCTGAAGCAGGTTCACACGCCAGCCCGTACTTGCCGATAATCGCTTTTGCGTCGCAGATTTCCTCGTCGGTCACCGCTATAACGACACCATCGCAAATATCAATCGAACGCAAGCATTTCTTTAAATTCACGGGCCGCGATATCTCTATCGCCGAAGCACACGTATGAGGAGAAAAATGCTGAGCGGTCAGGTCTGCATAATAGTCATCGATAATTGTCTGATTGACTCTGGCGTTATTCCAATTCAGACCTTTATCGTTAACCAGCTCGGTTAAAGTATTCGCACCCGTTGCATTGATGATGGCCATTCGCGGAATTTTATCTATTAAACCCAGTTGCTTAAGCTCCATAAACGCCTTGCCGAAAGCACTGGAATTACCGAGATTTCCCCCGGGAACGATAATCCAGTCCGGAACCTGCCAGTTCAATCCTTCGATGATGCGGTACATAATAGTCTTTTGGCCTTCGAGCCGGAATGGATTTAATGAGTTCAGAAGATACAAACCTAACTGACTGCAGACCGCCTGCACCTGCCGCATACAATCATCAAAATCACCCTGGATTTGAATCGTCTGAGCGCCATAATCCATGGCCTGACTTAGTTTTCCAAAAGCGATTCTTCCGGAGCCGATAAAAACCGTGCTCTTCATCCCGCAGCTGTGTGCATATAAAGACATGGAGGCCGACGTGTTCCCCGTCGATGCACAGGCGCAGGATTTAGCACCAACCATCGTCGCATGGCTGAAAGCGGCACTCATCCCGTTATCCTTGAACGAACCCGAAGGATTAAGCCCCTCGTACTGAAGAAACAAACAGTCCGGCTTCATACCGAGGTATTCCGCGACGGCGCAATTCTGCTCCAGGATGGTTTGTCCCTCCCCGATGCTCACCTTGTATTTATCATCGCAGAAATTAAGAAGCTCACGAAAGCGCCAAATTCCCGAAAAATCGAGTTTGTTCTGGCGATTCGCCCAGCGTTTAGAAAAGTCACTCATTGTTTTAGGTACGGCAATGTTGTCCCAGCGATACCAGATATCCAGCAGGTCGCCGCACTCCGGACATTTAAACAGGGCCTGCCCGCAGTCAAACTCCGCGCCGCAATCCGCATTGATACATTTCTGATAAGCCGTGTCGGTTGTAATCATTAATAAAAGCCTTTAAATAATAAAATTGTTAGCACCTGTTGTCATTATCAAAAAATAAACAGCGTTTCAAATATAAAACAAATTCTATTTAAACCGCAGCAACATTATTTTTTTCGATAAGAGCGGGCAGTTCATCCAGGTGTCTTATTATCCTCACTCCATCGGGGATTTTCTTGCCTCGATTCGTATGGGCCTGTTTCAAAATCGGCTGCATACCGATCTTCACCGCGCCCTTAATATCTTTATCGATTCGGTCACCGACAAACGCGATGTTTTCATTCATCTCGCCAACCTTCTCGGCGGCCTCCTTAAAAATGCGCTGGTCGGGCTTACGAAAACCAAACTGGTAGGAATACATTTTAACGGAAAAAAAATCCAATATACCCAGTTGACTCATATGATTCTCCAGCGACGTACCCGGCACAAATGTGTTGGAAACAATGCCGAGCTTTAATCCCAGTTGTTTAAGCTGGCTTAACGTCTCTTTCAATTTCGGTTCAATCTCACTGGCCCGGCTTAACGGCTCATACCAAAGCCAGGCCAATTCTTCCCACTGCCCATCCGCAAGCTCAAGGTTATATTTGGCGTTCACCTTTTTGAGTAATTCCAGGGCATTAAAGTCCCTGCCGCTTATCTTCGACCATAGATAGCGAAGCCTCAGAAAAAAGAGGTTGCGAAAACAATACGAACGAAACCCGCCGACAGGCTGACCTTTGTCTTTGAGATACTGATACGTATGCCGTGCGCTCTGCAGGAACAAACGGGTAGTGTTCAATTTGCCGAAATTGATAAGCGTATCCCCAAGGTCGAACAGAACCGCGTTTATCTTCTTTTGAGCCACCTGGACTACCTCAACGGCGGCAGGTCGTCGCCGAATGCTTCCTCGACCCACTTGAACATCTCCTCATCGGATATCGCTGAAATACGGTCGGACGCATATTCTGCATCGACCTTGTCCTTGATTTTGATGACGCGCGGGTCATGTTTCGGAATCTTACTCTTATAGCGCGCTTCGATCCAGTGCTTAATGCCGGCGAGCCCGGCTTTGTCCGTTATCGCAACCTTAACCGGCCGGTCCAGCAGCTTCGCCGTATCAAAACAGTTATAAATCTCCTGGTTCTTCAATAGACCGTCCGCATGGATGCCGGCGCGAGTGACGTTGAAATCCTTTCCGACAATCGGATAGTTCGCGGAAATATTAAAACCGAGCTCTTTTCGAGCATACTCGGCAAGCTCGGTAATCGCGTTATAGTTCACCTTCTTGTTGATTCCCTTAATCTGGGCGTGCTCGACAAGCAAACCTTCAATCGGAGGATTTCCCGTTCGCTCACCCACACCGAAAATCGACCCGTTCGCCGCGCTGCAACCGTATAACCAGGCCGTCGAGGCGTTGACCAGCACCTTATGGAAATCATTATGACCATGCCACTCAAGCCATTCGGAAGGAATGCCGATTCCACGAAGTCCCTTCACAAGCCGCGGTATACCGCGAGGAAGGGTCGAATACGTCCATGGCACACCGAAACCCAGCGTATCGCATAACCGAATTTTAACCGGCTTGTCATACTGCTGCGCCAATTCCAGCAGCTCGGCCGCGAATGGCAAAACAAAACCCTCATAATCGGAACGCGTTATATCCTCGAAATGACAGCGCGGGATAACCCCCTGGTCGAGGGCCGACTTGACGACATCCAGATAACCGTTCAGCGCCTGCGAGCGTGTCTTCCGCAGTTTCAGAAAGATATGATAATCACTGGCCGACGTCAGTATCCCCGTCTCGTTCAAACCCATTTGTGAAACAAACTTAAAATCCGCCTCGACCGCCCGAATCCAGCCGGTGATTTCAGGATATTCATAACCTCGCGCTTTGCACAATTCAACCGCTTCCCTGTCCCGTTCCGAATAGAGAAAGAATTCACACTGCCGTATTAGTCCGCTGCCGCCGTCGATTTTGTGCATCAAATCAAAAATTTTAAGAATTTGCTTCGGCGTATAGGGCGGCCGGGCCTGCTGACCATCCCGGAACGTGGTATCGGTTATCCAGATTTCCTCCGGCGTATCGAACGGAACACTGTCCGTCTCGAAATAAGCTCTCGGAAACTCCGTGTAGGGAAACGTCTCACGATAGAAATTCGGTTTATCAACATCATTCAATTTTGGTTTTTCATTCATAACAACGAACTCCTGTTTCAAATAATCTGCAAATAACAGCCATATCTTCGTTACTCTACACATTAGCCGAGGTGGGATTCGAACCCACACGCCCTTTTCGGGCAGGGGATTTTAAGTCCCCAGCGTCTGCCTTTCCGCCACTCGGCCGGACTCGATAGATTAATATAAAACCACCGGATTTGCAAACGCTTTCTAAAACGTTGCCCTTTTTGGAGCAAATAACAGCACAAAACACGAACATCGCTAAAGGAATGGACTGCAAAGGCTTAGCTCATAGTGATGATTGATTTTAACTTCTCTTAAACAAGCCTGAAGGCATAACACGGCTTACCAAATCACGGAGCCGCCTGAGGAGTTTGACAAGCTTGATTTTTCTTTTTATCGCGAGTATGTCGGCGTCATCTTCAGCAATTTCAACAGCTGCTGAAATCCGTCTTTCCGCAAGCTTTATTTTACCGGTCCGAACATAAAGCTGTGCGGATTCCTTTAAAACTCTAACATCGTCCGGCCGGATATCAAGGGCGTGCGTAAAGAATTCACCCGCCTCGCTGAATTGCCCCTTTGTCGCGCTGGCAATACCCAGAAAATAATAAGCGTCGGCGTTCGAGCAGTCCAGGTCGAGGGCCTTGAGAAAACAATGGGCGGCATAATCAAGCTCGTCCATCACCAAAAACATCGACCCCATGGACACCAGAATATCCGGCTCTTCGGGATCCATCGACAACTCCGAAAGCAGACACGCCTTGGCCTCCACCCGTTCACCGTTTCGCAACGCGCATTCCGCCAGCCTGTACCGCGGCCCGCACAAAGCGCCGTCGATAAGCAGCGACTGGTTAAAAAGCTCCTGGGCTCGTTCCAGATCATTTTCCCTGAAAGCAATCTCTCCCAGATAAAATAACGAAGATGCAAAGTCCGGTCTCAACTCGATAATTCTATGAAACTTTTCCCTCGCCGCGTCAATTTCACCGACTTCCAAAAGGAACAAACCAAAATCAAGAATAACGTCAACGTCCCCCGGATTCAGCCGCAATTCCTCAAGAAAATGCTCACGGGCCTTGTCAAAATCACCATCAGCCCAGTAAGCCTGCGCAATCCGAAAGTTTATCTGCGGATGGGTCGGCTCGAACCCCTTCGTCTTCAGCCAGCAGTGAATCGCCTTTTTATAATTGCCGCGAATAAACAAGCTGTTGCCGATATTATAAAAACAAAGCGGACAGTCGGGATTAATTTGCTGAGCAAGATAAAACATCTGTTCCGCCGCTTCATGCCTGCCCATTTCGGTGTACGTGATAATACGATTGCAGTAAGACGGCTCGAACGACGGGGAAATCTTCTCGATGCGCTCGAAAGTTTGAATCCCCAAATCATAAAGACCCGAACGGGTATAATCCACCGCCAGTGAGTTCAATATTTCCACGTCATACGGACTCAACTCCAGCGCGACTTCATATTCCTTGATGGCCTCTTCAAAATTATTCAACGAATCCAGGGCAAGCGCCTTGTTAAAATGCCACGCACTGTTGGCCGGATTAATCTCCAGCGCGGCTTCAAGCTCCTCCAGCGACTGTGATATCTGGCCGTCCTCATAAAGCTCAAAGGCCTGCCGAGCCATCTGCTCGGCCTCATCATAAGGTCCGAAAGATATGTCTTCGAAAAGCATAATTGCTTCTGTCCTAACCCTTAAATGTAAAACCAGTCTCCGGCAAGGGCTTATTCGGATAGAAGCGATGGATGTCTTAGTGAAAATTTGTCCCGCCTTTGTGCTTTTGCGAAGCAGATAAATTTCAAACCATAATTATCCTATAAGTCGTTACTATTAAAGAGCTTAAGACAACTCTTTATTGCCGCAGAGCAGATAAAACATACTTTGTCCCATTCTTTTTCTGGAAAGTCAACTGCGATAGTCTTATAATGTGTTACGAATAAAAGGCTTACGGCTCACCTGAAGTCGATGAATCGAGCTTAAGCAATTTTTGGAGACTTTAAATAATGGTCAAGGAAATAAAAGGTCAGCTTGCAGTCGGCAAAGGCAAATACGCAGTCGTCGTCAGCAGATTCAACGAGTTCATAACCGCCAAATTATTGGCTGGCGCACTGGATTCTCTAAAACGTCACGGCGCCGACGATGAACAGATTACGGTGGTCTGGGTTCCCGGCGCCTGTGAAATTACTCTCACAGCCAAAAAACTCGCCCAAAGCGGTCAATACGTCGCCGTGCTTTGCCTCGGAGCTGTCATACGCGGACAGACAAGCCATTACGACTATGTCTGCCAGCAGGTCGCCCGGGGCATCTCGCAGATTAATTACGATTCCGGCGTACCGACGGTCTTCGGTGTCTTAACGTGTGAAACATTCGAACAGGCCGTTGAACGAGCCGGTACGAAGATGGGCAACGCTGGCGCAGACGCGGCTGAAACGGCCATCGAGGCGGTCAGCGTCCTTGAACAGTTATAAACGCTCTTCGAAAAAGATTGGAGTTTTCTTGAGGCTCGCAGATGGATAGAAGGACAAGAGCCAGAGAATTAGCGATGCAGGCATTGTATCAGCTCGATGTCCAGGGAAAGCATCTGCTCCGGTATATGAATGATTTCTTCGCAGAAAATTCATCAGACGATTTTGTCCGCTCGCTGGCCCTGGAATGGACCAGGGGCACCTGGGATAACCTGAGCCAGTGTGACGAATTAATTACCGACTGCATCATAAAATGGCGCTTATCACGTCTGTCTCCCGTAGATAAAAGCATTCTGAGATTGTCCGTCTACCAGTTGAAGCAGTGTCAGGACATCCCCCCCAAGGTGGTGATTAACGAAGCGATTGAACTCGCCAAAAAATACAGCACCGCACAGTCTTCAGGATTCGTAAACGGTGTCCTTGACGCGGTCTTGAAAAAACTTCACGTTGAAACTAATATATAATCGTTACAAGGTGGATGATTTGAAAAAAATAGCGGTCATAAACCAGAAAGGCGGTGTCGGCAAAACAACCACCGTCGTTAACGTGGCAGCCGCTCTCGCCGCCGACGGCTTAAAGGTCGCGGTCATCGACCTCGACCCCCAGGCACATCTTACAATCCACCTTGGTCTCGAGCCGGAAAATATCGAGGCCGGTGCCTACCGGGTAATGACCCAGTCCTCGGAGTTTGAGCGTGAGCTGCTTCTGGTACGTCCGAACCTGTGGCTGCTGCCCGCCAACATTAACTTGGTGGGCGCCGAAACCGAACTCGTCAGCGTCGTCGGAAGAGAGACCATTCTGCGCGAATCAATCGAGCAATCAAAGGAAAACTTCGACTTCCTCATCATTGACTGCGCACCGTCACTCGGTCTGCTCACCCTCAACGCGTTAGCCACAGTTGACGACATCCTCATTCCGCTGCAGCCGCATTTCCTGGCCCTCCAGGGCTTCAGCAAGCTTCTGCAGACCGTCGATTTGGTCAACAAACGAATCAACCCGAAACTAAAGGTGCTGGGCATCCTGCTGTGTATGTTCGACAGCCGCGCTTCTTTGCCCAACGAAGTCAAGGCCGATATACAGCAGTTTCTCGAAAACGCACAGGGAACAAACAGCAGCTGGTCCGCAGCAAGCATCCTGCCGGTACATATTCGAACGAACATCAAACTCGCCGAAGCCCCGAGCTATGGCAAAACCATCTTCGAATATGAAAAAAACTGTCACGGTGCCGAGGATTACAAAAAAGTAGCTGAATACCTGCTGAACCGATTGAAGCCTCAAAGCACAGACACATTCCGGCACAACTCCAAAGACAATCAAATACAATCACCCTTGGAAATAAAGGAAATCACTCCCCCTTCAAGCGAGATGACATCCTCCGAATATACTCACCGTTCAACTGAAACGGACACGATGGACTCTCATCAATTTGGAACAGAGAACTCACCTCAAGCGTAAACCTTCTGCTGCGCAAATATCTGCTGATGACCTTTAACAATAAGTCAGTTGCGGTGTCTCGAGCTTTTTTTTGATAAAGCTCAGAAACTTCGCCGCGTAAATCTCGTTAATGACCCTGCTGTCAACGGCCAGTGTCAAAGTCACCACCCGTCGCTTCTCGATATGCCCCTCAACAGGAACCATTTGCTGCACGACATTGCCCATGGATAGAATGGTGCTGGTTTGAGGCGGCACAATGGCAATAAACGAATCAATGCCGTAAGGACCGAGGTTGCTTAAGGCAATCGTCTCACCTTCGATGTCTTCCAGCGTTAGCTTGTTATCCCGAGCCCTCTCGATAAGGTCTTGTTCCGTCGCGGCCGTTTCCGCCAAGCCGAGCGTGTCTGCTTTATGAATAACCGGCACCACAAGACCCTGCGGAGCGTTGACGGCAAAACCCACGTTAATGGCTTCAGGTATCTTGATATGCCCGTTATCAACCGTCCCGGTCATAAGAGGAAATTCTCTTACCGACAGCGCCAGGGAATGGATATAGTGCGTATTGGTGGTAATTTTCACCCCCAGGGATTTTCTCAGCTTGGGCCTGACGGCCATAAATTCGGTCATATCTGCCTTCGCGCTCAAGTAATAACAGGGCTTGGTTCGCTTCGAATGCTGCATTCGCTCAAGAATGAGCTTCTGTATCGACGTCAAACGAATTTCTTTCTTATCCGGAACCATAAGGTAACAATAAAAAGCATTTAATCCCTAATTCAATGTTAAGGCAGGGGATGATTATATGCTTTTACGGAATGATTACAAGGACGACTAAAATATTTATGCTCTGCCGTCAGGGAGGAGAACTGACGGCAGAGCATGAAAAAAATGTAGTGCTCGGTTTATCGTGAGCCGATTTGCAAACCAACGGCGTTAGAAGCCGTAAACGGGTCTTAACTGCTCACTTCTTGGAAGCGTCTGGTAGTACTCGCCTCGTGGGCCGACATAACCGACACCGTGTCGTTTAAGCTGAACCTGAACAATCGAACCATTCGTATTGACCACATTGACGGTCTCGACTTTCATATCCTCCCTCAAAGCGTACATCTGTGACTGGGCCTTTTTCTTGTCGCCTTCATTACCGATGAAGTAGCCGGAGCCCGCTCCAATGGCGGCCCCGATTAATGTGGACTCCGTACTGCGGCCCGCCAGTTGTCCGACGCCGGCTCCCGCCAGCCCGCCGATCAAAGCGCCCGTCTGAGCGTCACTCTGACAGCCTGCTGAAATCAGCATCACAAGACTCACGACAATACCTGCTGTAATCGTTACTATTCTCCCGTTCATTGTGGGACCTCCTTTCTATTTATCATTCACATTCATAACGGCTTCAAACCTTCTCTACTCGATGATATTGGATGCGAGCCAGTTTGAAGCCATAAGAGCAAAATCCTCAAAATCAACGACACAATCCTGATTAATGTCACCGTCAACAAGCGCAGCGCATTCCGCGAACTCCGGACCGTCCAGAACCGCAGCAAAGATACTCCAGTCCCCGTAGCGGTTGTCCTGCCAGACAACGGTTTTCCCCCATATCGCCGGATGCGTCTGGTCATAAGCAATGTCCGTTATCAAAAACTCCTTCCCGGTCGTCAGGTTATAACCGAATATATCCCAGTCGCCGTAGCGGTCGTCCTGCCAGACAACGATGTGACCGTTGATATCGGGATTTATCTGCGCTGAGCTCTCGGCGGTTATCGCAAACTCAATCGGCCGTTGCGGCTCAAAAACATCCGCGACGAAAATATCCGAGTCGCCGAAAAAATTGTCATCCCATATCACGCTCGTGCCGTAAACAGCCGCGTCCTGCTGGTCGTAATCAAAACCGGAAACCAAAAAATGCTCCAGGTTCAGCGGGTCTGTAATGTCGGTTCCATAAATATCAAAATCCCCGGCGAGGCCGTCCTGCCAGATTACGGTGTTCTCGTAAATAGCCGGCTGGGTCTGGTCTTCAAAAAATGGAGTGACAAAGAAATCTTCGTTGCCGGGATCACTGATATCCAGACAGAAAATATCCCAGTCGCCATCAACATACTCCTGCCAGACCACCAGGTTCGACCATATATCCGGCATCATCTCATCGTTCGCATAAACGGCGATTTCAAACACGTTACCAGGATCCATCAGGTCTACCCCATAGATATTCCAATACCCGTCAACATATTCCTGCCATACCACGGTGTCGCCATAGATAGCAGGCTCGTTCTGGTCGTTCAATATTGCGTCAACCACAAACGCTGATGGGGATTGGATGTCGCTAATATCCGCGCCATAAATATCGTGGTCGCCGTCAGCTTCAATATACTGTTGCCACACAACCGTATTCTCATAGATATCAGGTCGTTCTGACCGCTCACCCACGGGCGGAACATAGATTTCATACTCCTGCCACTCGCTCGCGGATGCACAAATGCAAAACGCCGGTAGCCAGAGAAAAAACAAAAGAATCGTTTTGTTCACTTCACACTTCATTGTCCTGTTCTCCTGAAGACTCTTCAACCTCAGTTGCCTTTATTTGTTCCAAAAGGTCCAAAAGAATATTCGCCGTGTCCGTATTCAGCGGGTCCTGACCGGTCAGACGAAGCGACGCTTCCGCCGGCTCAAGGTCACTGATACCCAAAAGCTGATACCCTAACAGAAGATGAAGGTCATAATCCGAATCCGTCAATTCCGCCTTTGATTTTAAAACATCAATCTGGGCCGGCAGCGTCTCATCGTCAGGGTAAAGTCCCCGCGGATAGAATATCCCTTCTTCTTCCGTATCGATACTCGACAAAGCCAGCCGGAGCACAGACGCCGCTTCCTTGTAGTTTTCACCGGCAAACAATGCCTGGATATAAGCAAAGGGAAGAATAATATCTTCCGGCGCCAGCTCCATAGCCTTCGCAAACAGGTCTGCAGCACGGGTATATTGTCCCTGCTCGAACGCCTCCACGCCCTTTTCGAAATAAGAATCAGCCAGGGTGGCGGCGTCGGGTTCCTGGGCGGCCTGTCTCTCGCGAACATCCGCAAACGTATGCTCATCGACCGGGGCGAGCTCACCCATTGACCCGTAATCTGCTGTTGCCGTTCCTTCTGTCGAGTAATAGTTGTTATACGTGTAATAATTATAGGTATCACCCTGTACCTCATACGGAACGGGATGGTAGCCGTACCATTCGTAAGGATGCCAGCCGTACCAGTAATACCGAACATACCGATAATCACTCGGCCAGTATCCGCCGATGCTCACAAACACATATTTTCGGTGATAATAAGGATAGACGTACCGTACTCTGTAAAGGGGTCCCCAGTGGTAGATCACGCGATATCGATATCGCGGCCAGACTATCCGGTGGCACAGCCTGCGGTGACGGTCACGGTAAATATGAATGTGTTTATCTTTGTGTTTGTGGTGATGAATTTGCTTAATCTGTTTTCTGCCTTCTTCAAAACGGGCATGCGAGCGAATTTTCGGGCCTCTATGGTAATCACTCTTAAGATGCTTCTCGCCGATGGCGGACCGCCTCTTCGAATGTTCCTCAAGGCCTCTTTTTTTCAGTAAAAGCTTATCCCGTTCTTTACCCGAACCGGGTTTTCTCAGAAGTCTGTCACCTTTTTCAAAGGTTTTCCGTTTTAATCCCTCGCCGCTTCGTTTCTCCGACCCTTTGGAACGAATCGCATCCTTCTTGATATCCCGGCTCAACTGTTTTTCAGGCTTGATGCGCTTTATCAGGCTCTCATCGGTGCGCGCCTTCATTCTCTTATCTTCACGTAACGCCTTTTTACTTTGTCCTAACCGGATACCTTTCGTTTTCAACGAATCTTTGATACGGGGACTCTTGGTAATCTCTTTGCTTGTTATCCTGGATTCCCGTTTTAAACGAGCGGTAGCAGAGGGTCTCGTCTTTGCCTTTTCGATATTCGATGGTTCTCGAACCTTGATTTTGCTCGCAATACTAGAGCCGCGTTTAATGGATTTCGTTTCGTTTTTTACTTGTGAGCGGATTTGATGAAATCCCTTTCCAGGGTTTGTTGTACGTTTCGAAGGTTGTTTTGTTGTAATTTGAGTCCCAATGTTAGACCTGCTCGACGTGGTTGTTTTCGTATTACCGAATTGTTTGAACAGCTTATTGCCGCGTGACTTCGAGATACTCGATTTGAAACGCGTCGTCGAAGAACTTGAACGAGTAGAGGGTCCAATCCTTGATGAGGATTTCGATATAATCGAACTCCTCGAAGAGGTTGAAGGCTTGGATGTCGAAGGTCTGGATATCGTAGGCCTGGACGTTGAGGGTTTTGAGAATGATGGTCTCGAGACAGAGGGTCTTGACGTTGAGGGCCTTGAAAATGATGGTCTCGAGACGGAAGGCCTGGACGTTGAGGGCCTTGAAAATGATGGTCTCGAGACGGAAGGCCTGGACGTTGAGGGCCTTGAAAATGATGGTCTCGAGACGGAAGGCCTGGACGTTGAGGGTCTTGAAAATGATGGTCTTGAGACAGAGGGTCTTGATATAGACGGCCTGCTCACAGACGGTCTGTTTATCGTAGGCGACCTTGTTACAGACCGCTGTCTCACAGATGGACTCGGACGGGAAGAGCGAGAAGGACTTGACCTTGTAGTCCGCGCTGGTGCCCTGCTGACCCGGCTGCTTCGTGCACTACTGCTGCGTGAGGACCGCGATGTTCGAGCGCTCTTGGAATAACCTTCCTGACAAAGCAGACTGATTAATAAAATAACGGCTGTGAATTGAATTAATTTTCTAAATGACATGATACACCTCCCTTTCCCGGCGGCTTATCCATATAAAACCAAAGGTCGCCCGCTCCGTCGTTCCGGAATAAATAACCCGCGCATAAGAGTTGTGCGTTTGATTTAGTAAAATGACATGAGTACAAAGAATTGAATGTCTCCATAGGTCCTCCTTTCCGAACATAAGCCTGCGTCTCATCGTGCCTGCCGATGCATACGAAAGAAGTGTAAGTGCGCGGGCTTGAAGTATAATGGGGACGAGTTTCAAGTGGATATATTTGAATCCTTCGATCGGCTCGAAAGGTTGTATCCGGAAATAAATCGAATCTCCCTATAATTCCCCCTTCGGTGTCAAAAACCGAGATGTGATAATGGGCTTTCATTGTTTCTTTCCTTAAAGGCTATGGACTTTTTTATAGTATCTATATTCTTCTACTTTCTATTAAAACAAATGTTTGATAAAAGTCAAGTATTTTTTTCATTTTTGTAATATTTTTTTTACTTTATTCTGTTAAATTGTATAAACACAAGTCCTATAAAGACTTAGAACAACCAAAAATTTTCAATATGTTGAAAATTTTGACATATTAGCTTGCTGTTTTTGACAATAGGGAGTATACTTTCAACAAGTTGCTCGTTTGGTAATAATATAGATTGGTCACTGAAGTAAGAGTAAAAGATGAGCAAAAAAATCAAAAATCCTCTCGCTCAGGCACTTGGATTAGTCCTACAGAATACCCGGGACACAATGGGTGGAATCTCCTCATCAGAAGTGGCATCCCAACTGGGACTGGCCGCTTCACATTACAGGATGATTGAAGCGGGCTCCGCGATACTCCAGCCCTCCCGCGCCGTTCGTGTCGTCCAGACGTTTGAAACAATAGAGTTCATTCCCCTGTGTCAGATTCTTGTCGCTATACAAATACTCGACGCCGCTAAAAGCTCCGTCTCGGATATGCGCACTACAACAGAACTGCTCATCGAGGCCAACCCGAACCTTTCAGGGATTCTGAAAAAATTCGAACCGCTCTGGGATGTCATAAAAAATGAACAGCCCGCCGACGTCGCGGAAAAGATTATCGCCGAAGGAATTCCGCAGCAATTAACAGACTTTTTAACCACCGAGCCCATAAGCCTGACCGCCGAACAGTTCGGCAGCTTTATGACGCCCACCTACACACAACCCATCTCCGGCCAGCTCTACGACAAAATCGGAAACATCCTCCAGGGCCTGGCACCCTTTTATCTCGACACCGTCCTGCAGTTGATTGATAACTTAAAAAATATAACCCCCCGTGTCACCGCCGAGGAACTCGCCCGATGGGAGTCACTTCACAAAAACAGAATCTCACACACCATCGGCATCGTCCGAAAACCGGAAATCATTCTCGACGTCGACACCTTCGACTACACCTTCCTGTGGCAGCAGAACTTCCGGAAAATGCTCATCATCCACCTCGACCCCGCCCAAGACACCACCGAATCGGTTCATCAGAAAATCACCCGCCACCTAAGACGAAAATTCGAAACCGAACGAATCAAATATGAAAGGGAAATAGATACGTTTGACGAAACTATAAAAGAAAAACTGATAATCATTTACGGCGGTGAAAAATCTGATACCATAGAGCGGCTCTTGACGCACCGTGAACTCCCGATGAACAACCTTTGGGCCTATGTGATGACAACCGGCTACGTCGTGCTCTTTATTGATAATGCCTCCGTCGACTCGGCACCCTCGGACATATACGGCTCTTCCCTGGCCTACGAGGAAACGTGTGAAAAATTAGTATCAATCAAGGAATTATGCGATGACATTGGACTCGGATTCGACAAAGCATAGCCTGCATAAAGTCACCATGGTGAAAACAACTCCGAAAGTCACCCCCGAGAAGCTCTTCTCCCATAATAAATGCTATATGGGGATCAGCCTCACCAATCCCGTGTTCCAGGGTGACGCACTCGAATCATTATTACACTGGATGACCGACCGGTTCCAACAGTGCCTCGTTGTGGTAGGAGACGTCCTGTACAGATACAACGAACAGATTTTCTCCGGCCTGGACCCGGAAAAAGCTCAAACCAGGGCTCAGCGGCTCGGTGACGCTTTTATTGAACAAACCAAAGAGATATTTCAATCCCTCCCTAATGACAAAGTAAAATTAACCCGATGGCAGTATCATTTACAGAGCCCCGAATTCCTCAAATCGAAAGAGCGGTTGAACCTGCTCTTTGAATCCGACACTGAGTTTCAGCCCGCCGTCCAAAGAGATGCCTTCTCGTTTATCAGAAGACAGGCCAAACAAAACAGGGACTTCGCAGTCCCGACCGAAAAAGCCATCGAGCTTTCCTCGCAATATCTGCTCGAGGAAATCGCCGTCTTCAGCGCCCTCTCTGAACAAGGCTGGCATGTCGAGCTCTACCCCGGCCCCGAACTTAAGGTACTCATCGATATCGCCAAAGGCAAATACCGGAATGTCCCGAAAGGTTTAACGGAACGAATCAACGTTGAGCTCAGCGTAGGCGAAAAGGTCGAACCCTGATGATGAGTGCAACGGTAATCATCTCACTGTTAACCGCGCTATTCATTTACATCGCAGTGGGACTGCTCCTCGGCCGACACACACGAAGCGTCGCGGACATGCTGCCGCTTATCTTTAACAGGCAGGCCCGCGTAGCCACCTCTTCGGAATTCTCCTCCAGCACCGTCGCCACCACCATCTCCCTGGCTACCGTCATTATGGCCTTCTTCGAACTGGCACAAAAGGAAGGGATATGGCTGCTGTGGACCGTCGTTACCACGTCCACCGGCCTGCTCCTGGTCAGGCTCTTCGCAAAAAAAATATGGAACCGCATTTCCATCTATGACCACCGCCCGACACTCCATGAATTTTTAGGCACCGAATACAAATCCGAACCGCTCCGCTACGTCGGCGCGGTGTGCACCAGTCTGGGCTTTCTATGCGCCTTCGCCGTTGAACTAACGGTAGGGACAAAGTTCTTCGCTGCCCTGGTGCCCGGCGTACCCGGCTGGACAGTTATTCTCGTGCTCACTGTTGTTGCTTTCATTTACACCGCCATGGGAGGATTTCGAGCCGTCATCATCACCGACCGAATACAAATGGTCTCAATCTGGCTGCTGCTGGTCTCACTGCCCCTGTTCTATTTATACTTTATCGTCACCCAGGGCGGCTGGAGCGAAAACTTCGCAAACATCCCAGAAGGCATTCTTGATTTTTCCTATCGCCCCGGCCTCTATGCCTTCCTCCTCGGTATCCTCTTCATCAATGTTCCTACCTTCATCTCCGATATGAGCATCTGGCAGCGTATCGCCGGTGCCCAGGAAGACAAAACAGTCAGCACCGGCCTGCTGCGAAGCGTCTTTAGTTCCGCTGCGACGTGGGGCTTGTTCACCATCCTCGCCTGCCTGTCATTTATGATAATAAAACCTCAACCGGACACCAATCCGCTGTTAGCAGTCGTCCATGTCATCGGAACCACAACAGGCCCCCTTGCCCTGATCATCCTGTTCTTCACCGTCCTCGGCTTATACGGCGCGATGCTCTCCACAGCCTCCACACAACTGATTGCCGTCTCCCATACCGTCTACGCCGACGTCTTCTCGCGCATCCGCGAACATCTTCTCAGCGAAAGAGTGGAATCAAGAAAAGAATTATACATCTCCAGAACCATTCTCATCGTAGCCGCGGTATTGTCCACCATTCTGGTACAACTGCTCGAGAAGGCAGGCCTGTCCATCACCGACCTCGTGTTCGCCGTATACGGCCCGCAACTGGCGTTATGCCCTCTTGTCATCACGGCGCTTCTTTTTAAAAGACAGCAGCTTTCGAACTTATCTCCCTGGGCGGCTCTGGCGGTCACCGCAGGCTTCATCACCGGCTGGGGCTCGGCCGTATATGGAGGCCTGACAAATAACTCGAACTGGGTTTTTCTGTCACCCGTATTAAGCCTTGTTGTCTCATCGGCGGTATTGCTTGCCGGATATACGGTGGACAAATTCGGAAAGTAAAAAGATACAAACAATGAATACATTTCTGATAAAAGCCGTTCGCAAATCAAGAAAAGCTGGATTGCTGCACTTGAAACCTGCCGATAAAGTTATACGCCTCGATTGCCTCGCTGATAAATGCGCGAAATGCTGCAAAACCCTCGGCGGCCCCATGGTCTCTAAAACCGAAGCAGATAAAATCGGCCTCGACTCCATTATGAAAACCAAAAAAGGCTCCTTCATCAAATCAAACGGCAGCACCTGCTCACTGCTGGAAAAAGGCCTCTGCTCCCGATATCCCGACAGACCCAAAGGATGCCGCGAATACCCCTGGTACAATATCGATGGAAAACTATATTATGATGTCGGCTGTCCCGGAATGAAGACCGATGAAGACGACCGTCCTGATGTCAAGGACATCCAGCCCTTTGAGAATTTCTTCCCGGGCCTGCCGCGGCTTCTCGTTCGGGTTATAAAAAAAATCTGCACCAGATAGGTGCAGATTTTAAACTCAAAATTTTCGCCAAAGAATTTAAGTTACAAAGGCCTGCTGCGTCCTTCCTCCATTTGCTTTCTCAGCATATCCGTTAGTTCCTTTACAATCTCCGGATGTGCATCATAAACGTTGTTCTTCTCGTCCGGATCTTGCTTGAGATTGTACAGCTCTTTCCGTCCTCTTTCACGACCGTTGCCCTGGATACCCGGAATCAGCTTCCAGTCACCCTTTCGTATGGCCAGCAGGCCGTTGTGATGGACGAGCGAGTGACGTATTGGCTCACCAAGCGTTTCACCCAGCATAGCCGACAGAATATTAAAGCTGTCCTCGCCCGCGTCACTGGGCAATTCAGCACCCACAATGGCGGCAAACGTCGCCATCATATCCGTAAAACAGGTCAGCTCATCGCATCTTGTCCCAGCCTTGATTTTCTCGGGCCACCGGACAACAAACGGCATACGATGACCGCCTTCGTAAAGGTCGCCTTTTTCGCCGCGATAATGCCAAGAGGACTTATGACCATGAACCCCTCTACGCGGCCCGTTGTCACTTGTAAAAATCAGCAGCGTGTTGTCACTAATACCGTGCTCGTCCAGAGTCTTCATGATTTGCCCGAGCACCCAGTCTGCCGTCCAGACCTGGTCGCCGCGGGCACCGGCCTCGCTTTTGCCCTGTGTCAATTCGTGTGGAAACCAGGGTATATGCGGCACCGAAAGCGGCAAATAGAGGAAAAACGGCTGCCCGGGATTATGTTCCAAATGCCGTTCGATAAACTCAATCGAACGCCGCGAAAACTCGATGTCCGCGTCTTCATGCCGCCAGTCCGGAACCATCAAAAGCTTCCTGTCTTCGCTTGCCGGGTCGTTTGGACAAATTACATTCGGAATCCCCAGCGTCCTGTCGTTCTCGATATAACACATCGGCGGGTCGTCAGTGGTACAGCCGGAGGTGCCGAAATAATAATCAAAGCCGCGATCAAGCGGTCCCTCCTTAATCGGCTTGCTGAAATCTATATTAAACTGTTCATACGCATCGTCCGGCTCCGGTACAGATCCGTCCTTTGTCGCCCAGTCCATGCCAAGGTGCCATTTTCCCACACAGGCCGTTGCATAGCCGTTCTCTTTCAGCAGGGACGCTATCGTCATCCGGTCTTTCTTAATCAGCGGACGGTCATACCCGCCGTAAACCCCTCTCCATAACCACGTCCGCCAGCAGTAACGGCCGGTCAGCAGCGCATAACGCGTCGGCGTGCACATCGACGACGGCGAGTGGGCATCAGTGAAAATAACACCTTCGCCGGCGAGTTTTTCCAGGTTCGGCGTCGGAATTTTCGACTCCGGATTATAGACCGTTGTGTCGCCGATACCCATATCATCCGTCATAAGAAATATAATATTAGGTTTGGACTTATCGATGCCGCCCTGTGCCCTAACAAATTTCGGTACCATCATAGACAGTGTACACATCCCGGCGGCTTTTAAAAAACTGCGCCGGTTTAAATGACTGCTCATCATAGTCTTTCCCCTTTTTCTAAAATAAACATTGTTGTTGGTTTTGGTTAATCATCGATCGGTTCAATCTCTACCTCTACTGGCTCCATTGATTTCATCTTAGTCCATACAATCAAGTCAATACTATCAACGGTTGTCCTGTGGCCCATGCGGTAGTCCTCACCGCATTCGAGGTCCTCGCCGTTCACCTCAACTTCGGCACCCATCGGTCCCCAGTTCTTAATCACAAACGCCGGATGAACCGCAGGCGACTCCTCTGAAGCATCTATGGTCAATTCCAGTTCATCGCCTTCACGCTTGGCTTTCAGCACATACGCCATCTGGGTCGGGTCATACCCGTCATTCATAAAATCGCTTCCCTCTAATTTCAGCTCGGGTGCGGACAGCCACGATTTTGCCAGCGGCACCAGGTCCTCGACGTCTTGGTCCGTCAGGCCGTTCATCATAATCTTGGTGATCATCTTCTCGCCCGTCTTGTAGGGTTTCCATTCCGCATCCGCCGTCCCCGGAAGACCAATGTGGCATAGAGACGAATGAGAAGGTCTTTCAGCCGACGTGGCGCCGCGGCCGTCAGAGGCATCCTGCGATACCGGCCAGTGGTCCCACCAGTTAAAATGCGAGCGGCGGCCGTGACCCATATAAGGTGTAATCAAACCGTCCCTGTCCGGCGGAGAAACAAGCGCAAAGGGTTTAAGGGAACCCTTGGCATTGATTTTCAATATATTTGCACGCTCAGGGCCGTCGTCAAAGTCCGGCCCGCCGTCCTCGGTCCATACATAGGTATGACTGTCACCTTTCATATTGGCAAGTGACACGGCCCCGTAATCGATATTCTCATCCGGCAGTGTCCCCGGCTGATTAACAATAATCGATTCCTGAAACTCACACCACAAATCAGGACGGCTCGTATACACCGTAATCTTCCGGACACCAACCGCGTTCGGATAAATCGTATAATACTCATCGACCCAGTCATTCCATCCCGTTTCAGAATCTTTAAAGGGATGCTCATAATGCACATCCACCGGAGCATAGCGCCAGTGCACGACAACACGGGCGTCATTGCTTTCAATAATACGGGCATGAGAAAAACGGCACTGCTTGTCCGACATCGGCTCGACACAACCTTCGGTGTTGGGACTGTGATGTCCCCGCCGCTCGACAAATTCGTTCGTATACCACACCCCTTTGTCCGTGACCCAGCACGGAATATAGCTGGTCCCGCGCCAGAACACAAACTTATGACCACCCTCATCGAATTGCACCACGACATCCGAATACTCACCAACCCGCCAGGGCTTATCCCATTCCGGCGTGTACTTTAAATGAGTATAGTAAGCCCCGAACGGCCCCGGACCATCAGGCCCTGACGGCAGTTTCGGAGTAGCTCCGTTGACCGTCACAGTTACAGCGGTCACCATTAATCCAATCATCACAACCAACAACATCTTTTGAATTCTCATTGTTTGCCCCTTTCAAATTTACAACACATTCATTAAATATTGCTTTCTGATTTCAAACATCGGGCGTGCCAAAATCACTTCATTTCGAAAGAACATATTATAACGTTAGACTCATCGAATGTCCACCCGTCACTCCCACGGATGCAGCACTACCTTGCCGCACTGACCTCCCATTTGCTGCTTAAACGCCTCCTCGACTTCAGTTATCGGGTATGTGTGAGTAATTAATTTGTCTAATTTTTCCAGTGTATCACTGATAATTTTCATCATTCGAGGGATATCGCCCAAATTATAATGCCAGGCACCGTGAAGAGCCAGTCCCTTGCGTATCATGTCATCGCTTATTTTTAGTGTGAATTCCCCGGCTTCACCGACAAAAGCTATCTGCCCCTTGCGTCTGACACCATCGACCAATAATCGCATCCTCTCCGGTATACCTGCACATTCAACACCCTTATCAAAACCGATCCCAGCGGTTAACTCCAAAAACTGCTGCAGGGCATCATCATCTTCCGGATTCACGACCGCTTCGGCACCCAGTTCCTTCGCCAGCTTCGCGCGATAAGGCGTGCGGGAGACCGCCACTACCCGCGCACCCCGATAAACAGCGTTGATGACACCCCCTAATCCGACAGGCCCCATCCCGGTGATAACCACCATATCAAACGCGTCAACATTCATAATCTGCATCGCCCCGAAGGTCGGCCCCAGTCCGCAGCACGCCATCGAAGCCTGGTCATAACTGACCCCCTCAGGGATAGGTACAAGAAGCCGGTCCTGCTTTAAAATATATTGTGCATACGTCCCGTCACCATGTGCATAACCGGTTTCTTTCTCAAGGTCTAAACACTTCTGACAATGGATATACTCGCCCTTCAGACACAACGGACATCTGCCGCAGGGACGCTGCGGCATCACAACCACGCGATCTCCCACGCTGACCGGACCATCACGTCCGACCTCCACCACCTCACCGGCGGCCTCGTGCCCAAGACTTGTACTGACCGTCCCGTCACGATAGCCCTTATACTCCGTGCACATCGGCGCTGACAGAATCTTCACCACCGCAAACTCACCGCTGGCCTTCGGGTCCGGAACCTCCTTCAGTTCAGCCTTCTGCTTTGCCGTAATCTGCACAATCTTCATATCTGACCCATAAAAAATTATTTAAAATAGAACATTTCTTTCGGGATCGGTTGCTTTTCAATATTGGGCCCTTTGATGCTGACCTCGAGCCCTTTGCCGCCCCGCCCCTGGAAATATTCAAGCTTAAAGGGATAGGTCCCCGCCTTCAGGGCAATCATTCCCGACTTTTCGCTCATCGGATGGCTGTAATCATTGTCAACCACCTCCACCGAATCCACATACAGCCTGCTGCCGTCATCGGAATTGCTGTAGAATGTATAAATCCCGTCAGCCGGCACCTTGATAAAACCTTCGAAAACAAGCCCGAAGTTGTTCTCACGCTCAGAATGTTCTGCATACTTAAGGTCACAGGTCTCGAGAATAGCAACACCGCTCTTCTGCAGCAGCCAGAAGCTCGGCAGCTTGTCCCACGTCTTGTCCGACTCGTAATATGTCACTCGAAGTCCCTGCTCCAGTCCGCCGATGTCTTTTCCCCTTCGCAGGCTGACCTTCTCACATGTATATTCCGACACCTCGCTTGCGGTCCCGTCCGGCCAGAACGTCCGAGCTTTCACAGTTGTCGTCTCATCCACCGTTATCGCTTTCATATAAAGGGCCGACTCTTTGTCCGGCTCACTGCCGTCCAGCGTATAACGGATTTCACCGCCGCGGACCGGATTAAATATCCGTATCTCGCCCGAATCGAGAAATTTTTCATCCTCCGACTCTATCGCCGGAGGACAGTATCCCCCGTTAATCCGCCGCAGCGTATCCATATCGATCTTCACAACCTCCCGGTCATACGTCATCAATCCGTTCACTTCGATTTCCACATCCGTCGTCTGCGTATACACCGCCGCCGACAATCCCCGCGTGACCATCGGCATCAGATTCCTAATCAGACGACGATAAGCCGCGGTCAGCTCATCGGTATTCTTATAGCTGCGGTATCCCCAGTTCCGCTCATCCTGCCACGTATGTCCCCGCAGCGGCAGACCAAGCCCGCCGAACTCGCCCAGCACAATCGCTCTGTCCGCCTCCGGCTCCGGCATGGCCGGCCCGGGATACGAATGAATATCATGCACGTCACCCGTCCCGCGGTCCGCCCAGCCGCTCGCGCTAATCACCAGACGGCTCGGGTCCCACGCCTTAATCGTTTTCGTCACCTTCTCGGTCGCCCATTGTCCCCATCCCTCGTTATAAGGCACCCAGATAATAATGCTCGGATGATTATACAACCGCTCAATCATCCGCTCCAGCTCAACCATAAACTGCTTCGCCGACTCCTCGCTTCGTTCAATATCAGCAGCGCTTGGGTCAATATAGTCATCTCCGCTCGGCATATCCTGCCACACCAGCAGCCCCAGCCTGTCACACCAGTAATACCACCGGTTCGGCTCGCTCTTGACATGCTTGCGCGCCAGGTTAAAGCCCATCTCCTTTGTCTTCTCCACATCATACCGCAGCGCCTCGTCCGTCGGTGCCGTATACAATCCGTCCGGCCACCACCCCTGGTCCAGAAATCCGAACTGAAATACAAACTCGTTGTTCAGCATCAGCCGCGTCAGTCCCCGTCTGTCCCTGCCCAGACATATCTTTCGCATCCCGAAATAACTGCTGACCTCATCAACCACCCTGCCGCTTCCGTCCTTCAGCGTCACGCGCAGGTCATACAAGAACGGATTGTCCGGCGACCACAGCTCAGGATTCCGTATCGAAATATCCGTACTCACTCCCGGCCTCGTGACAGCCTCTGCGACAGCCATTCCATTCTTTTCTATGTCTATCTCGACTCTCAAATCACCCGCCCCCTCGCTGCACCGCGCCGTCACCTGCACGGAATCCTCATCGATATCCGGCACAATCCTCAGTGACTCGATATACGCCTCATTCACCGGCTCCAGCCAGACCGTCTGCCATATCCCCGTCACCGCCGTATACCATATCCCCCCGGGACGCGTCACCTGCTTGCCCCGCGGCTGAAAACCCCTGTCCGTCGGGTCCCAGACACTGACCACTATCTCCTGCACACCGCCGCCCCGCAGCGCCTGCGTAATATCAAAGCTGAACGGGTCATACCCTCCCTTATGAGAACCGACCTCCGCGCCGTTCACCCAAACCGTCGCCTCCCAGTCCACCGCACCGAAATTCAGCCGGACGCGCCTGCCCCGCCAGTCCCCCGGCACCTCGAAACGCCTGCGGTACCAGAGCCGCTGATTATGGTTCACCCTTTTCTGCACCCCCGAAAGCGCCGACTCGATACAGAACGGCACAAGAATCGTCCCGTCAAAATCCTCCGGCTCATCCTCCCACTTCGGCCGAACCGCATAATCCCACGCCCCGTTAAGATTCTTCCACTCACCCCTGACCAGCTGCGGCCGAGGATACTCCGGCCAAACGTTCTCCGCCATCACCTGCTCGGCCCACGGCGTCACGAGCTTGCCGTACGCATCAGGCAAAGTAGCAGGCCGAGCAGGCCCCATCTCAAGCACCGAAATCGTATGTGGCACATCGTATACATTCTCCCCCGCCGTCAAATCAATATTCGAAACATAAAGCCTGTTCCCCCTGAAACACACCTCCGAAGGCCCGTCCAGAAGCCCCTCTTCACCCGTCGTGTTCTTATTCTTCGCCAGCGTAGTAACCTTCCCGCTCCTCCTGTCCACCTTATGCACCGCGTTGCCTAAAAAATCCGCAATATAAATGTCACCCGACCGGGGATGCACCTTCAACCCGTCGATACTTTCCATCCCCTTGTTTTTCGCGAACACCTCCCGCGAAGTCACCTGGCCCTCCTGGTTAAACCGAAATCTCATCAACTCTGCATCCCCGAAGTTGCCCACAAACAGGTTACCCCTCCGGTCCGTATCAATCCCGTTCGCACCCACCGGCCAGTCCGGGTTCCGCGTCATCAAGCTCACAACAAGATGCTCGTCCTCGCCCCCCGGCTTTAGCTCCACCGTCCCCGATTCGAATTCATCATACGTAAACCGATACACCCCGCTCGGCATCGGACTCGCCCCGGCCTCCAGCGTACTCTCAGCGACATAAACATATTCCTCCGTACACGCCACACCATTCGTAAGTATAAAACCCGTCGCCACCACCTCACACCGGACCGGCCTGCCGTTGTCCGTAAAAATCCGCAAAAGCCGCGACTTATAATCGTTGCTGTACGGCGCCTGGTTATCCGCGATATAAAAATTCCCGTCCGGCCCGATATCGATGCCGAGCGGATTCGCTTTACCCGTATCCGGATGCACCGGCAGCGTATAATATTCACTCAACGCATCCGACTCATCGAGCCTCAGAATCTTCGCCGCATAATTCGGATCGTTCCAGTTATTGCAAGAAATGTAGATGCTCTTATCATGACCGACCACCATACCGTCTGGCGTATTGTACTTCTCAGGCAGCTCAACCGCCAACTGAGGCGTCATCTCACCGCACCCCGTCACCGTTACCAAAAAGGGGATCAAAACCGAAAACAGCATTATATTCCTGCCGATGGAAGATTGTGCGAACCGTTTCATAAGCGCCTCCTTCAAATAAGGTTAAGAACCTTGAAAAGTTATCGTATTCAACAAACTCAAAACGAGTGATTACTAATACCCGAAATCCGGGAAAATTTCAAGCATTATCCCAAACACCCCCAAAGCATTCCAGGCGTAGCAAAACAATCAATAACAATCGAAAATCGAAAATTGAAAATCGTAAATGATTCTTTCATTCCATCCGCCGCAGCCGCTTCTCCTCAATCGCTCGCTTCAGCCAGTTCACAATAGCGGGTTTATAATCGTAGTCCTCCAGGTCCTTCAATTCATTCTCCTCGAACGGCCCGGCCGCCCCTACAATCTCACCGAACGTTGTACTCTCAACGGCGTAGATTTTGCCTGTGCGCTCATCTTCCCAAAAATCTTTTATTGTTGCCATAATAAACACCACCCCCTTCATAAATTCACTCCATCAACCCCGCTGCGAACGCTTGTCCTGCAGCAGCTCCCGATAGTCCGCACAATATTCCTTCCGCCTGCAGTCCCGGCAATGCGACCCCATCCATATATCATCGAACTGCTCCATGATTTTACCGACCAGACGCTCATCCGTCGTTATGATACCCGCTTCGAAGTTCCTCTTGTTCGGCCCCTTAGCACCCATCCCCGCCCCGGTAAGGTTGGCACTGCCGATATATGCGGCCTGTCCATCCGCGATGACAGACTTCAAATGCACTCTCGGGCACAGTATCCGTTCCATCCCGCCGATAAGATTCGGATACTTATCGAAATCCCTTCGAAACACCGGCCCGGGCTCCTTGGCATGAAGCAGCCGTATCTCAACGTTTCGCTTCACCAGCCCGGACAGCACTTCCAGAAACGGCACCATGGTCCCGTTCTTATCCACGTGAAGGTCCTTCAAATCAGCCGTCGCCAGCCACAGAAACCGCTTCGCCTTCGGCACAATCCCCCCGATAACCTTCTCGTATATCTCCCTGTCCTTAACAAACTCAGTCATATACGCAGTTACCTATACTTTATTAGCCATAAAACGATAATCATACCACATTCTTTCTTCATTGAAATGTTTATCCCACCCCTTGAGCTTTTATTTCTTCTCTAAAAATTCAACGATTCTCTGTGCAACCCTTTCCGGTTTGCCTAAAACGAATTTTCCTTACATTATTTTACTATTAATTCTTAAAATATATTCTTCTATTATATAATCGTTCTATTAGGAGGTAAATATCAAGAATGGAATCAAGAGTAATCGAATTAACCGAAGGAGCCTGCAAAAACGGCTATCTTAGCTGAAAAACTTGAATTTAAGAAGGGACGAGCAGTCAAGGTCTGTGCAAAAATAGGTATTGGAAGAAAGGTGGGGCATAAATAAACGTTTTTTCATGCGTATTTTTTGAAAAACTGACTCGGAAGAAAAATATTGAAAGTTCAAAGTGATTTCGATAAGATTATTGATGTTGGAAGGACTGAATTATGTTTTTTAACCGTTTAAATGGGAAATCCCAGGTATTATATCTATTCACAACAAGCCGGAAAAATATAAAAGGGTGGAAAAATGAATAGCAGATCAAGAGGATTTACATTAATTGAACTGTTGGTGGTGATTTCAATTATTGCTTTATCGATGACTGGTTCATGGTTGCCCGCGATGGCATATGCAGATGGAGGCACAGCATTGAGGAAATCAGTAGTGCGTCTGGCTGAGGCGGCTTCACGCGTCGAAGTATACGATTATATTGAGTTGACACTCAGCGTAGATCCTCCGAGCAAGGAGAATCCCTTCAAGGACGCGGAGGTCATAGGGGAATTCACAGATGAACAGGGTCAATGCGTCCGCGTCGACGGCTTCTGCGATACCGCTGACGGGTCGATATATCGGGTGCGTTTCATGCCAAGGACGCCGGGGCGCTATACCTATCGATTAACATACAGACAGGACGAACAAGACCAGTCGTTTGTGGGCGAATTTGTCGCGGTGGACGGGCAGCGTCGTGGTCTGTTGCGGGTCGATCCGGAGAAACGGTGGCATTTCATCTGGGAGGGTACGGGTGAACACTATTTCTGGAACGGAACGACCACCTACTACCTCATGGGCTGGGATGATGCGACGATTCGAAAAAGTATCGAACGGCTGCATCGTCTCCGGATCAATCGTCTGCGAGTGCTTCTCTATGGGCGAAGTAACCCACGCCCGTGGGAACAACCGGTCGTGCCGACCGAGAACTTCAAACTGCACTTGAACCCGTGGCCGGCCGAACGGCCCGATGATATCGAGAACCCGGGCTTCGACCTGACGCGGTTCAATGTCGAGCACTGGCAGAAGTACGAGCGACTGCTGCGCTACGCCCGCGAGAAGGACATGATCATCTCTGTGATTTTCTTCATCTACGGCGAGGGCGGGACGCCGTTCAAAGAAGACAGCGAGGAAGAGCTTCTGTACTACCGCTATGCTGTGGCGCGCTTCGCAGCATTCGCCAACGTGACTTGGGACTTGGGCAATGAATACAACGCAGAATCCTTACGTCAAGCGCCCCAGTGGGCCGATAGAATGGGCCACCGGATGAAACAGTGGGATCCTTACGACCATCTGACTTCTGCTCATAACGTGGCGCACCGAACGCCGCGGTCCACCTGGCTGGACATGCAGTTGCTCCAGAAGTGGAACTGGGACAACGACCTAAAAGCCTTCATGCTCGGCCAGCGGGAGGCCCAGGAGGAGACCGGCTACATCATCCCACAGATCAATGAGGAATACGGGTATGAGGATCTCTGGGAGGAGTATCCCGGCCAGCGTTCCGCCGAGACGCGCCGCAAGCTCGCCTGGGAAATCTATATGGCCGGCTGCTACCAGACCACCGGCGAATCGGCCCGCCGGGGCACGGGGGTCCCGCCGGACACCGGCGGCGGCTGGGTCAACGGTCGCGGCGACGACACGATGACCATGCTCATCGGCTACGGGCACATCGTCGACTTCTTCACCGCCTTCGACTGGTGGAATTGCGAACCGCTCAGCAAAGCGGTCCAGGGGCCAGCCTCCTGCCTGGGCAAATCGGGCGAACTCTACATCCTCTACTTCCCCCAGGGAGGCCGGGCGGACGTAAAGCTCACCGACGACCAGTACCGGGGCCGATGGTACAACCCGCGCACGGGCAACTGGGAAGGCACCTGCCAGGGCTCCGGTCCCGGCTGGACCACGCCCCCGACCCCGGACGACGACGACTGGGTCCTCTGGCTACAGAAAGATGACACACTGCAGGACAAAACCCGGCCGGAAGTCGTCTCCGTCCTCACAAGCGGCAAGGGCGAGAAGATCCTGGTCGAGTTCAACGAGCAGCCGAAAGAGCGTTCCGCCACCGAACCAGGCAACTACCGGATTACGCCGCGCGTGAAGATTGAGGACATCACCATGGGAGGCCGCTACGACAAGACAGCCGTGCTCTCCGTCGCGGACCTCAAGGAGGACCAGTCGTACACGCTGCGCGTGACCGACGTGAAGGATCTTGCGGGCAACCAGATCGATCGGGCGGAGCTAACCTTCACGTATATCCCGCCCGGCCGACCGCTCGTCGAGCTCGATTTCGACAGCGGCAATGGACGGACGGCCAGTAACAGCGGCACTACGCGTGACACCGCCGTCAGGGCCGAACTGACGCGGGAGCGGCCTGACTGGTCGTCCAACACCCCGCCCTACGGCGGCTCGCACAGCCTGGACTTCGGTCGCGAGGCAGGGGAATACGCCGTCGATCTTTCCCAGGGATCCGCCAAGGCGTTGGAAGAACTGAAGTCGTTCACGATCACCGCCTGGGTGAACGCCACGAGCAACGAGGAAGGGGCCGGAGGCAACCGGATCGTGCACATGGCCGATACGCTGGGGACCAAAGCGGGGATCGATCTGGTCGTCACACGGAACGGGCAGCTCAAGATCGGGATCAACGAATGGCCCGACACCACGAAGGCGGTCAGTTCGCCGGGCATGATCCCGTTCGACCGCAACGCAGGCGAGGAGAACTGGCATTTCGTCGCGGTCACCTACGACCCGACGGCCGAGCGGGACCACCTGAAGTTCTATATCGGTACGCCGACAACGGCCGCCCGCCTGGACAAGGCCATCTCGTACGACCGCGGGCCGGTCGACAAGCCGACCGGCACACTCACGATCGGCCACTTCAACCCGAGCCTCAGAAGTGGGCACGGCGACCGGATGTTCCGAGGCCTGATCGACGAGGTCCGAGTCTTCGGCAGTAAGCTTGACGGCTCCGCCGCACTGCCCCTCGAACAGATCCAGGCCGTGCAGAAAGGACAGTAGGACTCAGCGGGCATCGGAGAATCAGGTGGGTGGCACCGACAAACGAGTTTGTCCGTGCCACGCTGCCGAGCAAGGCCGGGACTGTAGATTATACGGGAGACATGTTTGGAACTCATTCGCAAGCTCAGGCAGCGGCAGGCTGAGGGCCGGCCGGTTTCAGTGGGGGTGATCGGCTGCGGCCAGATGGGCTCGGGCCTGGCCCACACGATCAACAATATTGACGGGATGGCCGTCCGCGCTATCGCCGACGTCAATGTCGATCTGGGCATCACGACCTTTCGAGAGATGGGCGTGCCGCGCGAGACGATTCGCCCGGTCGAGACGCTCTCGTAGTTGCAGGACGCGCTGGCGACGGGGCAAAGCGTCGTGACGGCCGACGCCGAACTTCTGACCGACGCCGACGCCATCGAAGCGAACGTCGAGGTCACCGGCGTACCCGATGTGGGCGCCCGGACCGCCATTCGCTCAATTGAGAACCGCAAGCCGATCATCATGCTCAATGTAGAAACCGACATCACGGTTGGTGCGTACCTGAGCCACCTGGCCCGCCAGAGCGGTGCGATCTACACGGTTGCCTCGGGCGACGAGCCGGGCGTCTGCAAGATGTTGCACGAGCAGGCGACGCTCATGAAATCATAGGGGACGTTTACCCATTCTGGGGGAAACTAAAGGTGTCCTGCTTGTCCCGCACTAACTCCGGTCAGTGCGGGGGTACATTTTTCTTAACCCGACAGACAGTTTAAAAATTTCAAATCATAATCCATAAATCAAATCTTCTATCAACCCCCCATGTCAACAACTATTTTTTTAGAAAATATACTCAATCAAGCAAAAAAGATGAAAATTATTGCTTTTTAAATCCATATTTTCGCCTTTAGGTCTGATGAAAAAACCCTCTCACAACCCCATTCCCCTCTTCTAAGCAAGGTTATGTTGACTTATTGGAGTCTAAAAACATTGATTAAAGATATCAGAGGATGTTGTCGATGTAATAAATTGTGGGAGTCGATGTGGTATTTTGGGGTAGATTATATGCCGTAAAATATAGATGTTCGTTTAATTTTTTTATAGGGATTACATAATGAAAACGGATCAATTCAGACTCATCGACTTCATAGATGATATTTTTGCGGGTAAAGATGTCTTTTTTAATTCCCTACACGTCGCCGAGGATTTCATGACAAAAAATGTCAAGACGCTAACCCTGGACGATAAAGTGGATACGTGTCTTAGGTTTATGGAGGAAAACAATGTTCGCCATATGCCGGTTGTAGACTTCCCTGGTGAAAAAGAAGGAAAAGCGGTCTTTGTGGGTGTTGTATCCCAAAGAGATGTACTACGGCAAATCTCTCTCTATGTGGGAAAAATAGGCCAGAAAGAAACAGATGAAAAGGCGTTAAAAATGCCCCTGGTTCAAATAGAAACCAGAAGTCCCAAGACGGTCTCTCCCGAGACGCCCATATGTCAGGTAATTCAGACCATGCTTGATAATCACATTGATGCGTTGCCTGTTGTTGTTAATCGGCAGGTGGTGGGTATCATCACCACTGATGATATTATAAAGCTTTTGGTAAGACTCGAAGCGATATGTAATTTATGCAGGCAGACGAGCAGGCAGACGCGGCTTATCGATTTAATTTCTGATGGGACAAAGAGCAGTGTAGCGGACTGTTTCTCATCAGTCTTGAGAACGGTTCAGGACATTATGAGCAAGCCGGTGGTTTGTTTGGATGAGCAGGACAGGCTGAACAAGGCGATGGATACCATGAGGGTGGGAAATTTCAGACATGTGCCAATAGTTGATAAGCAAAAGAAGCTGGTGGGAATTGTATCCGATCGGGATGTCTTGCGAGCTCTGCCCTATATCGGTAGGCAGGTTCAATCGCAGACAAAGGGATTTCGGGCTTCTTTATTTACAGTTAAACCTGAAGACCCAAGCCTTGGTCTGCCCTTGGGGGAAATAATGACGAAGAACATAGCGTGTCTTCAAGACAATGGCAGCGTATTTGATGCGGCGAAGACAATGCACCAGAAAAAGGTAAGTTGCTTACCGGTGGTTGATGATGAGAAAAAGCTTCTGGGGATAGTTACGGTAACAGACGTGATGCGGGCGTTGCTGTCAGCCTACCAGATCGTAGCCAAATCCGGCGTAAGTTCGGAACCTGTGGCAAATGTCACATTGTCACATTAATAAATCATCCACCCCGACAAACAGTTTTTGCGAACCAATCTTCTTTACTTTCTTTTCCCGATATCCTGATTTTCCTGATTCCCGGTTCCCCTGATCACCTGCACCCTGATCACCTGATACACTATTTTTCCTTTTTCCTTTTTAATTTTTAACTCGCTTAAGCGCGTCACCCTGAGCGGTGTCCGCCAACGGCGGACAAAGTCGAACGGATCTGGATACCGAACATAATTTATCCTCCACCACGACACTGTCATTCTGAACGGAGTGAGGAATCCTCCCGAGGCATTGCAAAGCAATAAGAAGTTTCAATCGAAAATTGGAATTCGAAAATCGTAAATCATAGATGAAGCTGTCATTGCGAGGAGTCCGCAAGGACGACGCGGCAATCTTCCTTAGTTTAAATATGTCTTCTTTCCTTTTGCCCTTTTAATTTTCCACTCGCTTAAGCGCGTCATCCTGAGCGTAGCCGAAGGATCTGGGCACCGAACATAATTTATCTTCCACCACGACACCGTCATTCTGAGCGAAGCGAGGAATCCCCCCGAGGCATTGCGAAGCAATAAGAAGTTTCAATCGAAAATTGGCATTCGCAAATCGAAAATCCCTTTCTGACTTCTGCCCTCTGCCTTCCACCCTCTCCCGTCTCCCCTCTACCCTCTATCCTCCATCCTCCGTCCTCCGTGTCCTCACAATAAATAAGATAAAACGATCAAAGCTTCACACACGGCTGCATAGCAGCTAAGGGCTGAGCGATAAGCTGAACGCATAAGCTCGCTTAGAGTACGGCTTAAAGCTTG
>Ga0180434_10001208_pt1 | contig 37484 bp, 30 predicted proteins | sample SS_ome_7_FD_132453 | JGI IMG/M metagenome (GOLD analysis project Ga0180434, IMG submission 132453) | Hypersaline lake sediment archaeal communities from the Salton Sea, California, USA - SS_1_D_2 metaG | ecosystem: Environmental > Aquatic > Non-marine Saline and Alkaline > Hypersaline >... | reverse complement strand
GGGATATACATGGGATGTACAGTATAATGTAAAATGAGAAATGTAAAATATAGAAAAAAAGCATTTAAAATATTACCTTTCGCATTTCACTTTTTGCCTTTTGCTGTATTATGTCGCTTCAGCAACACCTGAGTTTCTTTAAGCTTTGTAATATCTCGACTCGTGAATAATCCATGTCAGTTATCGATTTAATCTATTTTTTTTAAAGATTCCCTGACAAAGGATGGAATATCCCCTGGATTTCGGCTGGAAACAAGATTGTTGTCTACGACCACTTCTTGGTCCACAAACTCAGCTCCTGCGTTTTTAATGTCTTGGATAATGGATTTCCATCCAGTGATTTTTCGACCCTTCAGCACTTGGGCTGTGATCAATAATTGAGGTCCGTGGCAGATAGAAAAAACCGGTTTGTTTTTATCCATAAAATCTTTCACAAAATCAACTGCTACCTTATGAGTTCTCAGTTTGTCTGGTGAATATCCTCCAGGAATCAAGAGAGCATCGAAATCGTCAGGAGAGCCTTTCTTGAGACTTTTATCCACTTTAACTTTAGTTCCTTTCTTTTTTCCGGTGAGGGTTTTTCCAGTCCTGATGCCCACCACTGTTATTTCGTGTCCAGCTTCCTTGAATTTTTCTACAGGATTGGTGAACTCAACATCTTCAAACATATCGTCTAAGATAACCGCTATTTTAGCCATTTTTTTGACCTCCTTTGCGGAATTTAATTTGCTTTTTTTAGAAAAAATCCTTTATAAGGTTATTCCACTGTAACTTTATCCTGGGCTAGGATGATCCCGGAGACATCTGAGAGGTCCTGAAAGTAAGAAATGAATCGTTTGATTTCATAAGCTTCCTGCTGTGTCAGGTTATGGGCCCAGCGATAGGCTATAGGTTGGTACCAGAGTTCTGCTTTTATGTGGAAGGGGCCATGATAGCTTTTGATCGGCACAGTGTAAACGACTGTATCTCCGCTTTCCTGAAAGTTTTTATCTTGAGCTGCACTGCCCTGAACAGCGATATCCTCTTCAGCGGTGGATTTGTCAAAGCCTTTAGGGAGAAGCCGGTTATCTTTGATGTATTTGACAGCAGTGAGAAGAACTGTAGTTACCTTGTCATCTGGTCCGGCAAGAATTCCTTCGTATATCTGGACCTCATCTGTCTCTTCAATTCTGGTATAATGAGGTTCAAACAGGTTAGGGTCAGAGTCATTGTCGTTTCCCTTAATGGAGCCGTCAGTATTGAGTCCTCCTGACTCAAAAATCAAGTTGTTTTCTTTGTCATGAACAGCAAAATGAATCCAAGCTCTTCGAGAGGGATAAGCTGAAGGCAGTTTGTGCCCAGCTCGATTCTGTAGGTTCACTTCAGCCTGAAGTTGACCCTCAGAAAGGGTTATATTCTCCAGTTTTAACTGTGCTGAAGAGGAGCTGAGATGAGCCGCTGTTCTGAGAGAAGTGGTTTCCAGTTCTTGAGTCAATGCTTTGACTCCCAGTTCATCACGGTAGCGGTTGAGCATTTTGGGCATAAAAAAGTTGCCCCCTCTAAAAACATGGCGGGATACTTCCTCCCGGTCTTGTCCCACCACTCCGGTAATATGAGTTTTGCTGTCCACAACTGGCATATGACAAGATTGGCAGCTCTGCTGGTTGTAATAAGAGCTGTGCTTCCATTCCAAATAGGGGACCTGTTCCGGAAGCTCACCAATCACTTCTCCCTTTTCATTGAGAGCATGGGTGTAAAGGGTATGACAGGAGGCGCATAGTTCAGAACTTTGGATGTGTGCGGCTTGGTTGGGTAAAAACTCTGCTGAGGATTGCATAAGGGCTTTACGTCCGTCATCAATTTCAAAAGGCCCGAAAACCTCTCTTTGTCCTAACGGGGTTTGTGTGTCTACTACAAATCCTGCAGTGAAGCTTTCCTTCTGACCCAGCTTGTTTTTTTTGATTTGATGGCACATAGTGCAGGAAACGCCATCCTCAGCTAATTTATCTTCGTGTGTGATTTGCTTTGTGATAGGGAGTCGGGCAAAGATTTTTGCTTTCTTATCTTTGACTTTAGCCAAATATCGACTCATGGGCATATGACAGGCAGAGCATTCATGCTGAATCGCATCAGTAGCCACAGCGTGCACTATGGTTTCACGGCGCACAGATGCCTGCCAGTAGGGATCACGCGAGGAATGAGCCATCATGGATGAACGCCAATCAGTGCCAAAAGAGATGTCTTCTCCCTTAGGAGTGACCAGTCTGTTGTGGCAGGATATGCACCGGTCTGAAGTGTGAAAGATTTGGGGTAATGGTGCAGCCAGTACTAAAGTCAATACCAATAAGATTGAAAAAATGAGGAAAATGTATTTGCGAAACATTGTTTTACCATCCTTCAAGAAATCCACCGTCAAACCAATCCCAGAGCAGGTAAGCCATTACTTGAATATCTCGGTTTGAAGTGTGATTGGCCGGGATGCGCACACCAATGTTGAACATGATGTGCTGGCGGGTGTTTAAAGTCACCTGTATTTGAGGCATGATATCCCAGTAAATATCGGCTCCGGATTCCAGCTCACTGGACGCGAGTAGTTCCACCATGGGAGACCAGGCCCGTCCCCACCAACCTCCGGTGGTGAAGGTGCGTCCAAGAGTCAATCGGAGAAATGCTTCGTTTTCAGCTTTATCACTTTGAAAAGGAAATTCAGTACCTAATTGAGAATGAAGGAAAAAGTCGGAAGGGAGGATCTGTCCGTAAGAGAAAAAGGGCTCAAAAACAAATGTGCCTTTCCCGAATCCTTGAGCTTCGTCTCCTGTGGGCATGATGACTTCAGCTGCTGCGCTGAAAATAGAGCCGCTTTTTAGGCTGTGGACAAGGGCGTGTTTGACACCAAAAGCTAAATCCCCGAGGTGGGATGTCCAGTCAGTGTTGGGTTCCACTCCATTAGGAATGACCATTTCGTTCCAGCCGAACGGGACCACAATTTCTATCTGGTTGCGGGATCCGAATCTTTGTTCATAGACAAATTCTCCAGTGATTTTATCAAGGTTATTACTGGCTCCAAATGTCAAGACAGCTTCATCTTCCGGATAAGCTTTTTCAGTGATCATGGGACGGGGAAGATTCAGCTCACCATCAGGCCAATTGGAATCAGCGCAGAAGGCCTTGACATATTTAACAGCACGGGTGATTTCTTCAATAGAAAGGACTTTGCCAAATGCGGGCATCAATTTTTCAAATCCTCTGACCGGTCCACCTTGATGGGCAACAGACACGAAGTCAGGCGCTGGCTCACGGGAAGTGAAGTTACAATCAGTGAAATCCGGAAGAGGAACATCAAAGCCAACCTGGCTCTGAGGCTGGCCTTTTCCATCAGGCCCATGACAGTTGGCGCAGGAAGCCAGGAAGATCTCTTTTCCTGTCATGTTTTCATACAAGGTTTTATCCTGAATTTGGGTCTCTGCTAAAAGTATAACAGAAAGGGATGCTGTCAGCAGAACTGACAATATAATAAATGGAGTGAACCCTTTTTTTCTTTCCATGTAGAGGTCCTTTTCAAAAAAAATGATATATAGAAAATACAATATTATTCTATCTTTATATCAAGAATATTACAAGAAAAAGGTATGGATTGGTTACAGAGAAATAAAAATGAAGATAGGCAAGTAGGTGTTGTGTTCCTGTTTTTAAAAGGGCCAGAAAATGGGGATGAGAATGACACTGACTATGACGATAATGATTTCAAGAGGAAGGCCCATCCGCCAGTAGTCACTGAATTTATATCCTCCTGGTCCCATCACCAGAGTGTTGGACTGATGTCCGATGGGAGTGAGGAAAGCACAAGAACCTCCTACAGCAATTGCCATCAAAAATGGATCTATGGAAGTATTAAGACTTTGGGCAATACTGATCCCTATAGGAGCCATAAGTACCACGGTAGCAGCATTGTTGATCAGATCAGAAAGAAACATGGTTGCCACCAGAACAATAGTGAGGGTTGTCCATACTGGAAGATGGGATCCTATATCCATGATTTTCGAAGCGATCCATTGGGCTCCCCCGGTGGTTTCAAGCGCTTCACCCACAGGTATCATGGCTCCAAGCAAAACAATTATAGGCCAGTCCACACTTTTATATATGTTTCGGAAGGATATGACACGGGTCAGAACAAGGAACAAAGCAGCCATTGGAAACGCGATCTGAACCGGTAAAAGGCCTGTGACCACAGATGCGATGGAAGCCCCGAATATGCTCAGAGCAAGAATGATTTTACGGGATTGCCCCATTTTTAATCCGCGTTCAGCCAATGGAAGGCATCCCATTGACTTAACAGCATCGTTGATATTATTGATTCTGCCTTGAAGCAGAAGAACATCCCCTGGCTCGAAACGAATTTTATCTATCCGATGACGGATTTTTTTCTCCTGCCGGGCTATGGCCAGCAAATTGGTTCCGTATCTTGAACGCATGGAGACTCCTGCTGCTGATTTTCCAACCAGGGGGGAGTCAATGGTCACCACAGCTTCTTGGGTGGTGATATCTTTTGAGCCGATTGCATCTTTGCGGAACTGCTTGCCTCCCACGAGTTCGACTTTCTTATTATTGACAAAGGCTTTCAGTTCCTTTGAATCACCTTCCAGGATAAGAATATCATTGGTTTTGAATTCTTCCTCTGGATCAGGGTTATGAATATGGCGGTTGTTGCGTATCAGACCCAAAAACTTGATGTCCATATCTTTAAGATGCTGAATTTTTTTTATGCTCTCTCCTGTTAGTTTGGAATCTTTTGTGATTTTTACCTCAGTAATATAATCATCGATTTTAAACAGATCTTCAGGGGATGTTTCTCCTCTTCTTTTGGGCAGAAACCGCCAGCCGACCAAAGAAATGAAAGCCATACCCACCACAGCCACCCCTATTCCTACCGGGCTAAAGTCAAACATACCAAAGGATTTCCCTATAGCATCGCCTCGAAAGGTAGCGATAATGATGTTGGGAGGAGTGCCGATCAGTGTGGTCATCCCACCTAAAAGAGAGCCAAAGGAAAGGGGCATTAGGATATAGGATGGAGCGTTCCCGCTTTTTCTCGCCAAGTATAATCCAACAGGCATAAGAATGGCAAGGGCTCCAATGTTGTTGATGAAAGCAGATGAAACAGCCACTACTGCAGTAAGAACAATAATCTGAATGATAAGCTTTTTCCCCAATTTTAAAAGCCAAGAGGCAATAATATCGATAAGGCCTGAATTCTGGAGAGCTCGGCTGATGATGAGCACTGCAGCTACGGTGATCACCGCAGGATGAGCAAACCCGGAAAAAGCATGGTCTTTAGGAATGATGCCCGCAACAACCAATATAAATAAGGCGATCAATGCCACAATGTCATGCCGGTATTTCCCCCATGCAAAGAGAATTAGCGCCACACCCAGAGTGATAAAAACAATGATTTGATCCATATAACTTAAAAATAACATAAATTTTTTTTCTTACCAATACCAAAAATAGTATAAAATCAATTCATTTTAAATTTTTTTTATTCGTATCTTAATGAATCTGCTGGATTAATGTAAGCGGCTTTTAGGGCCTGGAATGTGACAGTGATTTGAGCAATCACCAAGGATAGAAGGGCTGTAGCGAAAAATAATGTCCAGCTTAGGTTTATTCTATATGGAAAATCGTTGAGCCAATGGTGCATCAAAATATAGGCTACAGGCCAGGCAATAATATTGGCGATGAGCACCCATTTGGCATATTCTTTAGATAGCATAAAAATGATTCTGGAAACAGAAGCCCCTAGAACTTTGCGGATACCGATCTCTTTGGTTCTTTGCTCGGCCGTAAACGATGCCAGGCCAAACAGTCCCAGACAGGAAATAAAAATAGCTAGAAATGTAAAGGTCCGCACGATTCCCATTACCCGCTCCATGCTTCTATATATCTGGTCATAGTCCTGATCCAAGAATTGGTACTCAAAGGGGAACCCGGGATTGAATTTATTGGTGGTTTTTTTAATAAAAGCTATAGAACCCGGAATGTCGCCGGGATGGAGGCGGATAAACATATAATTGTAATCATGCAATTGTGGATTATGATAGAGGATGAGGGGACCGATTTCCCGGTAGAGAGGAGTAAAGTGAAAGTCTTTTACCACTCCCATAACCTGAAGAACGAGGTCGTCTTGAGAGAGACGAGTATTGATGATATTATCCAAGTCCATGATTTCAGCAAACCGCTCATTAATGAGCACATTAGAACCACTGTTTTCTGTTCCTTGGCGGAAAGACTTGCCTTTGATGATTTCCATTTGAAATGTCTCCAGAAAGTCAGGATCCACACCAAAATAAATGACCAGAGGATTGATATTGGGATCCCGGCCTTCCCAGTCCCAATCCTGTCCGTTGTTGTAGACACCGGTAGGAGAATGAGTGGTCAAAGACACACTTTTTATCCCTGGATTCTGGAGAAGTTCATGCTTCATGGAAGAATAGCTCGTCTTTAAGCTTCCTTCTACGCGAATATAGAGAAGATGCTCCTTATCAAATCCGAGGTTTTTGTTTTTCATGTATTTGACTTGATTGAAGATGACCAGAGTTCCGATGATCAACATGACAGAAAGAGTAAACTGCACCACCACCAGAATTTTGCGGAAAAGGTTGCCTTTTCTGCCGGAAATACCTTTTCCTTTGAGGACCAAGGCCGGACGGAAACTGGATAAGAATACAGCCGGATAGATTCCAGCTATAATTCCGGTAAGAACTGTCACGGCTAAGATGCCACCTATCATCTCCAGATTAATAAGGCTTAAAAAATAAACAGGTTTTACGGATAATGTTCTGAAAAAAGGCATGAAAAGTCTCACTAAAACGAGAGCGGTGACAAGAGAAATGAAAGTGAACAGAATGGATTCTCCAAAAAACTGCTTGGTTACCTGGGTTCTTTGGGCCCCCACTACTTTCCGGAGGCCCACTTCTCTGGAACGTTGAGAAGAGCGGGCTGTGGTCAGATTCATAAAATTGATGCATGCGATGATCAATATGAGAAAGGCAATGACGGTGAATATACGAATTTGACCCATTCTTCCCCAAACTTGCAGATAGATTTTATTTAAGGGATAGAGAAAAGGCTCTGTGTTTGTTTCAGGACGAGATTGTCTGATGCGGTTAAAAATTTTTTTGTTAAAGGCTTCTAGATTAAAATTCCGAGCTACTTCCACATAGGTCATAAATGAAAGGTTATACCAGGTCTTGGTATGATTAGGACCGTAAAATTTATTGGCAAATTCTAAGGGAATCCAAGCATTAAAACGGATGGTTGAATTATGAGGAATATCTTTCATCACTCCGGCTACTCTGAATTCAAACTCTTTATTAAGGGTGATGGTTTTTCCCACGGGATTTTCTTGGCCGAAATATTTTTCTGCAAGGCTTTCAGAAAACACTATCACATTCAATCCGGAAAAAAGGTCTTCAACTCTGCCTTGGACCAAAGGAAAGGTGAAGATTTGGAAAATTTCCGGGTCTGCCATCTGTACGCGTTCTTTAAATTTTGTTTTGCCACTGGTGAACAGAAATTCTCTCTGGCTGTTTTTAAATCTAGCCGCATTTTTGATTTCCGGATACTCGGATTTGAGCGCATGAGCTAAGGCAGGGACTGACCCCATACCTTCTTCGGTTTCATTTCCATAATGCTGGATGTTTCGGACAAGATAGAGGGAGTCTGATTTCTCATGAAAGTTGTCCGTGTTCAGCTCATCCTGTACCCAGAATAATATCAGAATACAACTGGCCATTCCCAAGGCCAAACCTGTAATATTTAGGAATGCGTAAGCCTTGTGTCTTTTGATATGACGCAAAGCAATTTTGAGATAATTTTTTATCATGGCAGCGCTCCAGTAAAAGAAGATTTTTATACTAAGTGGAATGGTTTTTATAACTTGTGACCAATACCATAAACACGCTTTGGGTGTTCCCTTTGTTTTGAGTTCATACTGAAATCCTTCCTCAAAATCTCCTAATTTTTCACAATGCTCTTCTTGGCGAAGAATAATTTTAAGCAGCCATTCCCCAACCCAAGGAGGTTTTTTTGTTGGATTCATTTTTATTTCATGTCAATGCTTTTTTAGGGACTCTGTCCCATATGTTTTCATAGACTTTTCGGATTTCGATGAGGGCGTCTTTTCCTTGTTCTGTAATTTTATACAGATATTTATGCCTTCCTCCTCGTTCTGGTGTGCTTTTCCCTTTGTATTTGACCAGATAGCCTTTTTGCGTCAGTTTGTTCAAGGGGTCATAAATCTGGGCCAATGACCATCTGATCCCTGTGTTTTCATGGATGAGTTCCCTTATGGATATCCCATAGGCGTTTTCTTCTAATATTAATACCGACAGGAGGATGATTTCTTCAGCCCTTGACAAAAGCTTCATCACAAAACTCCTTTTTTTATGAAACAAAATCTATATCGAATTCCGATACATATATATATACGTTTGAAGAAGTCAAAAGGTTTATTCAGGAAAAATTTTTTTTGAATGAAAAAAAATTTTAGAAAAACATCTGTATTTTAGAAAACATATAATTTACTATTGCGGATTTTTGTTCTTTACTCTTCCCTTTTTTTGAAGTATATTTTCTCCCTATTGATTAAATAAGAGAATCAGGGAGTTTGTCTTGGCACTCCAAGCTGTTGATTGGGCATTTATCGCAGGATTTTTCATTTTCTCTCTTATTATTGGCTTAGCTGTTTCCAAAAGAGCAGGAAAAAACTCTGCGGAATTTTTTCTTTCCGGGAGGAATATGCCTTGGTGGCTTCTGGGAATATCAATGGTAGCCACAACTTTTTCCAGCGATACCCCAAATTTGGTCACAGATATTGTTCGGCAAAACGGAGTTTCTGGAAATTGGGTGTGGTGGGCCTTTCTTCTGACCGGTATGCTGACTGTTTTTGTTTATGCAAAGCTTTGGAGACGGTCAAAGGTGATGACTGACATTGAATTTTATGAGCTACGCTACAGTGGGAAGGCAGCTGCTTTTCTCAGAGGATTCAGAGCGCTCTATTTGGGTGTTTTTTTTAATGTGCTGATCATGGCTACGGTGTCTCTGGCTATTATCAAAATCGGTGGAGTGATGCTTCGATTGACTCCGCTCCAAACATTGCTCATCGCGTCTGTGGTGACTGTATTATACAGTGCCTTAGGCGGATTAAGAGGAGTGCTCATCACTGATTTTTTTCAGTTTGTTATTGCTATGGCCGGTGCTGTGGGAGCGGCTGTGGTTGCGTTGAGACTTCCTCAAGTAGGAGGCCTTCATTCCCTGCTTACAAACCCCAATGTTTTTTCCAAATTAAGCCTTCTCCCTGATTTTAATAATCTGGAGGCTCTTATTCCTTTATTTGTTCTTCCCTTAGCTGTTCAATGGTGGAGTGTATGGTATCCGGGTGCTGAACCTGGTGGCGGGGGATATATTGTGCAGCGGATGCTATCCGCCAAATCTGAAAGGCATGCAGTAGGTGCTACCCTTCTTTTTAATGCAGCCCATTATGCATTAAGGCCCTGGCCCTGGATAATTGTGGCTCTGTGTTCCATTGTGGTATTCCCTGATCTGGAATCTCTGCGGGCAGCTTTTCCTCACGTGGCCTCGAATGTGATCAGACATGATATGGCTTATCCGGCTATGCTGACTTTCCTGCCCACAGGACTTCTGGGTCTGGTTCTGGCATCTCTGATTGCGGCATTTATGTCAACCATTTCCACCCATCTAAACTGGGGTTCTTCTTATATTGTGAATGATTTTTATAAGCGATTTATCAATACCCAAGCTGATGAAAAAAAACAGGTTTTTGTGGGCCGGCTTTCAACAGTTGGTCTGATGATTTTGACAGGATTATTGGCTTTGCTTTTGAGTAATGCTTTACAGGCATTCCAGATTTTACTCCAAGTAGGAGCAGGAACAGGCCTTTTATTCATACTCCGGTGGTTTTGGTGGCGGATCAATCCTTACAGTGAGTTAACCGCCATGGTGGTTTCTTTTTTGGTGGCTGTTTATCTTCAAATCATCCATCCCAGTATAGGGTTGCCCAGAATATCTTCACATTTTCAGCTTCTTATCGGAGTGGGAATAACCACCATAAGCTGGATCAGTGTGACTCTCCTGACTCCTCCTTCTGCTAAAAACACTCTTCGGTCTTTTTATCAACTGGTAAAACCAGGGGGGCCGGGTTGGAAAAAAGTAGTAGAAAAAGCAAAGCATGAAGGAGAATCTGTTGAACTCAAAGACAAGGGTTGGGATGTTCCTCAAGGTATCCTTTGCATGATCATAGGAAGTTTGGGGGTTTACAGTGCTCTTTTTGCCACAGGATATTGGATCTACGGAAAATATTTGCTCGCGTCTCTGCTCAGCCTAATAGCGGGGGCTTCAGGCTTTTTCCTCTTGAAGATGTGGAAAAAACTAAAAATGTTAGAGAGTAATTAACCTGGATAATTCACAAGTCGAGATATTACAAAGCTTAAAGAAACTCAGGTGTTGCTGAAGCGACATAATACAGCAAAAGGCAAAAAGCGAAATGTGAAAGGTAATATTTTAAATGCATTTTTTCTATATTTTACATTTCTCATTTTACATTTCTCATTTTACATTTTACTGTACATCCCGTGTATATCCCACGGACGTGGGAGTTAGGGAGGCGCCGAGAAAAACGAAGAAGAATGGCGTTAAAAATCTTTAGCGAGCACAAGCCATATCTGAATTTCATCTTGGCTCGCCTCAATGGGTGAAAAATGGCGATGAAAATAAAAAATATGAACAGAAAAAATGTTCAAGTCATTATTACAAAAAAAATATTGTATATCGCTGAAAATAAATTAATAATAAATGCATCGCCATTTTTTTATGAATAGGTCAGGTTAAAAGTAGACATTAATCTCCGTAAGGATATAATAATAAAGGCACAAAAAAGGAGGTGCGGTTGAAATGAAACAATCAAAAAGTCTGGCTATTTTTGTATTAATTTTTTGTTTGATCTCTTCATCTTTTGCTGATGAAGGAATGTGGATGCCCCATCAAATGAAGGGCCTCAACCTGAAGGCCAAAGGCCTGAAAATGGACCCTGAAGAACTTTATAAGAAAGACGGAACAGGATTGATGAGCGCAGTTGTGCACTTAGGAGGCGGAACCGGAGAATTTGTGAGTCCGGATGGTTTGATACTGACCAACCATCATGTGGCTTTTGGAGCGCTTCAGAGAGCTGCCACCAAAGAAAAAGACTACATTCAGGAAGGTTTCATTGCCTGGTCAAAAGAGAAAGAGATTCCAGCTGAAGGTTATTACGCTGATGTTCTGCTGGGTTATGAGGAAGTCACAGAAAAAATCATATCTGCTATCAAGCCTGGAATGAACTACAGAGAGAAATATGAAGCCATTGACAAGTCGAAAAAAAGGCTCATCGCTGAAACTGAAAAACAAGGTGATGATATCCGTGCTCATGTAGCCGCGATGTACAAAGGGAATCAGTACTATCTTTTCCGTTTCAAACGCATAAAGGATATCCGGATTGTCTATGCTCCCCCTCGTGATTTGGGTAATTTTGGCGGTGATATTGATAATTGGATGTGGCCGCGGCATACCTGTGATTTTGCTTTTTTGAGAGCTTATGTGTCGCCAGATAATATGGGAGTTGACTTTAACGAAGAGAATATTCCCTATCATCCCAAGGCTGTTCTTAAAATCTCCACTACAGGCTTTGAAGAAGGGGATTTCTCTTTTGTGATGGGTTATCCAGGACGTACTTACCGAAATTATACTCTAACAGAACTTAAATTTGATCTTGAGAACATGAGAGAAAGGATGGAGCTTTTTAAGGATATCATTTCCTTTTTTGAAGAGGCAGGAAAAGACGACCGGGAAATCCAAATCAAGTATGCCAGTATTATCAAAGGATTGAACAACAGCCTTAAGAATTATCAGGGTAAATTAGAAGGAATAAAGAGAATCAATCTGCTTGAGATAAAAAAAGACCAACAAAAAGAATTCTTGAAATGGGTGGAAGAAAAGCAAGAGCGTGAGAAAAAGTATGGAAACGCCCTTGAGAATATATCTCGGTTTATGGAAAAGTATGCTGATTACCAGGAAAGAAACAATCTTCTCAATCTAACGGTCAGTTCTTATTTCGGGTCTTCTCTTCTTTCTCAAGCATACACCATATACCGTACTGTTGAAGAGAGAGAAAAACCAGACATGGAACGAGAGGCTGCTTATCAAGAAAGGAATATTCCTCTGATAAAAATGAGAGTCCAGCTTGCTGAACGAGGTTATGACCTGGATACAGACCGGGCTTTGTTCAAGCATCAACTGAAAAAGCTCAGGGACTATCCAGAGGAACAAATTCCTCTCGCTCTGAAGGATCTCATCGCTAAAAAATCGGATAAAGCCATTGATGAATTTGTGGATCATCTCTATGACCATACTCTTCTTGCTGATCCCAAAAAAAGACTGGAGCTTATAGATATGGGATTAGGGGAACTTAGGGAAATTGGAGATCCTTTCATCCAATTGGCTTCAGAACTTGAAAATGAGATGAAGGACCTCAGAGAAAAAGGAAAAGCTTTGGGACAGGAAAGACAGGAATTGAAGAAAGTCTATCTGGCAGGACTGCTGGAAAAAAAAGAGGGGAGGATCGCACCGGATGCCAATTCCACCATTCGTTTTACCTATGGATTCATCCAAGGATACAGTCCCAGGGATGCAGTGTATTATGAGCCCCAGACTACTTTGAGTGGAGTGATAGAAAAAGATACTGGAGAGGCTCCTTTCCGAGTGCCTGAGAAGATCAAAGAACTTTATGAGGCTAAAGATTACGGCCCATATCAAGATAAGAATCTCCATGATATTCCGGCCTGCTTTTTGAATACCACCAGCGTGACCGGAGGAAATTCAGGTTCACCCACTCTTAATGCCAAAGGAGAGCAGATCGGCATCATTTTTGACATGACTTATGAAAGTGTGACCGCGGATTATTATGAAGTCCCTGAACTGCAGCGGACCATCAGTGTGGATATCCGCTATGTGCTTTTTGTCACAGAAAAATTTTCAGGAGCGGATCATATTATCAAGGAACTGGGATTGTCAATCTAATTGAAAATTTTTGGCTGTCTGGTTTTTTGCTACTGACTTCTTTTCTCTATTGACATTTTCTGTTTCCATAAATAACCTAATCCATAATTCATGGTTTAAACCAAATTATTCATAAAAAGGAGTTAATATGAAAAAGAAGGTTTTAACAACATTGGGGATTGTTTTGTGTGTGATGCTTTATTTTTTTGCCGGTGATTGTGCGGCTGACCAGGCTACAAAGCCCATAGAAACCAATAAAAACAAGCTGCTTTCTCTGGCCGTTCAGGGGGAGATCGCTCCGGCTCAACCTGAATCAGGATATGGTGTCACTTGGGATGGAAAACCTAAAACCATGATAGGGATTGGCGGTATCAATTACAACCTGAAAATCGGAAGTAAAGTTTTTGGTTGGGCTTCAGCAGACCAGGCCACTGTAGGAGTGGCAACAGTGGGAGCTGGGACAGATCGGTCAAAATCTTCTTATATCAGCTTCACCTCCATTGGTAATCCTGTGAAAGTGATCAACGGAGATGCCCAAGGAGAAAAAGGTGTAATTATCGGGAAGTTCTCAAGGTTTGTCCTGGTTCATTTTGATGATGAACTTCTGGAGAAGCTGGCTGTGGGAAACAAACTTCATGTGAAAGCCTGCGGCGTTGGTCTTAAAATCAAAGGATTTGATGATGTCTACGCCCATAGTATTGCTCCTGAAATACTGGAAAAAATAGTGGTCAAGACAACGGATGAAAAGCTGAAAGCCCCGGTGGTCAAAGAGATTCCAGGCCGTATTGTCTCCCGGGGAAGCGGGGGGAGCCTTTACGGTCATTGGTATATTCAAACCTGTTATCCACCGGATATCCAAAAATTCGGTTTGGATGATCTGCGGTATGGAGACCTGGTGCTTCTCAGGGATATCCAGACAGACTATGGACAAGGGTATTATAAGGGGGGTGCCACTCTTGGCGTGGTATGTAGCGGACCGAGCGATCTTTCCGGACGGGGGATTGGGGTAACCCCCATTTTGTCTTCCCGCTTTGACAAAATATCAGCGTGGATAGATTCTACAGCAAACATCGGCAAGTATTTGGGATTGAGCATGAAAAATGAGCCTGCACCTTCAAATTCCTCTGATTTAAGGACCAACAAGCATAGACTTATCTCCACAGCGGTTCAAGCAGTGGTGCAGCCCGCAGGAAGCTGGGGGTATAGTCCTACCTATGACGGGAAAACCAGTCACCGTCTCGGAACTGCTTCCATTAATTATACAGTCTCCTTGGGAGATTCGACTTACGGTTGGGCCAATGCAGACCATGTTGAACCAGATGTGACCGTACAAGGTAGAGACCAGGATAATCCCAGTTCGTGTGCCATTGCTATCCTTGCCTGCATTGGAAATAAAGCCAGAGTGCTTTCAGGTGAGGCCAAAGGTGCTCAGGGCACTTACATAGGAAGACATGCGGGTTCCGATGATTTGGTCTGGTTTCCAAAAGACATCAAAGAAAAACTCACTCTCAATGACAAAATCCAAGTCAAAGCTAGAGGAGTGGGACTCCACATCCAAGGTTTTGAGGATGTCCGAGTGAATAAGCTTTCCCCTGAAATTTTGGAAAACATGGGAATCAGAATAGAAGATGATCAATTGGTGATCCCTGTAGTGATGGAAATCCCAGGACATATCATGGGATCTGGAATCGGATATCCATTTATAGAAGCCCTTGATTATGATATCCAGACTACTGATCCTAACACAGTGGAGGAATATCATCTCAAAGAGCTGAGGCTCGGGGATGTTGTGGCTATCAGAGATCATTATGATGCTTATGGAACCGGAAGATACGAGGGGGCAGTTACTATTGGTATCTGTATTCATGGATTCAGCGATTCAGCCGGACACGGCCCAGGTTTGAATCCGGTTCTGAGCGCCCTTCCTGGCCGGATCAAGCCGGTTATAGAACCTCATGCCAACACAGCATATTATCTGGGGATTCGGGAGATACCTACAGAATAGGCATATTCAAAAGACTAGCAAAAATCAATTCAATCATTTTTCATAATATATAAACGGCAACCAAGCCTAATATTCCCACCACAGTCACATAATAAACAGTGGGTAATATGGTTTTGCGGAGAATAGATCCTTCCTGGCCTAAGATTCCTACGGTGGCTGAGGCAGCCACTACATTATGAATGGCTACCATATTGCCTGCTGCTGCACCAACAGCCTGAAGGGCTACGATCACAGCTCCTGATATCATCAATTTATCTGCCACACTGTACTGGAACAGACTGAACATCAAATTGCTCACTGTATTGCTCCCAGCGATAAAAGCTCCCAGGGCTCCGATGGAAGGAGCAAATAGAGGCCAGATTTTGCCCACATTAGCTGCTACCCATTGCGCCATAGCAACGGGCATGCTGGGCAGTCCTGCCCCATTTATCCCTGAATTCATGTAAATCCTGACCATGGGCACCGTGAAAATCAAAACAAATCCTGCCCCTAAGATCATGCGGCTTGATTCAGTGAAAGCAGCTCGAAATCTTGAGATTTTCATCCGATGGATAAGAAATGTCACGAGGACCACTCCAAAAAGAATAGTCCCAGGAAGATATAAAGGGGTGGTGGAAGTAGTGATGTCAGTATTGAAAACATGGAGCCATTTTATATTCACTGATTGCAAAAAATTTCCTACTGGAAGCTGAGGAAGACGGGTGAGGACCAAAATAAACGCCACTAAAATATAGGGAATCCAGGCCAGCCAGTTAGACATGGTCTTTCCTGTGTGATCATCTAAATTCACATCAATCGTTCCTTTCCAATGGGAATCCCATTCATTGGGGGGAGCGAAATCCCAATAGTCTTTGGGCAGCAGGAAATTTTTTTTAGCCGCAAAGCTCACCACGGCCAATCCGAATAGGGCTCCTAATAAAGAGGGGAATTCAGGCCCCAGGAAAAGGCCGGTTAAAGTGTAGGGAATGGTGAAAGCCAGTCCACTGAACAGAGCAAAAGGGAATATGGAAATTCCATCTGACCAGGATTTTTTCGGTCCAAAAAAACGAGTCAGCATGACAATCATCAAAACAGGAATGAAAGTCCCGGCAATGCCGTGGAATAGGGCTGAATGAGCTGTGATGGTTTGAAGATATCCATCAAAACTGGTGCCTGCGGATTTTAATTGATTCATGACTTCAGGATTTTGGAGACCGCCTCTTACTCCGATCAGTATGGGAGTACCGCAAGCTCCAAAAGTAACAGCAGTGGACTGGATCATCATGCCCATCATCACAGCGGCCATCGCCGGGAAACCCAGAGCCACCAGAAGGGGAGCGGCTATGGCCGCAGGAGTACCAAATCCAGCGGAACCTTCAATAAACGAGCCAAACAGCCAGGCAATGATCACGACTTGGACACGACGGTCAGGACTGATATTGGTGAAGCCAGTACGAATGGCAGATAAAGCTCCGGAATGCTTGAGAGTGTTTAAAAGAAGAATGGCTCCGAAAATAATCCAAAGGATGTCAAAGGTGATAAACAATCCCTGAATGATGGAGGCAGCTATTCGAGCCAAATCGACCCGCCAGATAATCAAACTCAATGCAGCGGTCAGCAGAAAAACTAGGGGCATGGCCTTTTTGGCAGGCAAGCGAAAACCAACCAATAGAACCGCGGCAGCCAAAATGGGAATGAACGCCAATAGAGCTTGGACAAAGAGATTCAATTTGTTTCCATGTCTCCCAATCTTTTTATGGTAATTTATCAGAAACTTTGATTGAAATAAAGTGATAATATTCAAAAAGGGATAATCTTCAGAAAACAAGTAAATGGGTAATGTGTCCCTGTTTTATTTACTGTATTTTGAGGAGGGAGGAGGCAGCGATGTTAGCGATCTTGCTTCGAAGAGAGACCACCGAACCTTGGTCATCCGGATGCACTCTGTTTGTGAGAAGAATGATATATATATGAGTCTCAGGGTCGATCCACAGAGAGGTTCCTGTGTAACCGGTATGGCCAAAAGAATGGGCTCCGAAGAGGTCGCCTCCGCTGGAAGAATAGACTGAATCCAAATCCCACCCTAATCCACGACCAGAAAAATAGGCATATCTGTAGATTTCGGTCATCCGCTCCACACCCAAAGGACTCAGGATTCGAACCCTGTTGTATTGACCTTTATTGAGGAGCATTTGTGCGAATTTGGCTAGGTCAGTGGCTGTAGAAAAAAGACCTGCGTTTCCAGAGATTCCTCCTAAAGTCCGTGCTAGAGGGTCATGAACAACTCCTTTGAGATACAAGTCCTCAGTAACTTCAGTGGGAACACACATTTCTTTTAATTCCTGGGAAGGATTGAATAGAGTGTGATTCATACCTAAAGGAAGAAATATATTTTCTCTAGAAAATTCAGCCACATTTTGTCCGGTTATTTGTTTGATGATGTAAGAAAGACATATGAATCCCAGACATGAATAGTGAAATTCTTCTCCAGGAAGATTTATTTTATCCAGAGAAGCAATATAAGCGACCATATTCTTAAGAGAGCAGAAGCTCCCAAAATGAGGAGTGATATTTTCATCCTTTATATAAGGAGGAAGACCTGATGTGTGTGTGAGAAGATGCCATATCCTGGAATCATCCCCTTTATCACCTTGTTCATTGCTGAAGGTCTTAAAGTCAGGTATATAATCTTTGACTTTCTCTCTCAGATGGAGTTTTCCTCTTTCCACCAGAATCATTACGGAAGTGGCTGTAGCAATGGGCTTGGTGAGAGAAGCCAGGTCAAACATCATGTTATATTGCATAGGGCTAGATTCAGGGACTAACTGGGAATTCCCATAGATTTTACTGAATAGAACCTGGCTTTTTCTGCCGATAATTACTACCGCACCTGGAATATCCTTATTTTTAATGGATTGGCTGATCAGGCCATTGATTCTCAGCAGATGCTGTTGGGAAATTTCTGGCTTTTCCGGTTTCACTTCAATGGGCTGTTGAACTTGACACTGGGAAGTAAGAATAAAGAGAAATAAAAGAAGAGACAGATTGAATTTTCTCATGATTTCTTTATAAAAATATTATAAGAATTCATCTCTCCATAGGAAAGGATTAATTGATAATTACCTGTAAATATGATATAAAAAAACTCTTTTTTAAAGGAAGACAAACCCGGAATAGATAGATATTTCCCATGAGGTGGGAAATATTCCGATAGAAAAGGCATAAAATCTTTCTGCTTGTAAAGCTTTTCCTCTTTAAAGAGCAGACTTAAATGGAGTGGATGATTGTTTGACCAAGTTCTGAATTTATTATCTAAGCTTTCACACACACATTTGAATATACTGGTGCTTTTGGGACTCGCTTTGTTTGGCGGAACTTTTGGAGGACGCTTGTTCCAGAGACTGCGAATTCCGCAGGTGGTGGGCTATATTGCTGTGGGTATTCTCTTGGGTCAGACTGGAGCGAACATAGTCAATGAACAGGTTTTGGAGTCTTTTCAGCTTTTTAATTATTTTGCTCTGGGATTGATCGGTTTTACTATTGGAGGAGAGTTAAAGAAAGACACCTTTTTAAAGTATGGAAAGCAGATCATTTATGTTCTGTTGTTTGAAGGGATTGCTGCATTTGTTCTGGTTACTGTTCTAGTGGGAGTTGTTGGAAGCTTATTATTGGATAATTCAAGTATGGCGTGGGCTCTGGGATTGCTTTTGGGCGCTATTGCTTCAGCCACGGCGCCAGCTGCCACCACAAATGTTTTATGGGAGTACAAAGCCAAGGGACCATTGACCACCACTGTATTAGGTATTGTGGCTATGGACGATGGGCTGGCTCTTCTTCTTTTTGCCGTGGCATCCAGTATAGCTGGGCTTATATTGGGAAACGGAAGCACCAGTTTGCTGGGTACATTTATCTCTCCCATCTATGAAATCATGGGTTCATTATTTATCGGCGGTTTTTCAGGATTTATATTGAGCAAAATACTGGATAAGCACAGTGAAGAAGACAGGGTGCTTGCTTTTTCTATTGGGATTGTACTTTTAGCCCTTGGGATCGCTCTTCTTCTTGATTTTGACATTCTGCTAGCTTCCATGTCTCTAGGGGTCACTGTGGTCAATTTGACGCCTCGAAAAAGTCAAGATATGTTCAAATTATTAAGAGGATTTACGCCTCCTATATATGTGTTGTTTTTTGTTCTGGTGGGAGCAGAGTTAAACCTGAGTTATATGAGTATTCCTTTGGTTGTGATTGCTTTGATATATCTTATGGGAAGGACTGCGGGTAAAATGGCTGGAGCGAGCCTAGGTGCGCGGTTTTCCAATGCTTCCAAAACAGTTCGAAAATATCTGCCGCTTTGTCTTTTCAGTCAAGCAGGAGTGGCCATAGGGCTTTCAATTTTAGCCGGACATATGTTTCCTGGAGAAGTCAGTAATGCTATTGTTATTATTATCATTTCAACGGTTTTTGTTCTAGAGCTGACAGGACCGACTTTTGTAAAAATGGCTGTGACCAAAGCTGGAGAAACCGGTCTTAATGTGACAGAAGAGGATTTGATAAAAAAGAGTAGAGTCAGAGATATTATGGATAAAAATCCTCCTCTTATTTATGAAAATATGTGTTTGAACAGAATATTAGAGGTGTTCACCAATCATGATAATCTTTATTATCCTGTGGTTAATAAAGACAGGTCTTTAATGGGAATAATATCCATTGATCACTTGAAAAAGACTTTCATGCTTTCAGGATTGGATGATGTTTTGCTCGCCTATGATTTGATGGAACCTGTGATTGCTGTAGCCCATCCGGATACTCCCATGCCTGAGGCCCGAGATGAAATGGCCAGAAATCATGTGGAGTGTGTACCTGTAGTCTCAAAAGAAAACAAATTGTTGGGATTTATTGAATCTCGTTCTATACAGAGACTTATATCCAAGAAAATCGCTGAATTAGAGAAAAAATCCAGGGATCTGGAAGCTTGTTAGCCTCATTAGGTTGGAACCAGGAATGGATAAAGTATACAAACAAAAATTTCCTGTCCGCAATTTTGATGTTGATTTCAATGGAAAACTGAAATTGGGGATGTTGCTGAACTTCCTTCAAGAGTCAGCAGCTGGTCATGCAGATAAATTGGGTCTTTCAGGTGAAGACCTTATAAAGAAGAATCTTGCCTGGATTCTTTCCAGATAACATATAAGAATCTTTCATTATCCAGAACAGGGAGAAACCATAGAAGTCATCACCTGGCCCTCTTGTATCAAGGGAATTTTTACATTAAGAGAATATGAAATAAGCAATCCTGAAATAAAAACAGTTCAGGCGACTTCGTCTTGGATGGCCGTTGATTTGAATAAAAAGAAACCCGTGAAGACCAAAGATACTCTCCCTTTTTTTCCTCTTCATGACCACAGGGCAGTCAGTGATGAATTCAAACCTCTTCCTGAGATTGAAAACAAAGAAATTAAAAAGAGGTTTTCTGTCTTGAAAGCAGATCTTGATTTCAATCGGCATGTCAATAATGCGGTTTATATTCAATGGGCTGTAGAAACAGTGCCCAAGAAAGTGGCCATGAATTTGAGGCCAGCCCGGATAAAAGTGAATTATAAAAACGAAACTTTTTACGGGAATTGGGTCACATCACATACCCAAAAAATCAATATAGGGGAAAATCATCGCTATATACACCAGTTGTTTAGAGAAAGTGACGGTCAGGAAATCGCACGGCTGAGAACTGAGTGGGCTGATTTATAAGTCAAAGAGGTCCTGAAAAATTCTGAATATAGTGTTGACAGAAACTGATATTTTATAATATAAGCTATTTCGATATTGAGATTGATATAAAATGAGCGATCTCCAGAAAACAGCCTCAGCTCCACCAGGTCCGGTTCAATTGGCGAGACACCTTGGTGTTTTTGAAGCCACTATGATTGGTGTTGGGGCCATGATCGGGGCTGGAATATTTGTTTTGACTGGGATGGCTTCTGGAAATGCTGGGCCAGGAGCTCTTCTTGCTTTTGTTTTAAACGGAGTGGTTACTCTTTTTACAGCGTTGAGTTATGCAGAACTTTCATTGGAGTGGTATTAATCATTGGAGGAGGTCTTTTTGCCACCCTTAGTGCACTCAACGCGACCATTATGGCTTCATCAAGAGTTGCTTTTTCCATGGGCCGCGACTGGATGCTTCCCAACAAATTAAGTCGGATTCATTACATAAAAAAAACACCGGTCATGTCCATTGTAGTGAGTGGTGTGATTTTTATTGCAGCCGCTGTTTTTTTACCTCTGGAAACAATAGGAGTGGGGTCCAGTCTTCTTTTTTTGATTACCTTTTCCCTTGTCAATATTGCAGGACAAATTGCCTTGGCATCCAAAGGTGAGATTGTTTCTTTGAATGTCATAGAAATGCCTAATATTACTGAATATGAAGAAGCAGAGCCCTTTATCAAAAAAGTACAGAAGGTTTTGAATAAGGCTCAAAAATCTGCCCTTATTCAAAACATAATTTTTTCATCCCTAACCAAAATAAGCCGATCTGTCGCCCCTGAGGTGGTAAGAGTGGCCAAAGAAAATCTATGTCAGCTCATACTCATGGGATATAAGCAGGAGAAAGACCCGTTAGAGAACAGTCTTATCCACCATGTGATATCCCACCAGCCCTGTGATGTGGCTATCCTTAAAACCGATACACCTTTTAAAGGACCTCTAAAGCGAATCCTTATTCCCATAGGAGGAAAAGAGATCCATGATCGATTGAAGGTTCGATTGGTTCACTGTCTTTACGGGCAGGAAAAACCCAAGGTGACTTTATTGACTGTAGTGCCTCCTGAATGTAGCCGGATTCACAGAAGGCGGGCTGAAGAACCCCTGAGAAGGGCACGGAGTATATTTCATATTCCAAAAGCTGAGCTAGTTATTGAGAAAAATGAGCACATAGCTGATGCAGTGACAGCTCGAGCAAAAGAATGTGACCTTTTGATACTGGGAATGAGGGAAGAACCTCGGTTTAAAAGCTTCTTTTTTGGGACTCTGGCTCAGCAGATCGCGGGCCAAGTTGGATGTCCCACTCTCCTGACTAAAGCCAAATCCAGGTATAAATCCCGTTTGAAGCAGATATTAAGAATAAAACCTGATGTCAGAATACTTGAAGAAGAAAAAAATGAGGATGAATATCTGGTTTAATATCTGCGTATAAACCACTGTCCGGTATTGATTTTGTTCTGGATAAGCTTAACCCCTATTTTTATATAAAGTGATCGAGTCCATGGAAACAGCATGGTTAATCCAAGGATATCTGTGATAAAACCCGGAGTGAGAAGAGTGAATCCTCCTATGAGGATAAAAAGTCCTTCTAATAACTCTTGGGCAGGGGTACGTCCTTGTTCTACAGATTGATTTATCCTTTTTATCACTTTAAAGCCTTGACTTCTGGCAAGATAAGCCCCTGTGACACCGGTGATCACAATGATAAGGATGGTGTTCAAAGCGCCTATGAGCCCTCCGACTTTTATAAGAATATAGAGTTCGATTAAGGGGATGAGAGTAAATAGAAGAAATAGCCTTAGGAACATTATAATGTTTTGTTTTTTTGAAGTTGATCCAAAATAATTTTGATATCTTTTTGTTCTGGATCAAGCTTTAAAGATTTCTTGAATTCATCTACGGCATTCTTTGTTTTTCCGAATTCCAAATATATGTATCCCGCTCCTTTGTGTGCTTTGGCATTTTCCGGATATAATTCCAGAAGGATTTCCATCAGCAGAAAAAGAGGGGCTGTTTTTTCTTCTTTTCTGAGTTTTTCAGCAAAATAAATAAAATGATCAAGACTAATTTCATCTAAGGAGTGAGCCTTTTTATAAAATTTAAAAGAGTTTTCTGCATGGTTTTTAAGAACAAAACATTGAGCAAGAAGAAACATGTTTTGGGGATTATTTGGATACACAGCCGAACTCATCTGTAAAATATTTACTGCCTTGTCAACCTGATTATTATGGATATAAAAGGAAGCTGAGTTAGCGATTTGCTCTGAAAAGTCGGGATAGATACTTGAATTAAGAGAAATTTTTTTTATTCTCTGCAGAAGAGAGTCGATGTCAGTTTCAGCTGTGATTTGAAGATTGTTCAGATCATCTGTGTAAACACGTTCCCAGTCTTTATGAAGTTTGCGGGCAGTGTCTATGATTTTTCTTCTGAATTTGTAATTGGAAACCAATTTTGTATAGTCTGAAAAAAACGACAGAGGGCCTGATTGGTGATATTTTCGGAGTCTGTTTTCACCATATGCTTTTTCCAGAAAAGATGCCATATGAGCTCCGATTTTGATAAATGGTTTTTCTTCTAAAGGATGAATCCCGTTTTCTAATTTGTTCTTGGTTTCTTTAGGGTTGGTTTTTACGGCATTTTTATTTACATATTTGTTGAAATAATGAAAAGCTTGGCTGATTTCATTTTGGCTGCCTGCTGCCTTTGGTCCGAAAAAATCATACCGGCTGAGTCCATAATTGAACACTTGAGAAAGAGCCACGTAGACCATTCTTTGGTACAAATCTGGAACAAAAGCTTTGCTGTTTAGGTCCTGGTTTAAGATAAGTTCTGAAAGAAAATTGACATAAGGGGAAAGATCAGCTTTTTCTAGATTAGCTCCTACAGCTACGGCAAAATACTCAGTAGGAAATATCAAAACATAAGTCCTTGTTTCAGGCTGTGAACCTCCATGACTGACCATGAAGTGACCTTTTAAAGGAGCTACTCCCCATCCCATCCCATACCATGTTGATTTTCCATGGGTTGTGGTCATTGAAGTGAAAACTCTTTCCCATGTTTCTGGTTTTAGAATTTTTTTCTTACAGATTCCTTTTCCATATTTCAGAAGGTCTATTACTGTGGAACGAGTCCCTCCTGCGGCAAATCGGCTGGATATGTCTACAAATTCTGAATTCTTGATATCCCCATTTATAAGTCGGTAACCTTGGACTCTATGAGGGATTATGTCTAGAGGGGAGTCCATCCTTGAGTTAATCATGTCCAATGGCTTAAATATGGTTTTCTGGATGTAGTCTCCATAAGATTGACCTGAAGCTTCCTCGATCAACGCCCCTAGCAAATTGAATCCATAGCTGGAATAATTGTATTTGGTTCCTGGTTTAGTCACCAGGTCAAAGTCTTTAAACACAGAGACTGCCTGTTTGGTGTTCATATGATACTTGAAGTGACCTTCTTTATTATAGTCTTTATAGTGGCTGATGCCCCCCAGATGACCTAAAAGCTGGCGCACTGTTACAGGCCATTTTTTCTGAGGAAAATAGGAAACGTACGTTTGGATTTCTTCATCCAGATCTATTTTTCCCTCTTCTGCTAACTTAAGTACGGCAATGGCTGTGAAAGTTTTTGATACAGAGGCCATTCGGAAAGAGCTTTGAGGTTTGGCTTTGACCTTGTTTTCTAGATCTGAATAACCAAATCCTCTAGCCCATGTGAAGTCATCTTTCATAAAACCAATGGAAAGCCCTGGGATTCTATCCAATTCCATTTTTTTTTGGACAAACTGTTCAAATTGTTGGATGGCATCGCCAAAGTCCTGATGATCTTCTTGAGTTTTTACTCCTGAATAAAGAACCGGGTTCAAAAAAAGAATAACAAGCAATATAAGAAAGACATTTTTTGCTTTTTTGAGCATATGTACCTTCCAGATATATTGATTTACAGAGAACACTGTTTGTTTATATTACACATTTTTTGAATAAAATAAAATTGTAAATAAAAATCGGGGACGGTTCTTATTCAAGACAATTTTAGAACTCTTTTTAAGACAAATAAAGGAATTAAAAAGAGAACCGTCCCCGGTTTTTCAATTGGGAACATTGTTTGTCTTGAGTTTGATTTCCGGGTAGTTTTGAGAGACTTTCTCTAAGCATAGGTTTTTTTCGTTTTTCAAGTATATATTGAAGAAGGTCACCACACAGTCATTCAGAATCTCAATGAACCGCGTCCCATTAATACTTCCCAGAGCTCCTCTTGGGACTGGGGCAACCTCAGAAATAGCTGGGAGAGAAAAGTCAGAGAAATTATAGTGACCGCTTCTATCAATGACCATGAGATAGGCGGGGCCTTGTGCACGATGAAACAAGTTTATATTTGGTGTGGTATTGAGCGCTTGTGGATTATCATGGTGTATAAATAAAAAAGATTTCTTGATGTTTTCTTCGATCATATCTCCAACCTGCAAACCGTCCATATTGATCCCAGCGGTTATTCTTGGATCGTCCAAACAAGCTTGACCAGATGCAGCCCCGCCAAATGAATGGCCGATTACTCCTATATGATTAAGGCTAAGTTTGCTTTTGAATATTTCGTGCTCCCTATTCAGCTCATCAAGTTTATCAATGATAAAGCTGATGTCTTTGGCCCAGATGTCTATGCTTTCCTGCATCTTGGGCCGGGCTTTCATGATTTCCCAAAATAAGGAGTCGAGTTTAGCGGGATCAGAAGTCCGTGTGATAGCTCGTTCTAAGGGAAGGGATTTCCGGCGTTCTCTATTCCTCAGCATTAGTTCAGGATTACGGGCATTGAATCGAATAAGGTTGCCGTCAGGTTTTGTCACGCTATTGGTTTCAAAGGAATGCCCAATGCTTGCCACTAAGTATCCATGACTGGCAAGCTCTTCCATCAATATAGTGCTTTGATTCATTCCCGCCCAGTATCCATGAGAGTACAATACAACAGGAAATGGATCCTTGCTTACATCTGATTTTGCGTTCCTATATGAGTGAGTTTTGATGGACAGCAGTCGTTTGTTCAGCTGTTTGACGGAGGCACGGATTTTGTCTGAAATTTCCTGTTCAGGAAGTACAGCGGCTTGTTGAATGTAGGAACATGGTTGATCCGACTGTTTAATCTCTGCCGGGTACCATACTCTCACAGCAAGTTCACGAAAATCATCAGGGTCTTTGGTGAATGTTTCGTGTCTACGTGTATCAGTGAAATAAAACCAAACAGTACCCACGTCAAAATCACCTGTAGGCTCTGGCAGTACAAACCCGGATTCACTTTTCCGGCAACAGGAAAAGTAAAATCCAATAAAGAGGACTAGAAAGATGATTAAAGTATGTTTGATGTTCATTCTATAGTTCCTTTGATTAATATTGGGTCTCCATAAATATAATAGAGAAAATAATAAAATAAAATAGAAATTTCACTTGACATTGGTTCATTTAGTTTTATATTATATACAAAATGTTATATAATTACAACATAAAATATAATAAAAATGAAGAATAGAAGAATTTACAACCGGATTTCAATTTTACGAAAAGGCAGAGGAATTTCTCGGAAAAATCTGGCTAAGGAGATCGGAGTCAATTTTCAAACCGTAGGTTATTTGGAGCGTGAAGAGTATAACCCAAGTTTAGACCTGGCTTTTCGAATCAGCGAATTTTTCAATCTTCCCGTTGATGTGGTTTTCTCAACCAAGCCCATGAAACCCATTGAACAAATTTTGCTTGAAAAGGAGACAAAGAAACATGGAAAAACCGCACAGTAGGGGTTACCGTACTTTTTATGTCAGTTTTAATCTGGCGATGCTTGTCCTGACTGTTCTTTTCTTGGGGTGGGCGGTCAGTGGGAAGAATCATCTCATGTTTTTAGTCCCTGGTGGAATAACAGTGATACTGCTTATATGGAGCATGATAAAAATTTATTTCAAAACCGGGGTCTGGAGTTTCATCCACCGAAAAAACGAACAGATGGATGAACGAGAAATGGCGCTAGCAAGAAAAAGTATTCAAAAAGCATATTCTGTTTTTGCAGTGATGGTCCTTTCTCTTATTGTTTTTTCTCTTTTGAGTATAAGCCTGTTTGAAATGGAAAATTTTATAACTGAAAACACTTCTGCGCTGTGGTTTGTTGTGGCGGGGCTCATCTACTTTGCTCATTCTTTGCCGGCAGCCATAATAGTTCTCCAAGAGAACCGTCTTGATTTCAAACTGTAAATCAAAATGTCCATTCTTTATTAGCCAAATAAGCTTTTTTGAGAGTGTCTCCTCGAAAACCCTGTCTCAGAGCTTCTAACGCCAAGATATCATCAGGAGGAACATTTCCTAAATTGACATTAGGTCCCCATCGTAAAATGAGATTCTGCTGTTGATTTTTAAGAGGGGCTTCCCATATCAAATCATTGACATCTTTCACTCCGACCATGATCTGATCAATGTCTTTCTCTTTGATTTTTCCTTGTTTGTCGAAAATTCCCACTCCTTTTCCTGCTTCTCTTGCTTCTACAATCACTTTAAAAGCTCCTGCTTCTTTATCCTGTTCTATCAATTCACGAATGATATGAAAAGGAAGAGCTTCCTGAGGATCCTTTTTGCCTACTTCTGTGATCACTTTAAATCCATATTTTAAAGTTTTTTTTATGATTTTTATGCGGTTAGAGAGATCTATTTCAATGGTTCCATCAGAAATCTCAATGCATGAAAAGCCAAGTTCTGTAGCTCTTTCTAAATAAGGGTCGATTTTTTTCTGCCACACAGCCACTTCTAAAAAGGTGCCTCCTGGCATCACATCGATCCCAGAGGAAGTGAGCAGGTCATTCTTATTTTTCAGGAACCCTTCATCATGAAATGCAGAAGTCCCAAAAGTAAGTTTAATGATATCAATGTGTTCCTGAGCGCTTTGTATGAGGTCATGAAGCTGGTTTAATCCTAATCCTTTATCAATGACCATGGTGATCCCTGATTGACGAGGTTTTCTGGATCGTCCTTTTATGGGCATTTCTATGATATCTTTCCAAGCTTTTTTCATATGATACTCCTTTGCTTAATTATTTTAGAAATTTCTCCCAACACTTTGTTGGCGCGCTCAGAACTGAGGTGACCTGAGTTAGAGAAGGATGCTCTAGAAGAGTTTGGATAAACTGAAGCCTTTTTGCAGCCATTTCCTCATTATCAAAACCAGGAATAGGCAATTGATTGTAAAGGAGGAATGTTTCTGATATTTTTTGGGAAAGGTTGCGAAAAAGACTCAAAACACACTGGTCCTTATTTTTATAGGGATTCAGATGAGTATGTTTTCTCCCTTCTTCTACTCGTGGAAATAGAATAAGGACTTTTGGGGGATTGATCAATTTTTCATGAACTGATTTATAAGAAGAAAGATTAATGGCAACCTTTTCCTTCCATACATCAGCATGAGGTGGTGTTTCTTTTGAGGGAAGAAACTGGGGAAAATGGTGAATCAGATTTCCATAGCGAACATTGTCTACTAAAGGTCCCATATAAAATTTAATGTTTCCTTTTTTGATCTGGCAATGAAGGGTTTCTGTGGAAAATACTTTTAAGCCCTTGTGGATCCCCTCGAGAAGAAACACTGTTTTTCCACTCCCTGATCCCCCCATTATGATGTAAAGGACATTTTTAATCCGGTCAAAAAGGCCACATGCGTGAAAATTATAAATGGAATGATATTTTTCCAATAAATAAAGGACATAATGAAAAAAAATTCCCTGATTTCCCCAAAGGGAAAATCTCATATCCACAGCTTTTTTGTTAAACTTCAAAAAGGGACCATTCAAGAGAACTTTTTTTCTTTGAAAAACAAAGTGAGGATATTGGGGTCTATCTCTAACTTCAATCACTCCATCCAAAGATTCTGAATATTTGATCTCTTTGATTTCTTTGAAATCAGTGAGTAAAGAATGGACCTGGTGATGGGAGAACGGAAATGGAGGGAGAAGTTCTTTTTTGGTTGTCCTTATTCCGATAGAAGCTTTGAGTATTTTAAAGGCTTTTTGGTACATAGGAATCTTTTTTATATCATACAAAATTAATGAGAAGATTAAAAAACTTAAAATCAGTAATATAAAGTGATGCGAATTATGATTTTTTGTTCATATGATAGATACAAGTTTCTGCTTGACATCATTTTTATTGATGCCTATAAATAAAAACAACATGAAAAACAAAAAAATTAGCTTTTTTTTAATATTTTTAATAGGTATTGTGTTAATAGATTGTTCGATTGTTCTTGGTGATGAGAAAACACAAAAAATCGGAGTTGTGATTTTTAATGAAAAGAAAACCGATCATGGTTACAGACTTTATTCCAGCCGGAACCTAACTGCAGCTCATTTGATTTCACCAAAAGGAAGATATGTTCATTCCTGGTATTACTCTCACGAAGAAGATGAAGTGACCAGTTCATTCGGTGGATTTGGGATGACATGGCATTATGCAGAGATGTTGCCCAATGGTCACCTGATAGCTATTGTAAAGGACGAAATGATTGTTGAGTTGGACTGGGAAAGTAACCTTGTATGGAAGCAAAGATTAAGGGCACACCATGATTTTTCAAGGGGATCAGAAGGGAATACCATAGTAATTTCTCGAAAAGATATGCCAAACCCCTGGTGGCCGGGTAATATCATCGCCATGGATGAGCTGGTGGAATATAATGATGAGAGCAAGATTGTCTGGAAATGGCGCTATGCTGATCATTACAAAGATCAACCGGAATTGAAGGATTATCTTCCCCCAGAAAAATCAAAAAGAGATTGGCCTCATATCAATACCTGCGAAATTTTGCCTGAAAACCCTATTGGGAAAAAAGATAAGATTTTCAAAAAAGGCAATCTTCTTCTCTGTGGTGCTCACGCTGATGCGATTATGGTTCTAGACAGAGGAACAGAGAATATTGTATGGGTATGGGGACCCGGTATTATTGAAGGCCCTCATATGCCTAACATGCTTCCCAATGGAAACCTTTTGATTTATGATAATGGACGTTATCGGGGATACACGAAAATAATTGAGCTCAATCCTATCACAAAGAAAATTGTCTGGGAGTATGGGTCGAATAAAGAGTTTTTTTCACCGGCACGGGGTTCAGCTCTAAGAATGGGAAATGGGAATACCCTGACCGCTAATTCAGATAACGGGTGGTTTTTTGAAGTCACTCCAGAGGGTGAGAAGGTTTGGGAATACTATAATCCAGATTTGACAGAAAAGGGCGACAGAATGGGGCTGTACAGGACCTTACCGTACAAAAAGAAATTAGTGGATAAGCTATTAAAAAAGCACGGAAAGACTTACTATGAAAGAAACAATAAATCTTCATTTATAAAAAAAGCAGGATTATCAGACCATCTTATGGAAATCATAAGGCGGATCGAGTCTGGCTATTTAGATAAGGCGCACACATGGCTTAATCAAGAAGGATTGGAAACTTTAAGTGAAAGAGAACGCACTTTTGCTTACAGTTTTTTATACGCTGTAAGAAAAGATATAAAGAGGTCTTTACAAAACATGAAAAAGTCAATTGAGGCAGGTATGCCCGAGATGGTTTTTTCCATCGATTTCTCTGATTTATTCAAGCCATTAACAAACCATCATGACTTTATAATAGACAAATGAATCTTCACAATTTAATAGACATGATTCTGGAAGAGTTTTCTCATAATAATTCATTTTCAATAAGGCACCAATAAAATAAAAAAGATAAAATACTGGGATAACCTTTGGGAGGAAGAAAATATTTTAAATATTAGGAGAATAAGAAAATGGGAAAAAAATTGACACGTCGAGAGTTTATAGCAGGTTCTATAAAAACAGGTATTGGAGCTGGGATTTTGGCTACATATCCCATAAGTGCATGGTCCAAACCCATAGGATCAAATGATGCCATAAATGTTGCTGTAGTGGGATTAAGAAATCATGGCTACTGGGCACACCTTGAGCAGTCCTACCTCAAAATGCCGGGAACTCGAGTGATTGCCCTTTGTGATCCGGACCGATCTATACTGGACCGAGAAGCAAGAAAGTTTTATAAGAGAAACGAAAAAGTCAAAGCCTACGTGGATATCAGAAAATTGCTTGAGAATAATGATGTGGATGTAATTTCAGGAGCAACTCCAAACCACTGGCATGCTTTATCTACTATATGGGCTTGCCAGGCTGGTAAGGATGTATGTGTAGAAAAGCCTGTTTCCCATAACATCTGGGAAGGACAAAAAATGATCGAAGCCGCAAAAAAATATAATAGAATTGTTCAGGCTGATTTGGATATTCGATCAAATTTGGCTATGTATGAGGCTATTGATTTTATTCAAAGCGGGAAACTGGGAAAAATCTTACTGGTCCATAGCTGGGTATATAAAAGACGTAAGAGTATAGGCAAAGTAGATGGGGCAGGTTATGTACCCAAATATGTGGATTATAATCTATGGTGCGGGCCTGCGCCTAAGGTCCCTCTCCCTCGAATTAATCTTCATTATGACTGGCATTGGCAGTGGGATTATGGGAATGGAGAAATTGGAAATAATGGTCCTCATCATTTGGATGTGTGTAGATGGGCTCTTGGTCAAGATGAATTGCCTTCAAGGGTATTCAGTTTTGGGGGACGTTATGGATACGATGATGATGGCCAAACTCCGAATACACAAATCACTGTATTCGATTATCGTCCGGCTCCTATCATCTTTGAAGTGCGTGGTTTACCCAGAAATAAGAACAGTAAACTTATGGATCCTTTTCAGGCGACCACTCAGAAGGGGATAAAAATTTCTCATCAACACAACAGCCCTGACCCTAACAATGGCACCATCATTGTTTGTGAAAATGGATATGTTGACCTTGGTGAGCTCATTGCTTTTGATAATAAAGGAGAGCCCATAAAGAAATTTGAAGGGGAAAGAATCAACTCAATTACTAATTTTGTTAAGGCTGTGCGAAGTCGTAAAGAAGAGGACGTCAGAACAACCATCAGGGAAGGCCATCTTTCTACAGCGTTATGTCATATGGGGAATATTTCCTATCGGGTAGGGAAAGAGGTCTCTGTAGAAGAGGTCAATGAGATCGTCAAAAAAGACACCGTGGTTATGGACGCCTTTGAAAGGACTCGCAAACATTTGCTCGCCAATGGGATTGATCTCAACAAAATGTCTATTGTTCTCGGACCTAAGCTGGATATGGATTCTTCCAAAGAAAAATTCGTGGGAAGGTTTGCCGATCAGGCAAATAAATATCTCTCAAGGGATTACCGCGAACCTTTTGTTATCAGGGCTCAGGTTTGATTTTATGATAACACAAAAGAAAGATATAAAGGAGAACTCATGAAAGAATATTCTTGGATACAATATATCATTATTTTGATCCTTGCCTTAGGTTTTTTTATAGCAAACATTCAAGCACAGGAAAAGTATTCCACCGCTCCAGAGGGGGCTATAGTGCTTTTCGATGGTTTGGATTTTTCTCAATGGACAAATTGTGATGATGGTGAGGTTAAATGGAAGATCATTGATGGAGTGATGGAAGTAGTCCCGGATCCCACCTTCGCATGTGAAAGGATTCAAGGGATAAAAACTAAAGAAAAGTTCCGAGACTTTTACCTCCATGTGGAATACAGACTTCCTGAATCAGAAAACACCAATAGCGGCATATATCTGCTGAAAAGATATGAGATCCAAATTAATGATTCCTTTCAAAAGCCATTCTCTCCTGGAATGGGGGGATCCCTTTATCGCCAGAAGATGCCTGATGAAAATGTTGGAAAACCTAGAGGAGAATGGCAGACCTTTGATATCATATTCAGAGCCCCCAGGTTTGAAGTCAGTGGCGATTTTTTCCGAAAGATTGAAGATGCCAGAATTACTGTCATTCATAATGGAATAGTCATTCACAATAATGTTATTGTTCAAGACAAAACAGGAGTGGGTTTCCCCGAGAGTCCGGAACCAGGTCCCATAATGCTCCAGGATCATCAGGCTCAGGTCCAGTTTCGAAATATTTGGATATATCCATTAAAAAATAATCGGATATCATAGTTGAGGGAGCCGTCTATGCAGAGAATACTGTTTTTTGTGTTGTGCATTTTATACAGCATTGTGATATTTTTGAATGGCTCAGAGCCATCTTTTATAGAGGATCAATAAATATCCAAATCTAAAGAAATTATTTCTTCACATAAAGCGGTCTTTACAGAATCCCCCCAAAAAGTACCATCTTTCAAATCAGTGGATGGACCGATCACAGGAAATGGTGATATAGGCCTGACTCTGAGTGGTAATCCATCCTGTCAAAAATACTGGATTTCTAAAAATGATTTTTGGAAATCAGGACCTGATTTCAAGCAGTGCGGGCCCAGTCATTTGTGGAAATTGAAGACAAGCAACTCGAAAAGTACTACTATGGCTCTCATTACATTCTGGCTTGTCGCAGCAGAAACGCACAATTTCCTCCTGGGCTTTATGGAAACTGGGTTACCATGGATCGATGCGCATGGTCCGGCGATTACCACTTAGATTATAATTTTGAGGCGCCTTATTGGTCTGTTTTTTCATCCAACCATGTGGAACTTGCTGATCCGTATGACTCCCCTCTTCTGGAGCATTTGCCCATTTTCATTGAACATGCCAGGGAGTATTTAAATCAAAAAGGAGCTTATGCGAGTGTTGCTATTGGGCCCAAGGGTCTTATATGTCGTTTTAGAGACAAATCTGGTTTGCTGAATCAATATGGAAAAGACCACGGTCCCTTTGACGATATCGCTGGACAACCTATGTTTTTAGGGATGAAAAGCCATGCGGTTTTTGCAGCAATGAATATGATCCTGAGGTATCATTATACTTATGATGAAGGATACATGAAGAAAGTTTATCCGTATTTGTCAGCAGTGGCTGAGTTTTGGGAAAATTATTTAAAATATGAAAAAAAAAGATATGTGATTTATGATGATAATTTTGGGGAAGTAGCTTCCTGGCAGGGCAGCGATTGGAGAGAGAACTATGGTGACTTCAATCCTATCACCTCCCTTGGTTTTTTGCGGGTGTTTTTTAGGACAATGATAGAAATTAGTCATGAACTAAATGTAGATATAGACAGACAAGAAAAATGGGAATATATTCTTACCCATCTGAGTGACCTACCTGTTTATGAAGAAAATGGAAGAAAACACTTCCGAGCTTTTGAAGGCGGCCATGGTTCGGGATTGAGAGTATTAAAAACAAACTGGATCATGCTCCACGCTCTTGTCTATCCTGCCACAAATATAAGCTTGGGGTCCAATCCAGAATATCTCAAAATGATCCGCAATGACATGAAGGAGTGGAGGGATAACGTTTGGTTAACCCACGGTAATTCATTTCAAACCGTCTTTATTTCAGGCGCAAGAGTTGGCCTTGATCCAGAATTTCTTTTTGCGCAAGCCAAAGAAAAGATAGAAAAATTATCCTATCCTAACCTTTGGATTTTTGCTGAAGGAGGGGGAATAGAAACCTGTAGCGGTATACCGGGTATGATCAATGAGATGATGCTGCAAAGCCATAATGACCTTATGAGGATTTTTCCTGTATTCCCAGAAAATCAGAGAGCTTCGTTTTATCAATTAAGAACATTCGGTGCCTTCCTTATTTCCAGTTCTATTGATAACGGAAAAATAGACTACATTTATATAGAAAGCGAAAAAGGCAGGGATTGTGATATATTGAATCCTTGGCCTGATCGGAAAGTGTTGATATATGGGAGTAAGAAAAAAGCAGAAGCGATCAAAGGTGAAGAATTATTTTTTAAAACACAAGAGGGAGAAAAATTTGCTCTGGTTCCAGAAGGATCAGGATATGAAAGTATAAATCAGGTTCTGAATGAAATGTTATCAAGTCGAGAATAAAGACATGTGATGATGAAAGAGTTTGGAAAAACAATTATCTCTATAACTTTAATATTCTGGCTCTTTCTAGGTTCTCCAAATAAACTTTTCTCTATTCCTGAAAATAAACATGATGAGCCCCCTATTGTTTTAGAATGCAGATTGGAACCTATTATAACTCATCAAATCGGACGATATATTCATAGCGTTTTTGGAGAATATTATGGAAATGTAATATATGATGGAATATGGGTGGGAAGAGATTCTCCCATTTCTAATATTGACGGTCTGAGAAAAGACGTGATTGAGGGCTGTAAGGAGGCTGGTATCGCTGCTTTCCGATGGCCGGGAGGTTGTTGTGCGGATCACTATTACAGGATGCATTCCCCTTAGAATTTCCAAAAATTATCAGAGAAAAATATTTGGTTAGGGATTGTAGAATCATTGCCCCAGCCCATGTTCGAGCACAGAATACTTTTAAAAGTCCTTATGTCATCCATGATCAAACTTACTCTTTCAAAGGAAAGGAAATTTTTCTATTACCAAAACACAGCATCACGCGGATCATTTTCAAAAAAAAGTAGCATTAATCACTCTGGATTGTTCATTTACATGATTTTTTTGGCTGGATATCATTGGATTGTCTGATATGATAGGCCCCTATGGCAATATAAAATAAGACGAGAATTATCTCAAAAACTAGAGGTAGTATAACCATGGACTTTTTGGAAAGTTTGGTCAGCGATATCACTGGGGTTATCTGGGGACCCGTGATGCTGATACTGCTTTTAGGAGGAGGAATCTTTTTATCTGTACGGATTGGTTTTATCCAGTTCAAACATTTTGGATATGTATGGTCTCAGACAATAGGGTCACTTTTCAGAAAGGAAGAAGAAAAAAAATATAAAAAAGGAACCATCACACCATTTCAGGCTGTGACAGCTGAATTAGGATCCACAGTAGGGGCTTCAAACATCATCGGTGTATCTGTGGCTCTGTTTTTTGGTGGACCTGGAGCCCTGTTCTGGATGTGGGCCACAGCGTTTGTAGGAATGGCTACAAAATATTCTGAAATTGTACTTAGCCTTATTTACAGAGAAAAAAACAAAAAAGGAGAGTATGTAGGCGGGCCTATGTACTATTTGAGAAAAGGATTAGGTTCTAAATTTTTAGCGATATGTTTTTCCTTTTTTTTTATGATAGAAATATTTTCCAGCATTATGGTTCAGGCTAATTCAGCAGCGGGTTCAGCCGCTTCAATAGGCATAAACCCATGGATATCTGGTTTGATTATTTCAGTTGTACTGGCAGTGATTGTTTTTGGTGGTGTGAAGAGAGTAGGGAAAGTTTCCGAAAGATTCGTTCCTTTTATGTCTTGTTTGTATCTGATAGGTTCATTTGTGATCATTTTTAGTCATATAAAAGTCCTTCCTTCTGTTTTTCTTTTGATATTAAAACAAGCGTTCCAATTCAAATCTGTGGCTGGGGGCATAGCTGGAACCTCCGTACTTATGGCCTTGCGATGGGGAACAGCACGAGGTTTGTATTCCAATGAGGCAGGAATGGGGAGCGCTCCTATTGCTCATGCCGCAGCAAAGACAGATCACCCTGCCCGCCAAGGACTGTGGGGAATTTTCAGTGTATTTTTTGACACCATAGTTGTAGGAACAGTTACGGGATTGGTTCTTCTAACCACCGGGGTTTGGAAAGTCTCTGGAATGGAAGCTTCGGCAATGCCAGCAGAAGCATTTTCTGATTTTTATGGTCCCTTAGGAGGAGTTCTTGTCAGTCTGTCGCTTCTGTTTTTTGTCATATCTACCATTTATGTGATTGCTTTTTATGGTGAGAAGCTCGCCTTTTTTCTGTTTGGTCTGCGTTTTTCTATAGTGATGAGGTTTGTCTATATAGGAGCGTGTTTTATGGGCGCAGTAGGCGGATTGAAGATTGTCTGGCTTTTTCTGGACCTTTTCTTGGCTCTAGTTGTGGTGCCGAATCTGATCGGAGTATTAGGACTATCTTCTGAAGTTGTTGAAAAAACCAAACAATTTTTTGAATCCCAAAAGCAATAAACCTGAATTATTCATAAAAAAATGTTGACTAAAATTTGACAAAGGATTTTACTGGCATATATTAACAAAGGGAGGGCTTTTTGGAATCAAGCAAATATTTTTCTCATATTTCCGTTTCTAGGAAATTAGTCAATCTTATTGAGAGCAATGCGGATGAACTCACAATAAGATGTATAAGTAATTTAAGAGACCATCAGCATACCAAAACTTATCATGATTATGATGAGAATAAATTATATCAGCGTGTTTATAGAGTTTACAGCCAGCTCGGGAAGTGGATATCACGGGAAACCTCAAAAGAAGAAATAGCGGCTCACTATGAAACTCTGGGAGCCCAGAGAAAAAGGGAGGGATTTAAAATTTCAGAAGTCATCCAAGCTCTTATCATCCTGCGCCGCCATCTCTGGCTTAAGATATTAGCTGAAGGTTTTATTGACAATGTGCTTGAGCTGAATCAAGCTTTGGCCTTGAACAACCGGGTGATATTATTTTTTGATCGAGCCATTCACTATGCTATCAAAGGTTATGAAGAAGCAGATTAGGAATTCGGTCATCATTTCTTTAAAAATATTTTAACCTGACCTATTCATAAAAAAATGGCGATGCATTCATTATTAATTTATTTTCAGCGATATGCAATATTATTTTTGGAATAATGACTTGAACATTTTTTCTGTTCATATTTTTTATTTTCATCGCCATTTTTCACCCATTTAAAATAT